>Ga0209979_1003768_pt1 | contig 13136 bp, 13 predicted proteins | sample AnhtaG_FD_183114 | JGI IMG/M metagenome (GOLD analysis project Ga0209979, IMG submission 183114) | Deep subsurface microbial communities from Anholt, Denmark to uncover new lineages of life (NeLLi) - Anholt_01485 metaG (SPAdes) (version 2) | ecosystem: Environmental > Aquatic > Marine > Oceanic...
TTCCGACCTGCACGAATGGTGTAACGATCTGGGCGCTGTCTCAACGAGGGACTCGGTGAAATTGCAATGGGGGTGAAGATGCCCTCTACCCGCGACAGGACAAAAAGACCCTAGCAGCTTTACTATAACTTGGCATTGAGCTTAGGCTAAGCATGTGTAGGATAGGTGGGAGGCTAAGAAACTGGGGCGTCAGCCTCGGTGGAGCCAACGGTGAAATACCACTCTTGCTTGGTTTTGGTTCTAACCCCGATGTAATCGGGGGACAATGTCTGGTGGGTAGTTTGACTGGGGCGGTTGCCTCCTAAAAGGTAACGGAGGCGTCCAAAGGTTCCCTCAGCACGAATGGAAACCGTGTGTAGAGTGTATTGGCATAAGGGAGCTTGACTGTGAGACATACAAGTCGAGCAGGGACGAAAGTCGGGCAAAGTGATCCTACGGTACTGTGTGGAAAGGCCGTGGCTTAACGGATAAAAGCTACGCTAGGGAAAACAGGCTTATCTTGCCCAAGAGTTCATATCGACGGCAAGGTTTGGCACCTCGATGTCGGCTCGTCGCATCCTGGGGCTGAAGAAGGTCCCAAGGGTTGGGCTGTTCGCCCATTAAAGCGGCACGCGAGCTGGGTTCAGACCGTCGTGAGACAGGTCGGTCTCTATCCGTCGTGGGCGCCGGAGATTTGAGGGAAGCTCTCCTTAGTACGAGAGGATTAGGAGGGACAGACCTCTGGTGTGCCAGTTGTTCCGCCAGGAGCAGTGCTGGGTAGCTATGTCTGGATGGGATAAGTGCTGAAAGCATCTAAGCGCGAAGCCCACCCCAAGATGAGATCTCCCACTGGGTTAACCAGGTAAGGCCGCAAGTAGACTACTTGCTTGATAGGCGGCATGTGTAAGCGGAGTAATCCGTTTAGCTAAGCCGTACTAATGGCCGAGGCCTTGACCTACGTCAGGCTGAGCACAAAACCTTATAAAATGGGTGTTCGACGCGGGGTAGAGCAGTGGTAGCTCGTCGGGCTCATAACCCGGAGGTCGTTGGTTCAAATCCAACCCCCGCCACCAAGACAAAGATAAGGGGAGCGGTAATGCTCCCCTTCAATTTTTGGGGCCAACAACCCAAATGTTAAATGGGGCTGCAACATCCGGCTTGGAACCCCATCTTCAGACGCTTGCCCAACAATTAGCGCAACAAATGCTGGCAACCCTCATTTCTCCAATAGTTTTATAAGCCCGCTGGCCCTTTTACCCTTGCCGCCAAGGAAACACAGCGCCTTTTACAGATTAATAGATTTCCTCCCCGTACATCATATGATAGCCTTCCTGCTTAATCATCGGCATCACTTCCTTTAGAAAGTCCTGGAATTGCTGAGATGGGACATCTCTCTGGTAGAATTCATTCAGGTTGTCCACATGCAGGATGCCGACATAGGTATAGGGGGACTCCCCCGTCACCGCCCCCTTTATCCTGACCAGCTCGAACTTACTAACCGAGGGCAGGCTCTCCAGGAAGGGGCCCTTGATATTTTTAACGTACTCCCGGTACTGCTCATCAGTCACACCATCGGCCAGGTTGTAAATAGAAATTTCCTTTCCCATCTTGGCCCTCCTTTGTTAAGACTCTATTCCGCAGGTCTTTAAGCCCAGTTTTTCAGGTCATAGTAGCTTGATTAAGAGGAAATATAGTTGGCTCACCTATGTTTGTCAAGCATCTGACAAAGCCTCAAGATATCCTCAAACTCCACTAATCTGGTACATCTCAGCACCATATCTAGCTTCTCCCAGCCATAACTCCGTAACTAAAAACTCACCTTTGTGGGGTCGATAACTTGGAGGTCGTTGGTTCTAATCCAACCCCCGCCACCAAGAAACTAAGCAGGCAAGGTAACTTTCAGAGTTATCCTGCCTACTTATTTGCGCCAGGCGAGGCTTGGTGTCAAGGTGAGGCATTTGTCAGTCCGCTAATCTTTCCCAATTGTTGAAGCCATTCTGGTATGATATCATGTGAACATGGTACACTCAGGTCCTAACCTCTCAAACCACGCAGAATCTATAGTTGTCGCGCATCATCATGCGCTGATCTGCGAAGGGATTGCCAAGATTCTACAGGAAGCTGGCTTCCATGTTGTGGGGCAGGCGGACACCGGGCACAGCCTCTTCCAGTTGGCAGTGCAGCATAACCCGGACATCATGCTGGTGGACCGGGAGGTTTCAGAGGTTGCCCCGGATACTATCCGTGTACTTACTGAAAAGTTGCCGCGTATGGCTGTCGTTATCCTCACACAGCCGCAATCGACAGAAGCCTTTCTACCGATCTTGCAGGCGGGAGCCAGAGGCTACCTGTCTGTGAACCTCTCATCTCAGGAGTTCGTGCAAGCATTGCGTATGCTTGCGAAGGGGGACATTGTCGTCTCCCAGGAGATGGCCAACGGGGTCAAGGTAGAATTGGCTGCTGATCAGGCTCTGAAGAGCAAGGATGACATAAGCGGTCGCGAGCGAGAGGTGGTGCAATTAGTGTGCAAGGGCGCGACTAACCGTGAAATCGCTGAAAGGCTCATCGTGTCGGAGCACACGGTAAAGGTCCACCTGCGAAATATCCTGAACAAGCTAAATCTCCGCAACCGTCAGCAAGTTGCTGCCTATGCAGTTCAAGAGGGCCTGGTGACAGACATCAAATCCGAAGACGCCTCGGGATCCACTTCTTGAGCAGTTCCCCTCACTCTATGACCGAAAGAATTACCATCCAATACTCCTTCTGGTGGTCTGAGTTTAGCCGAAGAGGCGATGTGCCGGGTTTCCTGCGTGTATTAAACTTTTAATATATGATGCTTCTCTGCCTTGGATGTAGGCGGGTGAGGTAATTAAACTACTAGTTAAAAGGAGGCAAAGATGATCGAAGTGAGTGAGTTGGCAGCCAATGCATTAGTGCAGAGTTTGGAGGCAAGTGGTGTGGAGCCAGAGAAGGGGTTTCGACTAACAAAAAAAGAGGACAGGTTCGCGTTGGAAATTGACAGCCCTGCTGAGGATGATCGAGTTATTAAGCATGAAGGAGCCATTGCGCTGATGGTTGACCAAGGCACTGAGGGAGAAGTTGGCGACGTACTCATCGATGTGGAGGAGAGAGCGGACGGGCCTCAGTTAATGATGCGCAGCAAGCCCCCTCAAGAATAGCCAACATATGCGGCAAGGACAGCAGGTTGAGCCAAGGTTGCAGGTTCGGGGTTGATAATAAGGGGCCGAATTTTGAAGATTCTGCGAAGGCTGAAAACCTTGGCAGCTGTTAAAGGGCTGGAGATGCTTCCCTTGGGGGAGAGCAATGGAAATAAAACCCGGAGTTCAGGTAATAGATAAGAATGGCAAGGTACTGGGCTCTGTGAATCACTTGGCACGCGATGGCTGGAGTGGCGAAATTAAGAAATTTATCGTTAATAGAAAGCCACCTGACAAGGACCTTTTCCTTACACCTGAAGATGTACTCGAGGCAACAGATGCCAGCATAAAGCTAAAAATTGCCCTCGATGAATCCAGCGGAAATACATAATTTGCCAAACATGCCACGGCCTAGAAAGTCCAGTAGGCTGCTCTGTGTGCTAGTGTAAAAGAATGCGACCTTTTTGTAGTGGTAGGCTCCAGTCTTGTAGTCACCCCCGCCGCCGATATGCCTAAAGTAGCTCTGGAAGCTGGGGCTCGTCTGGTAATCATCGATCAAGGTGAGGCTCCATTCGACGGACTTGCCCACTTGAGGTTCTGGGAAAGGATAGGTGAAGTCTTGCCCCGATGACAATAGTGGTCTTGTTTTAGTTGCAGCAGTGAGCTCTAATCGCTAAAATATCTTTTCAGGCAAATGTATCGCGGTGCGAAGGATTATTACTCTATTCTTGGTGTTTCTGAGGGAGCTAGTCACGGGGAAATAAGACATGCTTTCAGAAAGCTTGCTATGAAATATCATCCCGACAAAAATTTGGGAAATGAGAAGTGGGCCGGGGAAAAATTTAAGGAAATCAACGAGGCCTATGCCGTGTTGGGCGACGAAATGAAGCGGCAGGAATATGATAGAATGAGACAGGCCGGCTTTGCTGGATATGGTGCTCAATATGCTGGTGGGCGCTATTACAGCCAGGAGCGGGTGTTTGCGGATGCCTTTACCAATCCCTATTTATTTCAAGAGCTGGCAAGGATGTTTCAGGAAGCTGGTTTGAGGTTCGATGAGAGATTTGTGGACAATTTGTTCTTTGGTGGCAGAGGTTTTGTTTTCACCTCCTCAGGTCAACCATCAGAAAGAGATTGGTCCACATCGACTTCGGAGTATAGACCACCTTTATTATTACGACTTGTCGGCAAGGTCATCAGGTTTACTCTTAAGAGAATGCTAGGTGTGCAGGAACTCTCCTGGCAGAGCAAGGGAGAGGATTTGTACCATGAAATCTATCTCTCTCAGGAAGAAGCTGCATCCGGTGTTGATAAGAAGATAAAATATAAGAGAGGCAAAGAAAAGAAAAAACTTATAGTCAAAGTTCCACCAGGAGTTACCCAGGGCACGAGGGTAAGGCTGAGGGGAATGGGATTGGAAGGGGCGACTCCAGGTGACCTCTTCATTACTGTTAAAATTAAGAGTTAGCGGACATGGGTGCTTTCGAAGATTTTATTGACGTAGTAAAGCAGACAGAGACTATGCAAGCCCTTCTCCAGAACCTGGAAAGGGAGCCTGCGAAGCTCTTGACCGCTATTTGCCGGGAGTATGAAGCGACTAACAAAGCAGTTCCTGACCATCACCTTAATTTGGCTGGGTACTTTGGCGAGGCAATGTTACGAGCATTGGTATCGGCAAATTTAATTACCAAAGAACCAGAAGATAGGTTTGCCCTCTATGGCTACAAGCCGACTGAGGCGGGGCTTAATTATTACAAGGCTATGCTTAAAGAGAAGAAAATCTAGTGTACAAGCTCATCGATACTCATGCCCATCTTGACGAACTGAAAAACCTCGATTTGATGCTCGAGGAAGCTAAAAAAGCAGGCGTTATTGCCATAGTAGCTGTGGGGTCGAACCACCAATCGAACATAAAAACATTGGAAATATCGCAAAAACATCGCCGTTTTGTCTATCCTGCTTTAGGCTTACATCCCTGGGAGCTAGCCAATCTTGGAGCTTCTGATATAGATGATAATTTGCGATTTATTGAGCAAAATATTGCTTCAGCAGTTGCTGTTGGTGAAATAGGTCTGGACTATGACAAGAGGGTGTTGAAGGTAGCGTCCAAGGAATTGCAGAAAGAGGTTCTTGGTCGGCTTCTGAATATAGCTAAGAAATGTGCTAAGCCAGCGGTAATTCACAGTAGATATGCCTGGAAGGATGCACTACACCTGATTCAGGATGTCGGCATGGATAAAGCCGTTTTTCATTGGTTCACTGGCTTTTCCAGTGTTCTTAAGGATATAATTGATGGTGGCTATTTTGTTTCTGCCACGCCAGCTGCGGAGTATCATGAAGAGCATAGAAGGGCAGTCAAAGAAGCACCTTTGCAGAGATTACTTCTGGAGACAGATTGCCCTGTCACTTATGGAAGGGCAGCACGGTATGAATCCAGGCCCGCTGATATTGTAAGAGACCTGGAGGCCGTGTCCCAACTTAAAGGAATTGCTGAAGCTACAATTGCTGAACAGACAACGAGAAATGCCATTAACTTTTTTTCTTTGGATATAGCATTTTAAATAAGGAGGTCAATTCCATGATGCAAGCAATAGTAGGTGAGGATAACTTTCAAAATGTTGTTTTGCAATCGAAGTCGCCAGTTATGGTAGATTTCTGGGCACAATGGTGTGGTCCTTGCCTGGCTACCGCTCCTATTCTGGAGGAATTAGCGAAAGAATATACTGGTAAGATAGACTTCGCTAAAGTAGATGTGGATGCGAATGGTCCTTTGGCTGCCAAGTATGGAATAGCTGCCATTCCCACTATGCTCGTATTTAAAGGCGGTCAGCCTGTTCAGCAAATTATGGGTTACAAGCCCAAGAAGGAACTCAAAAAGATATTAGATGAAGTTCTTGAGGAGTGAATTATACGCTAGCTCTTAATAAATCTACCCGGATGGTGAAAAGAAGTCGCGAATGAAATCAAATTCCTCGGGCAGAAGTGCTAATAACAAGGGGAATCCTTCCATCAAGAATTTGGCTATCACCGATTGACTAATAACTGCCTCAGTGCCCGGGTAATACTTACCGACAATAGCGAGAACGGCAGCACATAACAGGCCCCCTATAACGACGCCAAGGACACAGCCCACAAGCCTATCCAGCCAACCAAGTATGGTGAGGTGAACCAGCTTGGCTACGAACCAGCCAATCACACTAGCTACAATTAAAGTAGCTATTAAGATGATGGCGTAAGCAGCTATGTTGGCCCAGGTAGCACCGGAGGGAGAAAGCAATGCAGCAAGCCCGCCGTAATAACGCCCGGCTAAAACTATGCCACCTATTAACCCAGCAATACCAAATGCTGTCTTGATAATTCCTTGCCGCAGGCCCGCAATACCCAATAAAACTGCAACAACTATTATGACTATGTCTAACCAATTCATTGCTCACCTCTCCAATCTTTTATTTTATCATAAGATAACCACCTGTTTGCTCAATATCCTTTCCTTAATGAGCGGTCTAATTGTTTTTTATGCTAAGCTTCACCACATTCAAGCCCGTAGTCGCAGTAAGAGCACATCCATGAAGGGCATTTGGGAAGTTGCAGTGATGATGTCGCCCTTTCCAAAAGCTCAAGTCGGCGTAATGCTTCAGCTTTAACAGCATTCAAATTCCTGAAGTTTACATCATAGACCATCAGTTTGGCATCCTCTTTGGGAACTTTAACATAGTAGAGCAGCAGCCTGCCTTTTGTGTTCTCTGTTAAGGCACAGTTAAATCCCAGGCGGAGGAAGTAATGAGGGAATGCTCTGGGCAAACGTTCTCTTTCCACCAGTGAAGAAAATTTTGGGTCGCGCAGGATGGTGGGCAAGTTCTGCCAGATTTGGACCAGGTCGGCTAGTGGCGCATGCTTCACGGGAATCCTCTGCGCTTCGCCCGGGGCACCGTAGCGTAATGAATCGCGGAGTGCATCGAGAAAGCCACGCTCATCCATGGAACGAAGATACTCTTCCTTCTCTTCCCGAACTCCTTCACTCAACTTAAGGCGCTCAAAATATGCTTTGCGGGGGAAAACAATATCGTTGATGCGAAACAGTTGGGATGGTTGAGACCCAGCCATTTTACTGAGGAGTTGCTCGCAAGTTGTGCTATCGACGTAGATTTCCCCGGCTAACTCAGCTATCTCGTGTGATGCTGGCACCGATGTGGTTGCGCAGTCGCATACCTGGGAATAATCACACTGCCTTTTGAGCCAGGGGCAAACGGGGAGATTGCTGGGGTCGTTGGAAATGAGTGCTTGCACCAGGAGGTCTCGTCTCCGCCGCATTTCACTTCGAATTGCTTCCAGGTCCGGGAAAGTAACGTGATAGACAAGCAGAGGGGAAGTTGAGGGCGATTCCTCTCCCTGGCGCTGATAAATGATAATTTCTCCCTCGTGGGCATTGACCATAGCACAGTACATGCCCAGCTGCTCGATATAAGTTGGCCTGTATTTCAATAAATCCTTCGTGTCTATAGGCGTGGAGGTTGTTTTAACCTCTACCGGAATCTTTTCGTAGATATCAATCTTACCCACAATGCCCTCAGTTTCTACAAATTGCTCCAGGTATTCTTCGCTGGATACGGCTGAGCCGAAGGTCTTGTGAAAGCCGGTGCCGGCCCACATAAGCTGCTGTTTCTCCAGAGGCGGGACGATTTCGGGATACTTTCTCTTGAAGTAAGCCTGTTTGAGGTTAAGTAAGTCGGTTACGGAGATGCGGTATGGAGGTCGGCGCGTCTTTAGGCTTTGCATTAAAGCATCCTTGACCGAGCGGTTCGCCTCAATGTGGGAAACATAAGATGCGATGTCAAAGTCACTCATTGCGCTACCTTATTATAGTATTTTGTCGCAGAAATAACTTCATTCTAGCATTGCGAGCCAGATTCCTTCTCCCTCGAACCCCCATGTCATTGCGAGGCCCGATTTATCGGGCCAAAGCAATCTCCTCTCCCTTGACGGGAGAGGATCAAGGTGAGGGTGGCAGGCGAAGCAATCTCGCACCTCTCGCTACAATTCTCACTGCCAGGCCCTCAGTCGCCTGAAGGCTTCGAGCTTCTCTCTGTCTCCAATTTTAGCCTTTTCCACCGCCTGTGTCAGAAACTGGATGCTGCTATCGTAGGTCTTCCTGTCAACGGGATAAGGATGGCCATCTTTGCCGCCGTGGGCAAAACTGTAGCTTGCCGGGTCGCGCAGGCTGACCGGTGTCTCATAGACCAGCTCTGAAATAAGACTCAGCGCGCGAAGCGTTTTGGCTCCTATGCCCTTCAGGGCTAGCAGTGATTCAAAGGTTTCGGGTTTATGTTCATAGGCGTTGAGGAAAATCTTACTCAGCCTGTCAGGGTGAATATCCTCCAGGCTGATGTAAGCTCGCTGAGGCAAATTTAAGGTTTTTAGCCTGTTCAGCTGGCCTACAATTTTATCTGGCTTCTCTTCGGCGGCGACCCGGGCAATGACATCCCTCATCTTTGCGCTCTCCAGAGCCACCAGATTCAATGCCTCGCCTCTGGCCTGGGAACAGATAGCCGCCTCGGGCTCGCAAACAAAATCGCTGACTTTCTCCCCCAGCCAGTGGTAGCGGCGCGCATAGCGGTTGACCTCATTCATACCTTGCTGGATAACTGCCCAGGAGCCATCTCTGGTAAAGAAGAAGCTGTGGTGATAGAGCTGATAGCCATCCTGAAGGGCGGAATTATCCACCTTGGCCGACATTCGGCTGGCATAAACCAGGGACGACGGATTTACCTTCAGCAGGTGCCCGGTGTTTTCTATCTCCAGAGGAGTTTTCCGCGAAGTCCTGCCCTTGCCCCCGGCGACAAATAAGCCAAGCTCCCTTTCCAACCCTCGCATTCCTTCTTTTAATGCGCCACAGACGGTGGTGGTAACGCCGCTGGAATGCCAGTCATAGCCCAGGACGCAGCCGAAAGCCTGGAACCAGAAAGGGTCGGAAAGACGGCGCAGCATCTCCTCGGTGCCAAACTCAGTTACCGTAACAATGGTAATCTCCCGAGCAAGCTGAGACATCCGCCCGAAAAGCCACGGCGGCACCTTGCCATAATGCAAAGGCAAATTGGCAATCCCCGTCCTTTGTCCTGAGCTAGACATCTCCTGTTCCAGGGATATTATACACCAGCGTTTGCCCTAATAGCATCGCAGTTTTGACAAGAAAGCCTGTGGCCCATTACTCGTCGCATAGACTACTGAACATAAAACGAATTTCGTATATACTTAAATTATAAGAAATAGCACAAATGTTGAACGATCGAGACTGACATGGAACTTTTAAACAGAATCATTGCCTATTGGTATGACTGTATCAAAAATGAAGATATTTTAGAGAAAGACATTTCTATAGATGTTAGAAATAAGGCTGTGCTCTATCCGTTTGATAATGACCCATTCATTTTTGATAGAAAAGAAAACCTTGTCTTGGTCTCTGGAGACGAAAAACTGACCACCTTTTCAGGACGTATCACTACCCAGGGTTACGAACCCTATTATGGGTATCCGATTCTGTTTTATTTTGACGATGATTCAAAGAAATACTTGGTTGCACCGCTTTTCATAATTAAGGTGAAGTTTATTAGGAAAAATGACGGCTTACACTTACAAAAAGACGAACAAAATCCTACCTGTGGAATTCAGGCATTTAGCAGGCTTGGATTTCGCACTGAAGAGATTGCTGATATAAGTCAATCTTTAGAAAGGTTGTTTAGAAGTGAGCTTTCTAACAGCAAAAATCTGGCGCAAAAATGTTTAGAGGTTATTCAAAAAGAAACTGAGTTACCGATCAATGAACCTATAGAGCCTGATAAGTTAACTAATAGGCAAAAGATTTCGAAGAATATAGCTCCAGGTTTATATAACAAAAGCTTGGTCTTTGCCGGTGAAAATACTGCTTATAACATTAGCCTGCTTCAAGATTTACTAGAACTAAAGGGGAAAAATGATTTAGGGGAAACGGCGCTTTCATTTATTCTTGGAAAGCTCCCTTCAGTTAAAGGAGTTGAGAAAATACCAATTCTCCCCTTCCCCTCAAATGAATATCAAGTAAGGGCCCTACAGGATATATTTCAGAATAAGTTATCTGTCATTACCGGTCCGCCCGGCACCGGAAAAAGCCAATACATTTCAAATCTGTTAATTAACCTATTTCTCGAAGGAAAGTCGGTCCTCTTTGTTAGTCATACTGGCAAAGCTGTTGACGTCGTCAATGAAAAAATAAATGAGCAATTTCGAAACTTGATGCTACGGACAGGCAAGAAGGAATTCCGTCAGGATTTGAAAGGAAAATTCAATGAATTAATCCTAGATTCGGAAAAAAGAATACACAGTGGCACTAACCTTAAGGATATACAGTCATTATGGAAAACTATTATTACCTATCGAGAAAAGTTAGTAGAGTTAGATACATTAGAACGAAAATTCGAAGAACTATACTATCATTATAATAATGAAAGTAAGCCTCTTATGAGATTAAACCTTTTTTCAAAGTTGGCATTTTCAGTAAGAAGGTTTCTATTATTTCTAAAGCTCCAATTACTCAAAAATAAATTAAGCAAATTTCCTACTAAATTGGAAATTGAACGAGAAATAAGGAGATTGGAGGAAAAATTTTATAAATCTTCGAAAGAATTTGTTAGAGGCATTTACATACAGAAAATGCTAGGGAAGGGAAGAAGTATTGGAAAAGTAAAATCCTTTTTGCATCAAGTAGATTCTAGCCGACTAAATGATAATGGTATTGATAGCTATTCATTTATGATTGCTCTGGATGTTCTGAAAATATGGTCATCTACCTTAAAATCAATCAGAAGAACGTTCCCGCTAAGTCCTGGCATTTTTGACTATGTAATTTTTGATGAGGCTTCACAGGTTGATCTACCCTCAGCAGCACCAGCCCTTTATCGAGCCAAAAGAGCCATTGTTGTTGGTGACCCTATGCAACTAACCCACATTGCTGGGTTAACTCGGGACCTAGATAAAGGAATGGCTAAAATCCACGGTCTAACAGAAAAGAAGGATATTTACCCTTCAAAAATAAGATATTGTGATATTTCCCTTTATAAATCTGCAGAGCATTCGCTGAATCATAAACCTATCCTGCTAGCCAATCATTATCGGTCAGAAGACCAAATTATTGATTTATGTAATCGCGCTTTTTATGGCAAGGGTTTAAAAATAATGACTACTCTAGACTACTCTCGATATCCCGATAATCTACTACCATTGGGTGTTCACTGGAAAAATTGTGAAGGCGAAGTTTTCAAACATCCTGCGGGGAGTAAAATAAATCATGCTGAAGTGGCAACAGTAAATGAGGTTTTTCAAGAAGTCTTACACAAGATATCGGGGACTGATTTAAGTGTAGGTGTTGTAACGCCATATTCCCGTCAAGAAGGTGCAATTGCAAAACGAATCATTGAATCGACACCAAACTATTCAGAACTCAAAGATAAACATAAGATAGAAGTTCTTACTGCTCACAAGTTTCAGGGTTCTGAAAAAGATATAATGATATTTTCTTTAGTTCTTGCTTCTCGGGGAAATGGAAATAGTGACCAATGGTATAATATCTATCCTCAAATTATAAATGTAGCCTTATCCCGAGCGAGGTATCTTCTATACATTGTTGGGGACAAGAGTTTTTGTCACGGAAGGGCTGGCGTGTTAAGACGATTGGTGGAAACATATGACGATATCAAAAAACAAGAAAAAACTGAGGAGTATAGCCTACGTGGAAAATTTGATTCTCCAACTGAGAGATATCTTTTCGAAAAATTACAGGACATAGATTTTGAGCATCTTGGATATAGATTGATTCCCAAGTTAGTGGTTAAAAGGTATACTCTTGATTTTGCACTTTTGGGCAGGAAGAAAATCAATGTTGAATGTGATGGATGCCAGCATGAAATTATCGAAGGTTTCCCTGTGTTGGAAGATGTCGAGAGGGATGATTTTCTGAAAAAAGAGGGGTGGGAGGTTCTTAGATTTCCTAATCATAGAATCTTGTCTCAGACTAAGATGGTGGTCGAAAGTATTTTGAATTCCGTAAAGGCTGATGACTGTGGCACTTCACCTAGTACAGTATAAAAGGCTTGTTCTTTATGGTACTCACCAGAATTTTTGCTTCGCAAGAACTTCCTTTAGCTGTTGCGATACGTGAGATAAATGAAAGCAGTAGAAGTTAGAGACCTGGTCAAGGACTATGGGAACCTCAGGGCAATAAACGGAATCTCTTTTGAAGTAAACGAAGGGGAGATATTTGGTCTGATAGGTCCTAACGGCGCGGGAAAAACAACCGCATTGAGAGTTATTGCCACGCTGCTTCAAATAACCTCTGGCTCGGTAGCAGTCTTTGGCTATGAACTTCCTAAAGAGGCAGGAGAGGTAAGAAAGATAATAAGCTATTTGCCTGAAGAGGCTGGCGCCTATAAAAATCTCACGGGCAAAGAATACCTGAATTTTATCGCCAAATTCTTTGGCGAGGGAGAGAAATTCCAGAATATAGTTCAGAGTGGATTGGAAATAAGCAATTTGGGGGAGAGAATAAATGATAAAGTTGATACATACAGCAAGGGAATGACACGGCGTTTGCTCGTGGGCAGAGCTTTAATGGTAAACCCGAGATTGGCAATATTAGATGAGCCTACCTCTGGCCTGGATGTGATAAATGCTCAAGAAGTGAGGAGGATAATAAATAGCTCAGTCGAGGCGGGAGTGGCGGTTTTATTGTCTTCACATAATATGCTTGAGGTAGAGCTCTTATGTCACCGCATCGCTTTGATAAACGATGGGAAAATAGTTGCCAGCGGGACTGCCGCGGAACTCAAAAAGGAATATGACGCTAGAAATATAGAAGAGGCTTTTGTTAAGGCGATTAAATGATTGGCAACATAATAAAGAAAGAATTCAAGGAACTGTTTACCCTATCGACCCTGCTCCCAATAGTGGTTATTGCCATAGTGTTTGCATTTG
>Ga0209979_1003769_pt1 | contig 13136 bp, 8 predicted proteins | sample AnhtaG_FD_183114 | JGI IMG/M metagenome (GOLD analysis project Ga0209979, IMG submission 183114) | Deep subsurface microbial communities from Anholt, Denmark to uncover new lineages of life (NeLLi) - Anholt_01485 metaG (SPAdes) (version 2) | ecosystem: Environmental > Aquatic > Marine > Oceanic >...
CGCTTCGCTGGAAAGTCTCCTGATGGCCTTCGCCACCGAAAAGGCTCGCGTCGAGGGCATGATCGTTGACATGGCTGCCTATCGCCAGCGGGGCGAGGGCGCAACCCAAGCTGGCTTCTTGGGTATCCCAGTCAAGTTTGACAAAGTTTCACAAATCTGCTAAAATACAGGCAACTCCCCCGGAGATAGCATCTCCGGCCCGACGCCCACCCGCAAGGGGGGGCTGTCTCTTTTCCGGCAGCCCTGTCGCCCGCCACCTATCGCCCATTATCACGCTCTACGCCAAAAACAAGGGCCACGAAAGCATTTCGCGTCTTTCGTGGCCTTTCGCTTGTCCTGAGGTCCCCCCTGAGCATGACGAAGGGCGGCTCGACGGTTCGACTGAGCGTCTCGACTGAGCCTGTCCTGAGCATAGCCGAAGGGCTCGACGAAGTCTCGACCAAGCCTGAGCCTGTGCTGAGCGCAGCCGAAGGGTCGAAGGGCTCAGTGTAAACCATGCACTGAGTGAAGCGAATGTGTCCGCCGAGCTCCTCGCCGAAGTCGGCTCGACTGAGTCTGTCCTGAGCATAGCCGAAGGGCTCGCCGAAGTCCCAGCGAACTACCTGACAACCATTTGCAGTTCCTCTCGAATCACTTTTCGTATAACGCTCTCGAACATATCATCCTGATACCGAATATACTCTCGCAATGCCTCATTCATTAGCGTTTGGTAGTTGCCGCCACCAGCTTCATGAACTTGGTTACGAAACCAGTTCAGAACATCGGTATCAATACGAATAGTGATGCGAGTCTTGCCAGGACGCGGCTTCACAACGGCCCCACGCTCAACATTGTCAAAATCATACTCTTTTTCGCTCATAAGCTCGTCACAAAACGCTGTTCGGCTGCGCAGTATTGTTCTTTGATAGTCAGCGCCCACTCGTCTTCGAACACACCCCCCTCACTGCTTTGCGAATGTGCTCATGGTTCACGACCTATTAGAATGTCCCTTAGCAGTAGCGCCGCGTAGTCGTCTTGCTCACGGAAGTAGATGTGAAGTCGGTTGAAACCTGGGATTGAGGGGATACCAGCCCGTTCCCTCAGTCTCGGAAATGGTGTTTGAGAGATAATGTAGGAGTGAAGTGCGATGTCCTTGCGGTCTGCTTGATCGTTTAGCCTCTGCTCATAATCCTTGATGTCCTTGTAAAACTGGACTCTAGGGTTAAATTCGAGATTCCCCCCCAGGATCAGGCCGTGTGGATCAATGAAGACGATGTCTTGCCGGTCAGGCCCCTTTAACCACATGATGAAATCCGGGAAAAACCGCTCATCGTTGATCAGAAACCCGACGCCCCGTCCACGAGCTTGATTGCGCAGGAGAAACAATTCGCGATCATGATCCTCCAGTATTGCTTGGCCCTCCTCTGCTTCAACATACGCACGTAATTGCTTTACGAAATCACGCTCGCCTGGGTTCAGTCCTGGAGGGAAATACTTGACCACTGGCACGTCGCCTTGGTCTTCCAGAAGCAGTGGAAGATAGAGGTGCCGGTCGAAGTACACTCTGGGAGGATCACCCTCGTCCCTCTCGTAAAGGGCCGGATCGTCGCGCATCTCACGGAGTGTTTGGAGAAAGTCCGTGGCCGAACGCTTCACGCGGGCTTCGTAGGCCCCGATGAGGTTTTCGTCGTTCTCGTCCAGTGTTTGGTAAATCAACTGATCCCGCTCCCACCGCCGATGGGCACGGGTGTGGTACTGCTCGACGTACTTGCGCAGGATCATCAGCGCGATCTCTTCCAGCCTGTCCACATCCGCAAACGAGCGAACTTCCAGCATGGCTGGCGGGCACTGTAACTGGTAGCGCGTCTCCTCCAGGACGCGGCACAGCACACGCCGATCCAACACCAGGTTGCGGTAGCCGCGCGCGGTGGAGAAGCGCCAAACCTCTTCGTATAGCCGATTCCAATTGAACAGCTCCAATACCTCTGCTGACAGTGTTTGTGCATCTCGCGACAAGTGGAATTCTGGTTTCTCCCGCACGAGGCCCTCGGATATCAACACTTGCGCTCGTGGCATCAGATCTATGGTCGGCTGGCAAGCCTCGTCCAATTGTAGCGCTAAACGCACCCCGTCCTCGAACGCCGTCTCGATCTTTGGTCGAATGACTAGCAGCCCCTTTCCCTCGAACTCCAGGCCAGGTTTTGTCTCAATGATGACAGTCTCCCGCTCCTCGGTATCTATGCCCTCTTCGGCTAGGTAATCACGGAACTGGGCCATGTACTTGGCCCGCACACCGAAGATGTTGAGAGTCTCCAACCGGGGAAGGTTGTCGGGATGATCACCATCCAGAGCTTCGGAACGCTTGAGGGAGCGGTCTTTACCCAGCAGGCGCACGCCGCGCCCGAATAGTTGGATGATCTGCGGCCCTTCGCCGCGTCCGATGTTCATCAGCCCCATGGTCGAGACGCGCCAGGAATCCCAGCCCTCGATGAATTTCTTGGCACCAACCAGAACGTTGATGAGCGAATCCTGCTGGTTGATGGCCTGGAAGAGCGAGCCGCTGAACTGTTCCTCTTCGATAGCGATCTGTGGAGTCTTTTCTTCGGCCAGCCGGAGGAAGTTGGCGTCGTCGCCTATGTTGATCAGCCCAAAGAGGCGGTCAGCAACGCCAGCACGCAGCCCAATCTCGCCCTCAGCGGATTTGAGGTTGACCAGGTGCAGGCCTGCCGATGTGGTCACGTGGAAGATGTGCCGCAGCATGTCGGCATAGATCGTCGCCCCGTCCAGATGGTCCTTGCGGAGCGTGCGAAAGGCGTCGGCAAAGAGGTCACTTCCGTCCTCGCGTTCTAGGCCAGCTTTCCCGCTAAGAATATCGTCAATGGCCGCCGGCACCCAGCCGCCTTCGTTTCGCAACACGCGGTGCAGAAAGAGCATCAACTCCTGCACGTCGGAGAGGCTGCGCTGGTCGTTTTGGCTCAATTGCGAGCGGGTCTTGCCGGCGATGACGCTGTGGCCGATGAAGGTCAAGAGTGGTGGCTCGACGTTGTACATGTCGTAGAAGGTCCGCTTGTTCGCCGTGTAGCAGCGTGCCTGCTCGTAGAAGCTGAGCAGGTTGGCTAGCAGGTAGCGATTGGTCAGAGTTGGATCGAGGTCATTCTCCAGGTTGAGGATGCGGTAATCCTTGCCATAGCCGTCCTCGTAGAAGCGCCGGTATGAGTAATCGAAGAGGATCGCTTTGCCGTACTCCTCTTCGATGTCGGTGCCCGCGCCGCCAACGCCCTGGCCGAAGGTGGCACTGTACTCGAAGGTGAAGCCGTTTTCGGCCAGCGCGGCCCGCCGGTTCCGCCAGGCCTGTGCCTCGCTGCCAGCTCCCTTGTGCCCTTCGTCCACGAAGACCAGGTTGCGTCCCTCAAGGTGTGAAACCTTGACGCTCTTGCCACCGCCGGTCTTCTCCTCGACGAGCTTGTGGATCTCGATGACTTTGACCGTTCGGGGATTGTCGCTGAAGAGGTCGTTCGTGGTAGCGTCGAAGCGCCGGCAGGGGATGCCGCTCTTCTCCATCTCGGCCATGTGCTGCTCCGACATGCCCTCGCTGGTGGTGACCAGCAGGATGTTCTCCGGCGTGTCCGGCCGATAGTGCAGGTACTGGTAGTAATTGAGGTGCATCAGCAGCGTCTTGCCGCTGCCGGTGGCCATCCAGAGAGCCAGTTTATTGAGATCATCGGATGTGAAGGAGGGGAACCGGATGCGCCCGCCGCGCACCTCGTTTTGCTCCTCCACGAAGGCGTTGAGACCGTCCAGGAAGGCGTCCGGATCGTTGGTCGCGTAGTCCAAGTAGTGCTCCGTCATCAACGCGGCCAGCACCTGGAAGTACTTCAGCGTGATCGGCTCGACGCGATGGCGGTTGAGCGCGTCGGTATGGCGCTTGACGTTAGCGTCGTAGCGTAGCAGGTCGGCTGACTTGATGCCGCGCACGCGGGTCCTCAGGATACCATAAACGTAGCTGCGGCCTTCGGCGTCGTAGCCGTCTTGATCCTTGAGGAGGTCATAGATTCGGCGCACGGACTGCGGGTCGTGGACGTCTTCGACGCCGAAGACATGGCGAAAGTAAGCCACCAGGGCCAGGCGATGCTGGAAGTGCTCCAAAAGACTACGCGCCATGGGCGCCCCCTTCCAGCCGAGTGCGGAAGGTGATCTCTAGCGGTTCAGCTTTGTCAATGAAACTGGGGCCGTTGACGTAGACGCGATCCACCAACTCGGTGAGTAGCGCTTCGTTAGCCCAGTCAGCCTCTTGCTCCAGGTTAAGTCCCTTGGTGTCGCGCCAGATGACGACGACCTTCTCGATGCCGCGCTCGGTGCGCACCCTACCTCGGCTGACGACGTAGGGGCGGTTCTGGTGTTCGTGTCGCTCCAGCCGGCGCACGTGCATGCCGATCAGGTAGTGGAAGGTCTCCACCAGATCCACGGCGGTATCTTCAGGGCTTTCGTGGCCGCGCTGAATCTTAAGTGTGTAGCCGAAGGGTGTTTCAAATGCCTCTTGGGTGAGCAAGGTGGAACTCTCGCGAGTCTCGAAGTCGAGCATGTAGTGGAGCTGGTAGTCGTCGAGCTCATCGTAGAGCAGCCGTCGCTGAGCGCCTTCCGGCTGGTGGACGTGGATGTTGTTAAGTGCATCCTCGTAGGATTCGATGCGCTGGTATTTGAACACGTGGCTCATGCCGTCCCGATCCCGCGGCACGCCGTCCTTCCAGTTGGCGGAGAAGGCCACCTTCTGAATGCGGGGCTTGAGCACGGTGTCAAAGAAATGGGCCATCTCGACCAGGATGTACTTGCGGTTCCCGCTGTCCTCGTGGTTGAGGTCCATCACAGCGTGAGCCGTGGTGCCGGAACCAGCGAAGAAATCGAGCACCAAGCTGCTATCTGTTGCTCCGATCTCAATGCATTTTCTGATGAGAGCTAGTGACTTGGGGAAATCTATAGTGTGATATCCAATGATGTCCCTGAGAGCTTCCTTACCTCGCTCGTTGTTGATCGACTTGTCAAGCCAAACTGACTTGACCATAGTTGTAGCGATATTGCCTGATTCGTCGCGTAGGTAGTCTTTTCTGTAGATCCTCCAAGCTCCTGTTGATACCTGTCGGCCCACGAGCATGTCTGGATTTTGAGCAACCTTTTCGGGGCTCCAAGTCCAGCAGTCATCTTCCCCTCGGGAGTTGCGCGGGTAAACTGCTACGCTAAAAGTCGGGCTTTCCTCCAAAGAAACCTCTCCAGTATCGGGATCTACGTATATGGGAAAGAAAAGATTGGGCCTGTTTTCGCGGTTGAAAACGGGATTTCTGTTTCTTAGACCCAATTCCCGATATCTCCCTCGTTCATCTTCCTTGTCATATTCAGACAGCATTCTTTCGCCCTTCGGGATCTCCAAAATTGCGGTAGGCAAGGTTCCCTTCACGAAGGCGGTTACGTATTCATGTGTCTTGGCCACATATCTGTCTAGAGTACGACCGCGTGGGTTGGTTCTTGCTATGAGGAGAGCGGCTGAATTATCTTTACCATACAACCCCCGAAGCAAATTATTGAGTCTATGAACTTCGTTGTCATCAATGCTGACGAAAATCGCCCCGTCGTCTTGTAGCACTTTGTGGGATAGCTCCAGCCGATCCGCCATCATCGTGAGCCAAGAGGAATGTTGATAGTTGTCCTTGTAGACAAATTCATCATTGCCGGTGTTATACGGCGGGTCAATGTAGATGCACTTCACTTGCCCGCCGTACTTCTCCCCCAGCAGGTTGAGCGCCTGAAAGTTCTCGCCGTGGATCAGCAAGCCGTCGGTGACCCTGTCCAGGTCGTCGAAAGTCGCCAGTAGCCGGGCCTTGAAGTCGGCGTCAAAGAAGGCCGTGTCTACCATCAGATAAGGGTGGTTCTGCAGGAAGGCTTCGTCGAACGCGCCTTGCCAGATGAGGTTCTCGTCCCAGGCATCCATACGGTAAAGCAGCCGCCACTCGTCCAACTGTGCCTCGTTGGCCAGAATCTCCGGATAGAACTCCTCCGGCACGCGGTCCAGCGTGAGGCAGTAGTCGGTCTGCACCACGAACTTCTTCTTTTCGAAGAGCCGCTTCTGGAAATCCTCGATCTGGGCCAAGAAGGCGATGATCTTGTGCGCGATCTGCCACACCATGCGCATACGGCTGAACACGTACTGCAGCGCCTCGCCGGACTGGTCCGCGATTACGTCATCCACGCGCAGTACCTCATTCTTGAGGAAGAAGTCGAGCTCGCGGCGTAGAAACTTGCCCAGGTTCTTGTGGACAAAGTAGTCCATCGTGTTGCGGGCGGTGTAGCGATTGAGGTGCTGGCCTAGCAAGCACCGGCCTGAAGAGCCGGTGCTGGATCGACTGTTTCCCAGCGCCGCCTGTTCACGGCGGCGCCACACGGCGGCGAGGTGGGCCTTCAGGTCCGGGGCATTGAGACCGTTCAGAATCTCAGATTCCAGTGCCACACACAGTACGGAGCGATCCAGCGTCTTGCGGCGGTCACTCTTGGTCTGCCGGGCGTTGTAGATGCCCAGCAAATGTGCCTCTTCCTCCTCGGTGATGGGTCGGTACTCAAAGTGGATGGCCAGCGTCCTGGTCTCGGCATCGTAAGCCAGCGAGTCCCCATCGCGCAGCACGAAGTAACGCTTGTCACCCTTGACGTTATTCTGAGGCACCTCGGCGCGCTGCAACCGGAACCAGACGGTATACGCGCCAGCGGTGAAGCGGTAATCGGTGAATCGCTCGCTGGTCTTGACGTAGTACTGATCGCGGTTGGCCCAATGGAGCAGCACCTCCTCGCCGTTGTAGGGCACGCAAAACTTAGCATCCCGCGAGGAGATGCGGCGCTCGGTGAGAAAGTCGCCGTTGTCGTAGTAGCGGGAGAAGAACCGCCAGAGGTCGTTGAAAATGCGAGCCTCGGTCTCCTCAGCAACTTCGAGTTGCTTCAACGCCTGCCAAGCCCTCATATACTCCTTGGCGTCAGGTAGTTCGTCGAACGGTGGAACGACTTCCCCCTTTTCATCGAAGGCTTGTGGAACCAACTTTGCGCCCTTATCCGCGAGCAGTCTTTCCAGCTTCCCGCGTTCGGCTGTCTGGAACTCGGCCAACCCCTCCTCCACCGCGTCGAGCAAGTCATGCTCAATAAACCGCTCGATCTCCTCGCGCTTCTGGTTCATAATGCGATAGATGCCAAAGTCCAGATCGGCGGAGTCAAACTGGAAGAGTTGACGTAGACAGACTTGTAATTTCTTGCGATTTTGGATTCTCTTATCTGCCATGGTGTTCTTCTCCGATCTGCTCTGTAATCCCTCTTTATGCCATTTGGCCGCTAAACATAGTATACGAGGTTTTGGCTGATTTAGCAACAGCAAAAAGCCACCTGTGCTATTGACGCGGGCGGCTTTTGCCACACACAAAAGGGCGAGGGGCCGGTGTTGGTCTTCAGGTTATAGTTTTGAGAAGCCATAATCTCGAAACAAAAAACTCCCCGCCGGGACCTGACAAGACCGATGGGGAGATGCTCACCAGAGCTAAGAGGCTACCAATGGACAAGCGTTCACTTGTCCTTATTCCTATTCCTGTGCCTCAGAGGCATAGACGACGTAACAACTAAGCCTTTGCTCACCATCCTATAAAGGGTAATAACAGACTCTGGATCTATTCTCCCCCAAAGTCTGAACGGTTTCCTACTTATTCGCGTCCTAATGGGTCCCCAAAGCTCTAGCGCTCTATCTAACTCATTCTTTTGTAGCATTTTTCTCCTCCCTGGTGGCATCTTGACTTTCCTTACCCATCGTTGGTAGTACGTAACGTATGCAATGGGTTATTTCCTCTTCAAAAATGTATTTGCTCAACCAGTAACGCATGGTATCCCATGTGTCCTTGACATCTTCCGAATCTTTCACGCTTAGACCGAGCTGTCGTGCCTTATCTCGTGTTATGACATAACTGTGGGTTGGGAACCTTAAAACTAGATTTTGAGCAGTTTCTTCGCTATCTTCATATCCTGCAAGTTCAAGAATTTCACCCACGTAGGATATTGCGGCGTCCATGGCCCCACTCCACTCTTCCATTACCAACGGGTCAAGTTGATCAGTCAATCTTTTGTGAGGGTATGGAGCTTCTTCCGGTCTTATCCTCTCAAACCATTTCGATGCTCGCGTCAAGAATCTCATAAACGTAGCAGCGGACACTCCAGTTCCTTTGTAACGCATTTGCACATCTAAAGGCGTTAAATGACTCATAGGACCCATAACTATCTCATTTCCTGTTAGTGCAAGTAAAGTACCACCACTTGCAGCGATATGTGGTACAAAACTAACGATGTGGTCAAGTGTGGAACGAATAGCTCTGGCGATTTTGTAGGACGAGCTCATTGCACCGCCTGGACTGTTAACTAATAGGTAGGCATTTCTCACGCCAGCTTCATTCAGCAATTCTACGAGGGCTTCTATGCCGAATTCATCAGGTAGGCTTATAGCCGCGCTCACTTCTCCAACAGGAGAAACCCTAACGGACACCCAGGGTGCTATGAAAGCAATTAGAGCTACCTTCTTCTCTTCCGCTAACTGCGTAAGACGCTCATCCACTTCTACCTTAACGTTCACTACTCCTGAAAGCTCTCCCAATCCTAAAGGCTCTGCAGCTTTATTAGACTTTGCACTCTTCTTTGTTTTCGAAGTCACCGCTCACGACCTCCTTCATAAACTAGAATTGCTCTTTGGTTCTCATGCGGCTGAGTAATATGGCGCACAATTATATTATACACGAATTTCACCACTCTGCAAATCAGGGCTCCTTTGGCAACACAAAAAGCCACGTGTAAAGAGGGTATGGCTTCTCAAAGTCGTATCCCCAAACCAAAAAACTCCCCGCCGGAACTAGACCGGCGGGGAGATCCTCACGGGAACTAAGAGGCGTGAAGAAGAGAAAGGGTTGGCTGATACCAACCCTAGACAAAACCAATCTGTGACTCCGAGTTACAATGCACTAAGCTAAGAAGGTTGACTATGGGTAGCCACACCCTCCTTTCACATTGGGTAAATCGCTTTGAAAGAAGGCTAAGGCATCGCTATCAGAGTAATACGCAGCGGCCATACCAGGCCCTTTGTCCCGCAAGTTCAAGTAGCGGGCATTGCGACTTTCCTCCCTCAGGTTGCGATAGCTTGTCCAACATCGCTGTGGGCAGCGACTATGGACTAGCCGTTGCCGCCACTCATGAATGCTCACACTTCTGGGACGTCTCCGGTCTGTCTCGGAGTGACCATTTGAATCCCTAGCTAGGCTCGCCTCCACATAGTGTATCGCTACGTAAAACGCCACAGTAATCAGCCAGTCTTTATATGTTAGGTCATTACTAAGTTCTTGAGCTAAAGCCTCGTTGTGTTCTGCCTGTGCAATATGATCTGCTTCCGATCCCATGGCTATCTTTCAAATAGCAATTTGAAGGTTGGATGAATGATATCCTGCTTCCTTTGATCAAGCAGAGGAATGTAGGAAAAAGACAAAAAGAGCTCAGAAAACCGCTCATGAAGTTCATACTCAATTTCCAGTAGTCTATTCATCAGTGCACGGTCATATTGAACTGATGACAGCAAGACCACGGTTTTGTGAGTAGCTTGATCATCACGAGCATAAATAGCTTTTACTTGGTTTATCGATTGATACGAACTTACGATTCCCCTTTCAAGGTAATCCACCATGCTTTCGCTAGCCCATTCAGTAGGCAACATAGCTCCCAAGAAATCAGCCTTACCATAGAGGTACTTAGCTGCTTCAAATCCAAGTGCAGGAGGCTCGAGTTCACCGCCCTTCAACATGCTTTTTAGAAGCTGGCCCAAGGCTTTCTCCAGCCTGTAATTGTCCCCTAGAGGATCAAAAGACCACGTCGATTCCTCCTTAGAGTCAAGCAAAGTGACACTGGCTTTTTCTGCGGCGCTTCTTGACAGGCCACGCTCTTTTCCAAAGGACCTCGTCAGATTGATTGCTGCCACAATCTTGCCTATATCAGTTATCTCAGGATCCATAGTTTGAGTATACATCGTGCTTGCCCTCTTCTAACCAAAGAACTCTCTGACACTTTCATTCGCCAGTAGGTAGGCCTCTCTGCAAAATCCTTCTATCTCAGCGATACCAATGTCGTAGATCTCCTCAGGGATGGTGTTTATATCCAACAGAACCTGCACTGCCAAATCGTCGCTAGGATCGCTTTTGCTTCTCAATGACTTCAGTCGCAACCATCTGTTCGCTTGGAAGTTAACCAATGTCAGCGGGTGCAGTGTACTAAGCTCGATCTGGTATGCATTGTCAAAATAGTCCCCCTGTAGAAATGTGTCCTTGATTAGTATGTTTGAACTCTTGTGCAAACGTGAAAACAAATCCAAAACAAAGCCAATCCTCTTAAAAGACGCACTATAGCTCTCCACAATCGGTCCGACAACTGCAATGAGGCTGGAGACATACTGCTCAAAGACTCCCTGATCCGGAAATGCTGAGCCATCTGCTTCGTAGTTCATACCGAAGTTTGCTCTATTCAAGCTCAAATTGAAAGATACGTTTCCAGACTCATTTCTGAATATCAAACGCGGGAACTCAGGAGGAGCACTTTCGGGTATGGGCAGCAGTACTGGATCCGCGTCCAGTAAATTGGCTGAAGCTGAGATAACATCTTGGGCCAACTTCAGCTTCTTAGACATATCAATTGAGCGAAGGAAAAGACCCGTCTGGAGGCCTTTTAGCCTTAAGTCCAATTCCATGAGTTATCTCCGAATCACTGTTTGATTACTACAATTGGGTATTGATGGAGGAATGTCAGCAGTGTGTACGCGCCACAGAAGTTTTTTTGTATTCGTGAGGAACTTGTAAGTGCCACCTTAGTAAAAGAAGAATTGTGACTATTATATCATATACTTCAGGATTTGTCAACGTACAGGTTTGAGTTCCGTTGACTGTAGATGTAAAACACCCACCCTATTAGCCGAATTTCGCACAATCTAGATTATATGCGAATTTCGTCCCTTTGCAAATCAAGCCCCGTTTGGCAACACCAAAAAAGCCACCTGCGCGGTTAACGCAGGTGGCTTCTTGCTATCGCTGCGCCTTTGCCCCTTTGCAAAGCCTCAGGTATGATCAGACAGCAAGAGAGTCCGCAACTCGTTCGTGCCCATCATCGTGCTTCTCCAGGAAGGACGTCGTCGTTGGGATTCAAAGGTTCCTCAATGACCCGCAGCACCTCACCGGCCCGGTAGACACGGTTGCGGGCCTTCGGCACAAAAGCCCAATACCCCCTTTGATGGAGCGCACAACTCGCCCTGCCGGGCTTTCGCGAAATGCTTTAGGATCCATCAGTTGCCTTCCATCTGAAGCTAAAGGAAACGGTTATTAACACAGATGTAAGTAAGAATTTGGTTATTAACATTTTTGGGAGAAGGTGTAAATAAGATTCCCCCCAGTGGCTCTAGATCTCCAGGCCCAGAGAGACCAGCAGCACTTTCAGTTCCGCGTTTGTCCCCGGCTAGATTTCAGACTTTTCCTTCCCAGCCATAGTATAGCCGATTTCTTCTCGTTTGGCAACAGTCAGAAGCCACCCGTGCCGTGGACGCAGGTGGCTTCTTGCTCATCGCTGCCGCCTTTGCCCCTTCGCAAAGTTTGCTGTACGGTAGCTAACCTCCAACTTGACAATATTCCCGTCATCGTGTACAATATGACCCTGGTCATTTTTGTTCTGAGGTCATCAAGGCGATGGAAGAGAATCTCTCACGACGGGAACGCAAGAAACGGGAGACTCGCCTGCGGCTGATGGAGGCAGCACTGCAGTTGTTCCGTCAGCACGGGTACGACGCCACCACCGTCGAGCAGATCGCCGACGCAGCCGACGTCGCCAAGGGCACTTTCTTCAACTACTTCGAGACGAAGGAGGCGATTCTGCCCAGCATAGCCGAATGGCGAATACAGCAACTGGAGAAGGCGCTGCTGCCAGAGCAAGGCGCGCCTGCCAGTCCCGTCGCGCGCATCAAGCTGGCGCTGTGCCTGGTGGCCAAGGACCCTCTCTCTGATCCTCTACTGACGCGGCGGCTTTTCGCGGCCGGGATGCACCGCCGGGGCGTCCATCCGGTGCACGCACTGACCAACCTACTCTCCGAGCAGGTGTGTCAGGCCCAGGCCGCCGGCGAGATCCGCGCCGACCTGGACCCTATCTACCTGAGCAGCGTGATCCGTGCCCTGTTCTTTCAGCAAATAATGATGTGGCACCACGGCTACCGACCTATTACCCTACCGGCATTGCTCGACCAGATGGTGGATATGCTACTGGACGGAGTCGCTGGACCGAAATGGAGGCAATCTTCGTAAAGCATCTCGGACGCGCACTGAGTTATCTCAAACATTACTGGCTGCTGGCTGCGGGCGCCTTCCTCGGCCTGCTCATTTCCTCCGCCACCCGCCTGGTCATTCCGCGCCTGACCCAGACCATCATTGACGACGGCATCATTGCCGGGCAGATGCAGGTCGTCTTGCGGGCTGCGGTAGGAACGGTGGGCCTGGCCATCGCTGGATCGGTCTTCACTTTCCTGCAGGGTGTGCTCTCCGCCCGTACTGCGCAGGGCGTGGCCTACGACCTGCGCAATCAACTCTACGCCAAAATCCAATCCCTCTCTTTCAGTTACCACGACCGCGCCCAGACCGGGCAACTCCTCACCCGTGCCACGTCCGACGTCGAGATGGTGCACATGTTCGTCGGCATGGGCTTTATCCAGCTCCTCAGCGCCATACTGATGATGGTCGGCAGCATCGTGCTGTTGTTCGCCACCGACTGGCAACTGGCGCTCATCATGCTCGTGCTGGTGCCGCTCACCTTCGGGGTCTTCGGTCTCTTCGCCAGCAAGGCCCGGCCGCTGTTTATGCGGATTCAGCAGCGGCTGGCCGATCTCAATATCGTGCTGCAGGAGAACCTGGCCGGGGTGAGGGTGGTCAAAGCCTTTGCCCGCGAGCCCTACGAGGCCCAGCGCTACACCCAGGCCAACCAGACCCTGTTCGACCTGAACCTGGTCGTGGGACGGCTGTTTTCGATGGCGATGCCTCTCATTTTCCTGATCGCCAATCTGTCGCTCTTGTCTGTCTACTGGATCG
>Ga0209979_1003770_pt1 | contig 13134 bp, 12 predicted proteins | sample AnhtaG_FD_183114 | JGI IMG/M metagenome (GOLD analysis project Ga0209979, IMG submission 183114) | Deep subsurface microbial communities from Anholt, Denmark to uncover new lineages of life (NeLLi) - Anholt_01485 metaG (SPAdes) (version 2) | ecosystem: Environmental > Aquatic > Marine > Oceanic...
GCCGCAAGGCTAAAACTCAAAGGAATTGACGGGGGCCCGCACAAGCAGCGGAGCGTGTGGTTTAATTCGATGCAACGCGAAGAACCTTACCAAGGCTTGACATGTCGGAAGTAGTGACCTGAAAGGGAAGCGACCTGTTAAGTCAGGAGCCGTCACAGGTGATGCATGGCTGTCGTCAGCTCGTGCCGTGAGGTGTTGGGTTAAGTCCCGCAACGAGCGCAACCCTCGTTGCCAGTTAATTTCTCTGGCGAGACTGCCCCGCAAAACGGGGAGGAAGGTGGGGATGACGTCAAGTCAGCACGTCCCTTATGCCTTGGGCTACACACACGCTACAATGGGTGGTACAACGGGTGGCAACGGAGCGATCCTGAGCTAATCCTACAAAGCCATCCTCAGTTCGGATTGCAGGCTGAAATTCGCCTGCATGAAGTTGGAGTTGCTAGTAACCGCATATCAGCATGGTGCGGTGAATACGTTCTCGGGCCTTGTACACACCGCCCGTCACGTCATGAAAGTCGGCAACACCTGAAGTCAATGGGCTAACCCTTCGGGGGGGCAGTTGCCGAGGGTGGGGTCGATGATTGGGACGAAGTCGTAACAAGGTAGCCGTAGCGGAAGCTGCGGCTGGATCACCTCCTTTCTAGGGAGATAACCGGGGTGGCAACACCCCTATCTCCTAGGTCGGTCGCCGACTTAAATAAAGTTGGCGTTTTTCCCTTCCTTCCACTATCCAGGGGTTAAGGTTTTTTCATTGCTATTGGCGGGTAACAGGTGGTAGCGATGCAAACCGTTGATAACACGGTAGTTGTAGAATTCCCACTAAGAGGCGAATGGGTTGCGGCAAATACACCGGCAAAGCGCGTACCCAGCCATGGCACGGATATGCTCGGCCAGAGATATGCCTATGATTTTCTGAGAACGGACGAAAGAAAAGGGATGCATTTCTGTGATGTCAGCAATATCCGGCTGCTGGCGTTAGGGGTTCCCGTCAGGCGCTGTTACTGCTGGGGAGAGACTATTTACGCGCCTTTTGACGGTGAAATAGTGGTCATGAAGGACGGGTTAAAGGAAAGAGAGAGACTATACCCTCTTAGAGATATCCTTGTCGTTCTCAAGAATGGGCTGGCCTATAACCGGAAGAAGTCTGATATACATAAAATACTCGGTAATTACATCATTATGAAACAAGGTGATATATACGCCTTTTTTTGCCCATCTGTTGCCCGGTTCGATAGGTGTTTGTGAAGGTGAGGAGGTAAAAGCCGGGCAGGGACTGGCTAAGGTGGGGCATACTGGTAATTCCACCGCACCCCATTTGCATTTCCATCTTATGGATAAAGCTGACATATTAACGGCGCAGGGCATAGCCTGTGCTTTTCGCGAGTATGAGGTGTATCGAGACAACAAGTGGCAGAGAGTCACTGAAGGCATACCCGGTTATAACGAGAGAATTCGTTATATGCCAGGATAATGCTGCTTAAGGCTGGTGAGAATGCGTAATCGGGCCGGAAACGCATCATGCGAAGTCGGTGTTTTGCCTTCCTTCCACTATCCAGGGGTTAAGGTTTTTTTGCTCTCTATTCTCTGGGGTGTTTAAGAGGGGCGCTAGCCCCTCTTAACCTTAAGAGGGTGGCGGGTGGGAAAAGATAAAATTGAGGTGGGGATGGGGTGATAAACAATTTCCTTTGGGGCGCTTGATTTTTGCTGTTTTTTATCCTAGAATTACCTTCGGTTTGTGGGCCATTAGCTCAGTTGGTTAGAGCGCAGTCCTGATAAGACTGAGGTCTCTGGTTCGAGTCCAGAATGGCCCACTAAGTCTCCAGTTTTTGAGGGCGGCTGCTGTAAGCAGGGATTAGTAGCTTATTAAATACTCCAGCAAGGAAACCCTTTTATAGTTTATTACGGTTCGCGTCTTTAGTACAGACACCTCTTGGGGGACATATCTTTCCTTGGTAACCTCACCATACTCTATTACCGGTCGATACTTAGTAACCTCTACCTCTCTATATGTCGGGTTGGCCTTTGTCGGAGCCGAAATAGAATATGTAAAGGAATGCGGGGTTTCCAAAGGTGCACTTTCGTAGGAGGCTACGATTCTTTCCGTGCTACCGGCCGCTATATATCTTGACTTAGCTATTGTGGTGGGTGGTTCCCATAATAATGTTAGATGGAATTCTACGGTAAAAGTGCCGCCTATTACGTCTGTGTTCTTGATATACAATTCAACACTGCACCCGCTGCCGCCCGGGTAGTTATAACCCTCTTCACTAGTTACTGAATAGTCAATTGGAACATATTTCTGGCAGGGCTCCTCTTCACAGTAGATTTCGATGCCCGTATAGGGCTCCATGACTGTATAAGGTTCCTGCACGGTATAGGTTTCTCTGACATAATAGGTCTCTGTAGCTGGGTACATCTCTTCAACGACGTAAGATACCCGTATGATAGGCACAAGTGAGCAAATGAGTAAGAAGAGCACCGCTGAACCTAGGCCTATAGCTACCGGTTTCCAGTTTTTGGTTAACTTCTTCAACTTCTTCCACATATCTTCCACCTCAGCAGTATTACGATATACTTATGCCTCTTTGCCCCAGTTTTGCATTGTTTGCTTTAGCCGTTGGGCAAGCTGGGGGTTGGCTCGCAAGCGTTCAATGAAGATGGGGCATCCTTCCAGCAGGGAGTTTTGGGCAGCGGTGGCCATACTGGAGAGGAGATTTTGCATTCCCAGGTCGGCTTGCTGCGAGATATTCATCCCTGGCGCTGAGGATTCTAGCTGACGGCGGATGTCCTCGGCAGTGAACCTCATCGGCGTTATGCAGGACTTATACCAGGGGCAGTCTTTGCACTGGGCTATAGCATAGGCTTCGTCTAAAACATCACCCATATCGGTCTCCGTTTACTTTGTCACTTGAGCTGGTTAAGGATACTTTCTATTTGCTCCGTGCTCTCGAAAGCACCAACCCTCACCTCTTGAATCAAGCCCTCTTTATCAATGAAGAAGGTGGTCGGTAGGCCTGGGACTACGTATCGGATGTATACTTGACCTTCGCTATCCAATAGTACCGGGTGGGCAAGCCCCTGACTTTGTACAAAGCTGGCTACGTCATCGGAGCTCTCACCCACGTTAATAGCCAGCACCACCAGCTCCTCCCCCGACCATTCTTCATAAATCTGCTCTATATAGGGCATCTGCATGCGGCAGTAGGTACACCAGGTTGCCCAGAAGTTGAGTAATACTATCTTACCTTTAAGGTCGCTTAAGGAAGTGGCTTGTCCTTGGGCAGTCTCAAACCAAAAGTCGGGCGCTGGCCCGCCTATCCGGAGGTCGGAAGCAGAACCTGCAGAGACACCGGTTATGATGCCCAGCCCCGAAATATCTGGCTCGGAATCGCCAGGCGGGGGCTCACCAGGCTCGCTAGAACAACCGCTCATTACCAGTCCCACGCTCAGGACTGAGACCAGTGCCATTACCAGTATTACCCTTAAACTTTTATCCATAATCAACCCCTTCTAATTTTACTCTAAATTATACCCTAAAACCAGGTCAGGGTACCGGTCAGGATAAGTATGCCTATGGCTATGAGCAGTAAGCCGCTGATAATATAGCTCCAGGTGGAGTAGCGATGGATGCGCTTCAAAATTGGTCTGATAAAATCAAAGGCTATTCCGGCAACAAGGAAGGGGAGTCCCAGCCCGAGGGAAAAAATGGCCAGTATGTAAGCTCCCTGCCCGGCTGACCCGGAAGTCAGGGCAACGCCCAGGGCGCTCCCAAGGAGGCCAACAACGCAGGGAGTCCAGGCCAGGGAGAATATGGCTCCGATAACGAATGAGCGCAGGTAACCGGTGGTGGCACCCTGGCGAGACGTTAGACGCTTTTCGTAGTTTAGCCAGGGGAATTTTAGGGAGGCAAGCAGGAACAGGCCAAAGACTATCAGCAGGCTACCGCCTATCTTGAGAACGAGAAAATGGGAGCTGATGGCAAACCCAGCCAGCCCGGCAATGGCTCCTAGGGCAATGAAGACCCCCGAAAACCCGACGACGAAGCTGAGGGTGTGAAGGAATATGGGGAAACGTCTTTTATCAGCCTCTGGCTCAAGTATTTCCGGCCCGCATACGCTGGCCAGATATACCGGCACCAAAGGCAGCACACAGGGGGTCAGGAAAGCCGCTAACCCGGCACCGAAGGCAACTAAAAGTGATACCTCTTCCATCTGCTACCTGCAATCAATAAGTAAGCTTAATGCTAACCAATTTGACCCAAAATATCAAGCTAGCCACATTACTCAGAAAGGTCTATAATAGCTGGGGAGGGGGGAATGTGAAGCCGCTAAGCTACACCCAGATTTCCCTGTACCAGACCTGCCCCTTGTGTTATAAGCTGCAGTACATTGACGGGTTGGAGCCAAAGGAGAAGGGGTATTTTAGCTTCGGCACTACCATGCACGCCTGTGCCGAGTATTTCTTTAAGGTGAAGGTGCCGCCACCGCCCTCGCTGGAGGAGCTACTCCAGTTTTATGAGCAGAATTGGCTTTCAGCGGGTTATGAGTCGGCTGAAGAAGAAGCAAGTTATAAGGCTTACGGTCGGGAGATGCTGGTCAAATTCTGGGAGATTCATAGTTCCGATTTCAGGATGCCAATTGCTGTGGAGTGGATGTTTTATATCGATATTGAAGGGGTGAAGCTGAGGGGTTTTATTGACCGGGTGGATAAGCTGGATAGCGGCGGACTAAACATTGTTGACTATAAGACGGATAAGAGGTTATTTACCAAGGATGATTTAGACAGAAATCTCCAGCTGACCCTATACCAGCTGGCGGCGGAGCAGTCCTGGTTTCTGCCGGTGGAGAGGCTCACCCTGTATCACTTCCGCTCAAACACCCCTTGTAGCTGCCAGCCCAGGAGTGAGGCGCAGCTTGGGGAAGCCAAAAGCCTGGTGCTGGCGGTGGCCGAGGGTATTGCTGGGGAGAGTTTTCCCGCTATTGAGGGTGAGCGTTGCCCCTGTGATTTCTCTGAGAACTGCCCCTATTATCGGCAGCAGACTATGCCTGAGCCGGAAGAGCCTGATATTTTAGGCGGAATGCCAGTGGCTGAGGCGGTAGAGCGCTATGTCTCCTTGCAGAGTGAGATAAGGGAACTGCAGCTAAAGCTTGATGAGATGAAGCAGATGCTCATTAATTTCTGCCAGGCTGGGGAGTTAAATCGGGTCTATGGCAGTGAGCATGCTCTTACCTACAGGCTGGTGGAGAGGATGGGTTTTAGTGAGGATGAAGTTAGAGCCTTGCTTGAGCCGGAGGGGCTTCTGGACAGGGTGCTCAGCCTGGACCAGTCTAAACTCAAGCAGTTGATTACCGATGAAGCGGTAGCTGAGGATATCAGAAATAAGCTGGAAGCCTTAAAGCAGGTCATTTCCACCCACCCCCAGCTGTTTCCGAGGAAGCTTGTTGAGGAAGAATAGCTTGCATTTTTAATTAAATTCTTGTATCCTTAAATCGACAATAGAATAGGTGACCTGGAGGTGCCCGAGCTAACTCGGGCGTAACGGAGAGCAAGTCGGTGAAAATCCGACGCAGTACCGCCTGCTGTGACTGGTAATCTTTACCAGAAGCCAGAACGCTGACCTCTGGGCATCCTTTAAACCTCCGCGGTGAAAGGGGGTGGGATAATGCGCAGAGTGTGCTAAAATAATCCCCCCTGCACTAGAAGCAGAGGGGGATTATTTTTATCTCAATATTATTGGAGGTAATGTTTTAATGAAATTTAAGCTATTGGGCGTTTTTGTCATTCTGTTGAGCCTGTTAGCTGGTATGGCTATCGGCTGCCAAGCCGAATTTACGCCGGGGACTTATACCGATGATGCGGGGCGGGGGGTGGATATAGATGAGATTCCACAGAAGATTGTCTCCTTTGGGCCAAGTATCACCGAGATTCTTTTCGCCCTTGGCTTGGGGGAAAAGGTGGTCGGGGTCAGCGACTTTAGCGACTATCCTGAGGCAGCTCAATCAAAGCCATCGGTTGGGAGCGCTTATGCCCCTTCTATAGAAAAGCTGGTTGCATTAGAGCCAGACCTGGTTTTTACGCTGGAGCATAAGCAACTCAATAGTGAGCTTGAGGCTCTTGGCATTACATTTATCATTATAGACCCCAAGGATATTGAGGGCATCCTTAGAGACATTGAACTGGTAGGCATGGTTACTGGCACCGAGGACGAAGCCGAGGAACTTATTGAAAGTATGGAGGAAACTATAGACTATGTTCTAGACCTGGTAGAGGGTGCTCCCAAGGTCAGTGTCTTCTATATAATTGATGCTACTGACCCAACCCTGCCCTGGACAGCCGGTCCTGGCTCCTTTATTGATGCTCTTATCACCATGGCTGGCGGGGAGAATATTGCTGCCGAAGCCACGGAGGCCTGGGCGCCATTCAGCATTGAGGAGATAGTTAGCTCTGACCCGGATTTGATTATAATGCAGACCATGACCGGGGGCGTGCCCACGGTATCAATAGAGACGCTGGAAGAACACCCCATCTGGGGAGAGATGAGGGCAGTTACTCAGGGCAACGTTTTTCTTATCGATGGCGACCTGGTTAGCCGTTCCGGGCCGAGAATTGTCCAGGGGCTGGAGGAGATGGCCAGAATCATTCACCCGGAGCTATTTGAGTAGCAGGACTCTGGTCCGGGCTTGGTGCCAGCCAAGGGGTTATAGCCTCATAGTGGCCAACCCAGCCAGTCAAAGACGCCGAGCATCTTTAGCCCCATGTAGAACATCACGGCAATGAAGATATAACCCAGTTGTCTGGCGGGCAGCTTATGGGCGGTTATGGCACCAACCTGGGCCATACCAGCGCTGGTAACCGCCAGTAGAGCCCATGCGGGCAGGTTAACATAGCCTATAGAATAAGCGGGCAGGTCAGGGGTACCTAACCCATTTACCATGTAACCGATAACACCACCGATGCTGGTAAGGAGCATCACGGCTAAGGATGTAGCTACTGCATTGTGCATCTTAAACCTGAGTGCCAGCAACATAACCGGGACCGCCAATATACCGCCACCCACTCCCACAATGCCGTTTAGGAGACCTATGGGGATAGCCCAGGCTGCCCACAGCCAGGGGTTGTCCCTAGGTGCTGGCTCTATCTGAGGTGGTTTAGCGGTGAGCATTCTGATGGCGCTGAGGATAGTAATGGCGCCAAAGGCTATCTTAAGTGCTGTCCCGGGTAGATGGGCAGCCAGAGTGGCTCCGCCAAAGGCAAAAACCAGGCCGCAACTGCCCATGATGATGGCTGCTTTCCACCACACCGCTCGCTTGGTGCTGTGCCTCCAGGCGCCACTGGCGGCGGTGGGCAAAATAACCAGTAAGCTGGTGCCAAATGCCAGCTTAATGGCGGTATCGGTGGCAATGCCCATATCGGTGAAAATAATGTATTGTACCGGGGTCATGAGAAAGGCGCCGCCAATACCGAGAAGACCGCTGGCAAAGCCAGCGCCAATGCCAGTTAGCAGTAGGGTGATAATATGAGTTATGGTCACTTGATTATTTTCTCCCCCTCATTTTATCACGTCGGCTATATTCGGCAAATTGCGAATGGGTATCCTTGTTGCTATAATACCACTGATGGGTGGGGCTGTAGCTCAGCTGGGAGAGCGCCTCCCTTGCACGGAGGAAGTCAGGGGTTCGAGTCCCCTCAGCTCCATTTTCCATACCGCCGCGATTTATATTAAAAAAACTTCCTCTCCACTAATTGACCGTATTGCCATTATATTCTTATAATAGGCTAAATCAAGCTGAGTGGTTTTGGGTTATTTAGCTATGCCTAATATAGACATTATATTATGCCTGGCCATCGTTGTCCTCATGATGGCTCTTTTTATTTCCGGGAAGTTTCGGGTTGATTTAATCGCTATGGGGGCTCTGGTTGCCCTCCTGGTTCTGGGCTTGATTGACGTGAGCCAGGCACTATACGGTTTCGCCAGTCAGGCGACGGCAACAATAGCTGCCATGTTTGTTTTGAGCGCCGGGCTGGTTCGTAGCGGCGCAATACAGTGGGTAACCCGGCGTATTGAAAAGTTTGCCGGTGAAGGAGAACGATGGCTGCTTTTGACTTTGTGCGTGGTGGTAGCGGTTTTGTCCGCATTTATTATCAATACGGCGGTAATAGCCATTTTCATCCCGGTAGCCATTGTACTGGCAAAGGGGCGCAATCTTTCCTCATCTCGTCTATTGATGCCAATATCATTCGCCAGCCAGTTTGGCGGTGTCTGTACGTTAGTTGGCACTTCAACCAATATACTGGTGAATTCTATAGCTGTGGATAAGGGCATGACTCCCTTTGGCTTCTTCGAGTTTACCCCTCTGGGGGTAGCCATGCTTGTGGTGGGCAGCATATATTTGATAACAGTTGGCCGCTGGCTGATGCCAAAGCGTACCGGAGAGATGGAAAAGGTGGATAAATACCGCCTTGCCGATTACCTGGCGGAGCTTCTGGTTACGGCCAAGTCTCCACTTATTGGTAAGACCTGGGAGCAGAGCAAGATGAGCCGGGAGACCAAAGTAGAGCTCTCCAATCTGCTGCGGGAGGGTAAAGCAGTCTCAAGGCCAGCCAGAACTAAAATCAGACCCGGCGACCTGCTGCTGCTCCACGGTGATGTCAGCACACTCATGGGGTTGGAGGATAAGTATGGACTTGAGCTGCAGAAGGATGTTAGGGTGCGTGACCAGCATCTCAGCTCTTATGACTTGAGGCTGAACGAGGTGCTGATACCACCACGCTCAAATTTAATCGGCCGGACTTTACGGACATCCGATTTCTTCCGCCGCTATCGGTCAGCTATTCTGGGGATACAGCGGAGGGGTAAAGTGATGCGGGAACGTCTGGGTGACATTAAGCTTGAAAGTGGCGACACCCTGCTGGTTCAGGGGCATAAGGATGATATGGCCCGGCTGTTGAGCTCCGCCAATGCCATTGTGACTAATGAGTTATCCGAGCTTAGCGTCCGGCGGGACAAAGCTTTCTGGGCACTTTCTATGATAGTCATGGTGGTTGTTCTGGTCGTGTTTAATATCCTACCACTCTTGGTGGCGGCAATAATCGGTGCCGCCGGTATGATAGTAGGTCGCTGTCTGACGGTGGAGGAGGCCTATGAGGCCATTGACTGGAAGATAATTTTCCTGCTTGGCGGTGTAATTCCGCTTGGTCTGGCTCTGGAACAAAACGGGGTTGCCCTCTGGATGACAGATTTAGTCTTGGAGCCGCTGCTCAGCTTGGGACCGGTTATTGTACTGGCCGCGCTCTATCTTATAACCGCCGTAATGACTGAGGCCTTATCGAACAATGCTACGGCGGTGATACTGGCACCGATTGCCTTATCCGCAGCCGCTGTCATGGGCGTTGATGCCCGGCCCTTCCTGGTGGCGGTGACTTTTGCTGCCTCGACCAGCTTCGCCACCCCGGTCGGGTATCAGACCAACACCATGGTATATTCCCCCGGCGGTTACCGCTTCAGTGACTTTACCAAGGTCGGTGGGCCGCTTAACCTCGTCTTCCTGGGGCTGGCGGTGTTGTTGATACCGCTAATCTGGCCTTTTTAGGCGTATGAACCAGAGCCAGAGCCCACATTTATAATGGGTGGGGTTCTGCTGTCAGGTAGACGACAACATCGCCCACATTGGTTCCGGTGTCACCGGTGATTATCAGCGAACTGCCGATGCTGTCCAGTAAAGTGTTGCTATCGTATTTTTCGATATAGGCTTTTATATCTAGCCCCTTGGCTTGGGCAGTGTCAAGCGAGCTATGGTCAACGATAGCCCCGGCGACATCAGGCAGGAAATCGGAACCATCAGTGCCGACACTGGCCACTATCCACTGGCCGGGGTACTCTGCCATGGCCAGCATTGATACCGCCGCATAGTGCTGGTTCCTGCCCCCCTTACCAGCACCGCTGGGCAGCTTTATAGTTGTCTCGCCACCAAGCAGAAGAATGTCATATCCGGCATACCCGTGTTCCATGACTTCTTTGGCTCTAAGCCTGGCGACGGTTGTGGTATCCCCCGTTTGCTGGCTGGTTATGATATGGGGATTAAATCCGAGCTTCTTGGCTTTAGCTGACATCGCCTCCAGAGCCAGCCCGTTGTCGCCGATTATATAGTTATGACAGTCGTTCAGTGTCTTGGGGGTCTCCGTTGCCTCACCCTTATGGCCTCTTTCTATGAAGTCAACCACACTTCCTGGGGCCTTGCCTAGAAGGTGATATTGCCTAAGTACATTATAGGCATCGGCAAAGGTGGAGGGGTCAGGGGAGGTGGGGCCGGAGGCGATAGTAGCCAGGTCATTACCGATAACATCGGATAGTATCAGCGAAATAACTGTTGCCGGAGAGTAAAAATCGCCCAGCCGACCGCCCTTGACTTTGGACAGGTGCTTTCTCACCATGTTAATCTCATCTATCCCTGCCCCGGAGCCAATGAGCAGCTGGGTGATTTTCTGCTTATCCCTTAGGTTCACGCCATCAACGGGGTAGGGCATGAGAGCCGAGCCCCCGCCTGATATTAGGCATATGACCAGGTCGTTTTTGCCGATTGAATAGCGGCCCTTGAGTGCCAGCATCTCTTTAACACCACTAACGCCTCGCTGGTCGGGAGTGGGGTGGCCGGCAATAACGACCTTGATTTTTTGCGTCTTGACATTTCCACCTTTGCTGGTGACCACGCCGTCGGTTATGTTTTCGGCGCCGATTATGCTTTCCAGGGCCTGCGCCATGAGTCCAGTTGCCTTCCCGCCGCCGATAACGAATATCCGGCCGCTGGCTAGGCGAAAGACATCGCTGTTTATCTTAATGGTTCGGCCGGCGGCATCATAGCTAACTGCCGACTTCATGATATCCGGTGGCAGAACCCGCCTGATACCGGCTTCAATTATCTGTAAAACCCGGTCTCTCAACTCGGTGGTTGCCAGCTTTTGGCGGTTCTTAATAATCATCGTTTTCCCTTAAGTTCAATGTCTACTCAATATAATACACTAATCCCCGGTTCTGTCCACCAAGACTTGTAAAGGGCGCTCTGGTTGCATAGTCCATCCCTTGTTGCTAAAATTACCCGTGATGAGCAAGTTTATAGATAAGCTGCGCCAGGTTTCACCGGTTGGGCTCCAGCCCATGGGGTTCAGGGCGGCACAGCAGGCATCACCGAAGCCCAGGCTGTTGCTGGTTGCCAGTCTGGCTCAGGTTGATGTTGACCGTTTGGCTGATTATGTGTCTGGGGCTGATGCCGGGCTGTTATTAGTCTCCAAGTCGAGTTCAGGAGCTAAAACCCTTAAAAAAGTGTGCCAAGCGGTGTCTGATATTCCCTGGGGTGGCTGGCTGAGAGATGTTGGCCGGGGGGGAGCAGGTCAGATGGCGGAGGCTGGCGGTGACTTTGTCGTTTTTCCAGCAGCCAATACCTCGCTGGCAATGCTTCAGGATGAAAAGCTGGGCAAGGTATTGGAGGTCGAGGCGTCGCTCGACGAAGGCTTGTTGAAAGCAATCGATGATTTGTCGGTAGATGCCGTGCTTATTGCCGGGGAGCCGGGGAAGGACTATTTTCTTACCTGGCATCACCTCATGCTCTTTCGGCGCTGTGCTGAATTGTTGACTAAGCCCTTGTTGGTCTCGGTGCCCCCAGACGTGGCCGCCAAGGAGCTTCAGGCTCTATGGGGGGCCGGGGTGCGCGGCGTGGTTGTCGAAGCCGGAACTGACCAGCCGGAAGGAAGGTTAGCCGAGTTACGCCAGGTGATTGATAACCTGACCTTCCCCTCACCAGCCAAGTGGCGAAGAGCCGAGCCTTTGCTACCTCGTATTGGTGGGGAGATCGGAATAGCATCTGAAGAGGAAGAAGAGGAAGAAGAGGAGTAGCTTCAGGGGCTAGGCTGAGACATCTGCCAGGATTTCCCTTCAGTGGTAATGGCGGGGGCAATCACCATCTCTACTTGGTGCATTTCTCGGATATTTGATACACCGCAGACGCCCATGGCTGTGCGCAGCGCCCCAATCAGGTTTTGACTGCCGTCGGTGACCGAGGTGGGGCCGAAAAGAATCTGCTCCAGTGTGCCCGTGGTGCCTACCTTTATCCTCGTTCCTCGGGGGAGTGCTGGGTGGGGGTGAGACATACCCCAGTGGTAGCCTCGCCCTGGCGCTTCTTTGGCTTGGGCAACGATTGAGCCAAGCATGACGGCATCAGCCCCGGCGGCGAAGGCTTTACACAGGTCTCCACCATTGCGAAAGCCGCCATCGGTGATTATGGGCACATACCGTCCTGATTCAGCAAGGTAGGCATCTCGGGCAGCAGCGCAATCCATGGTGGCGGTTATCTGGGGGATACCCACGCCCAGGACTTGTCTGGTGGTGCAGGCTGCCCCCGGCCCGACCCCTACCAGAACGCCGGAGATTCCAGTTCTCATAATCTCCAAACAGGCGCTATAGCTGACACAGTTGCCGACAATAACAGGCATCGGTACCAACTTGCGTAACTTGGCGAAGATTAGCCCCTCGTAGCTTTTAGATGTGTGCCTGGCGGTGGTAACCGTGGACTGGACGACAAGGATATCAGCCCCAGCTTCGGCGGTTATGGGAGCCAAGCGCTTGGTGTTAGCCGGTGTCACTGAAACAGCACATACCGCCCCTGCCTTTTTAATCGCCTGAATTCGTTCCCCGATAAGGTTTTCCTTGATTGGCGCCGAATAGACCTTTTGCAGCAGGGCGGTGACTTTGGCATCGGCAGCCCGGGCAATTTCAGCCAGAACTTCCTCGGGGTTATCATAGCGGGTTTGCACCCCTTCTAAATTGAGCACGCCCAGCCCTCCCCGCTTGCTCAACAGGGCGGCGGTATTGACATCGACCACAGCGTCCATGGCTGACGCCAGGATAGGGATGGAGAAGGTGAAGCCGTCTATCTTGAGTTCAATGTTTGTCTGGTCGGGATTAATAGTTATATCCCCGGGAACGATAGCCACTTCATCAAATCCGTAGGAACGCCGCAGTTGCTTAAATTGGGGTTTAGCCATTTTGGCACCTTCTTAAAGCCTAACTATAGCAAAAGCATCTTTTGAAAGTCAAGGAATTTTGGGGAGATTTTTTGAGACCTATCCCCCCTAGGTTTTTCT
>Ga0209979_1003771_pt1 | contig 13128 bp, 12 predicted proteins | sample AnhtaG_FD_183114 | JGI IMG/M metagenome (GOLD analysis project Ga0209979, IMG submission 183114) | Deep subsurface microbial communities from Anholt, Denmark to uncover new lineages of life (NeLLi) - Anholt_01485 metaG (SPAdes) (version 2) | ecosystem: Environmental > Aquatic > Marine > Oceanic...
ATGGCGATAGCGACAACCAACACTAGAGCTGTCAAATAAATAGCCTCTCGTCTGGTGAGCCAAACCACCTTCTTTAACTCGGCTATAGTTTCACCAATGAATCTAAATCTTGAACCACTTCGCTTGGTAGTCGCCGGATGATGTGTCATAGCAAGAATCTTACCTATCTCTTAATCGCTTACCTATTTTATCTCCCGGTGAAGTCGGTGGGTACGACAACGAGGGCAATATTTCCTAAGCTCCAGTCGCTGGGGGTCATTCCTTCTATTCTTGGTAGTAGTATATGTCCGCTCCTTGCACTCAGTACAGGCAAGATGAATGATAACCCTTGCTTCCGCTTTCCTAGCCATAATCTACTCTATGATGCGGCTGAAGGAACCAGCACCTACTGTTTTCCCCCCTTCCCGAATAGCAAAGCGCAGGCCCTTTTCTAAGGCTACCGGATAAATAAGCTTTATCTTCATGGTTATGTTATCACCGGGCATAATCATCTCTACCCCTTCTGGTAGCTCAATGGTTCCAGTAACATCGGTCGTCCGAATATAAAATTGAGGCTTATAGCCATTGAAGAAGGGTGTATGCCGGCCCCCCTCTTCCTTACTCAAAACGTACACCTCAGCCTCAGCATAGGTATGTGGCTTAACAGAGCCAGGCGCAGCCAACACCTGGCCACGCTCTATATCTTCTCGGTCTACACCTCTAAGTAGAATGCCCACCGCATCCCCGGGTTCGGCATAATCTAAGGTCTTATGAAACATCTCCAAGCTAGTAGCCACTATCTTACGTGGCTCGTGGTGTAAGCCCACTAGCTCCACCTCATCCCCGGGATTAATTACACCCCGCTCAACCCTGCCTGTCGGTACCGTACCGCGACCCTTGATGCTAAAAACATCCTCCACCGGCATCAGAAACGGCTGGTCTTTGGGTCTTACCGGGGTGGGAATATACTCATCTATAGCATCAAGCAGCTTCCAGATAGGGCCACACCATGGGCACTCCCTCTTGCCACAGCCACATTCAAGAGCTTTGAGCGCACTTACCCTTATCACTGGTATTTCATCCCCGGGGAAATTATATTTGCTAAGCAGCTCTCTTACCTCGATCTCCACCAGCTCTAGAAGCTCCTCGTCTTCCATCATGTCCACTTTATTCAGGGCGACCATTACATAGGGCACCTCCACCTGGCGGGCGAGCAATACATGCTCTCTTGTCTGCGGCATAGGACCATCGGGAGCACTGACCACCAGAATCGTCCCGTCCATCTGGGCAGCACCGGTTATCATGTTCTTAATGTAATCGGCATGACCAGGGCAATCTATATGAGCGTAATGTCGCTTCTCAGTCTCATACTCAATATGGGCGATGGCAATAGTTAATCCGCGTGCCTTCTCTTCAGGTGCATTATCAATAGAGTAAAACTCACGGAATTGGGTAGGACCCACCTTAGACAGTACTAAGGTCATCGCCGAGGTTAAGGTTGTTTTGCCATGGTCAACATGACCGATAGTGCCCACGTTGCAATGGGGCTTAGTCCGCTCAAATTTCTTTTTAGCCATTTTTAATCCTCCCTTTTATCCACAGCCCACAACCAGATTCGAACTGGTGACCCCGTTCTTACCAAGAACGTGCTCTACCGACTGAGCTATGTGGGCACGGTTTCATTATACATAATTTAGTAGCCTAGTGTCTAATTCACTCTCTATACCTAAGCTATGGTGGAGGGGGCAGGATTCGAACCTGCGTAGCCCTTAGGGCGGCAGATTTACAGTCTGCTCCGATTAACCACTCCGGCACCCCTCCCGATGCCACCCCATAGAACACATATCCCAGCCCGAGAGGGGATTCGAACCCACTAACCTACCGATTACAAGTCGGTTGCGCTACCATTGCGCTACTCGGGCACTACCGTTATCAGCTTTAGTAACGTGAGTTAATTAGGTAACCTATTATAGAAATGAATAATGTAAAAGTCAAGCTTGGTAGCCCAAGTAGTTCAGCAAGCAGAATCCTCGGCCACTTATCTTTTAGATTATAGCAGGAGGATGCCCACAAGGCAACACACTCCGTCGAGGAAGATTGCGTTCAAAAGTTGGTTAGCTTGCCTTCTGTGTTATTTTCTGCTAGATTAGATAGTAGGCGAGGTAAATCTGTGGGGCTGTAGTTCAATTGGGAGAACGTTTGACTGGCAGTCAAAAGGTAGGGGGTTCGAATCCCCCCAGCTCCACCATGAATGCGAATGGGTGCTGTTAGACCGTCTGATTGTTCGGCAAACTAAGGGTGGCTAGATACAAACGTGACCATCTGTTTGTAATAGAGAGTGGCGGGTCCGCAAATGAAAAATGGCCGCAAGTTACAAACTGCAGTCACCACCAACAGCATCGCTACAGTCCTTGGTAAGAGGCTTTGCCCTGACGAAGAAGACTGATGGCAAAAGCCCAAGGACGGTTCAGTACTATGAGGGTATGCTTCGCCATTTTCTATGGTATGCCACCAAGGAGAATTGGCCAAGCGATGCCGGACTTATCACGGAGTGGCATATACGAGAATTCCTTGACTATGTTGCGAGTGAAACCTACCGCTGGGGACTTAGTGGCAATGGCTCAGAACGATGCCAGGGGCGAGCTTCATATTCGACAGTTCATCACTATTACGCTACTCTAAGGGTTTTCTTCAATTGGTGCGTTGGAGAAGGCCTCCTCACGCAAAGTCCAGTGGCAAAAATCAAGGTACGTAATCCTAAACCAAAGGTTATCCAACCCTATTCGTCAGACGAAATGGCTAAAATGTTAGCTGTCTGCGAGTATGACTACCAGCACAACGCTAGGTTCCTCGGTAGCCGTAACAAGGCCATCGTTCTGATGCTACTGGATACGGGAGTGAGGGTAAGCGAGATTGGCAATATTAACCTTGAAGATATAGACACGGAGCGAGGATGGGTTAAGGTCAGAGGTAAGGGTGCCAAGGAGAGGGTAGTGAGAATCGGAGCCACTGCACAGAAGGCCCTTTGGCGCTACCTGGTGTATCGCCGTAATACCGAAAGGGGGCAACTGTGGCTAACGGAAGAAGAGACGCCTCTTCGACCAAACGGTATTCAGATGGTGATAAAGCGACTAAAACAGAGGGGAGGGGTAACGAGCAGAGGAAATTGCCACCGATTCCGCCACACATTTGCCCTTAACTTTCTTAGAGCCGATAGGAATCCTTTTAATCTTCAATACCTTCTCGGACACTCTGATTTGAGAATGGTCAGACACTATACCGCAACCCTGGGGATGGAAGATGCATTGAAAGCCCACGAGAAGGCAAGCCCGGCTGATTCGTTGGGATTACATTAGCTCTAATGGATGTAACGGTAGGGTTGCATAAACAAGCCTACCTTTCATCCGGCATCAATGCACTGCTCATTAACATGAACAAGGATAATTGTCTAGAGGAAAACGAAGGAGACGGATTCATGGAAAATCAATCGGACCATAAGAAGAATAACCCAATTAGGAATGCTACAGATAAACTACTAACTCTTCCTGGTGTCAAAGAAGCCATCAAGATCGTAAGACGATACGCCTTGAAAGGTGCAAGAGAAGAAGCCTGGGTCCGTCACTTTCTCAGGAGACTACCTGATGAAGACGCCGAAAAGTCTACCCTTGACGATACAATGATTGATTATGACACGGCTGATGAGCTACTGGAGTCTTTGGCTTTTGAAGCTGGCCCAAAGATTGCAGAGCTATGGAATTTATCAGAAGGTGCCGGAGACAAACTTGCAGAGATAATATACTGGGGGGAGAACACTCTGCCCAAAGGAGCGGAGACCCCTCTTGGAAGAGACTCCTACCTGTTGCCTTTTGTTATAGTGGTCAATATGAAAGACGCGCAGGCAGCACATGCTCTGAGCTGCGAAGGATTGGAGTTGATTCGTAAGAACACTATTGCCGTTTCCCGCAAGGGGATGATGCCTGGTCATATATATCTCGATGTGACATATCTACCATATGACGCTCTTCATCTGGCATACAGGAGTGTTTTTTTATGCCGTCAGTGTCTCGGTTTGCAGAAACAGGATTTGCGGGAGGGGGCTCCCGGAACAATAGATACCGCAAAAGCACTCAGGTGCGCAGAGCTGGCTTCTGCAGGCAAACCCAGTAAGGAAATAGCAAGAGAACTCGGTTTTCCTATCTACAGTGTGGACAACCCCAGCGGAACCTACTCATTATTCAGAAAATACCTCAAGCGTGGACGAGAGATTCGCACGAAACTGGATGCCCTCGACCGCTTCCTTCGCGATACTATCGATTACTTACTTGCGGAGCTTTAGGTTGCAACATTGCACAGAACTACATCGCAGTTCCGTGTATTAGACAAGCCTCGACCCCTTCCACATAATGTTCCTAGACATGCCTAGGAACATTTCTTTTATTGATACAACACGGGCACACATTCCCAATGTACGGGAAGCAGGGCGGTTAGGCGGTTTAGTTGTCCTAAGAAGTAGAGGAAGAGCCTATTTTGCTAATATCGGCAGATTAGGACAAATAGCCATGAGGCAAAAACACCCTAACATGGCTTCGGAATGGGGGAAAAAAGGAGGTCGCCCGAGGAAACCAACTCTAGGAGAAATAATGGGGGAGAACGGCAAATAAGACTGAGAGGAGGAATTGCGGACCCGCCTCTACCCTATGCCTTTCTCCCCCACCCGGAAGTTAGAAATGCACCGTGCTGATAATAACACGTATCATCTACCAATATCAACTCTCTCTGTTCGCGAAGAGTCGATAAGATGTCCAAGGTAACCACAATCCGAGATGCTAAGTCTTCCAAAGTAGCCTGTTCAAAAGGTGGCAAGACCATAACCGTAGATCTTGAACTGGCTTGCTGAAGTCCATCGCCTATTACGTCCTTAATTCTGGTCCAAAGAGCAGGATAGGATTCAGCTCCATTGTTAGGGTCCGTTAGAAATCTTGGGGTTGTACTGAAGAGAACGTACAGACCAGAATGTTCATCAGCATTGTCCAATAATTTCCGTATATTCTGGTTTGCCTCGTTTCGCTTACTAGATTGAGTTAGCGATGTAATAGCCTCTGCTTCATCCAGAAGCAGCACAAGGCCCGCATATCCACTGGCCTTGACAAATCGCAAGAAGGAACCCAGTATCTCGCTAACATTCGCAATAGTAACGTTAGAACGTATTCCTGTTGCTCTAGACAGTTCAGACATGATTCGGTACCCTTGGAGCCAAGCTACTATCCCTTCCATCCGCATCCGATGGTCCGGCGAGTCCGTGTTGGCGTACTGCAAACATGCACGCAGAGCTGCCCTGAAATCCAGCGACGGTGCGATTTGGCGCAGGTTTGCCTCCACTTCCTGCGAAGTGTAGTATGGGAATTGCCTTGCCCAATCTTCCAGCATGTGCTCAATGCCATGCCCATCAGGTAGAGTAACGCCACGCATGACCTTTGGGAAGATGACCTCGAATCTATCGAATGGCGCTTCCCTGGAATGGAGCTCCACGTATGACACCAAGAAATTTGCGGATAGAGCTCGGAGCTTAATCAGTGTGAGAAAATGGGTCTTGCCACCACCATATGGCGCGGACAAGAAACGGACTTTTGAGCCCCCTTGCGCCACAAAATCAAGGTCTCTATATACCGATGCTAGCCAGCGCTCACGTGCAACGGAGTAAAGCTCCAAGTGTTGTATCGGCACCGTACCCTGCCGAAACGACTCTATGATTTTTTCCGCCTCAATTGCGTTGAGTTCTTGTATGCTGTTCATCGACACTGCCTTGGGGGTCTACTGGACGAGGCACCTTGTCAAGATCATCCTTTCTGTAGCGACGGTACCTGCGATTACCAATTAGATAGGCAGGGAGTCTTCCATCCCTACTCCACTTGTATATAGTTCGTTTTGACACCCTTAGATACCGGGCTGCCTCTTCGATGGTAAACCACTCAACAGGCATTTCCATTGACAACTCCACTTTGTCTACGGACTTCTGTTCTCGTCCTGTTCTTATCGGTCCCATTCTATCACATGTAGGCACACTTGGGCAACACCGCTGTTTCCCTAGGAAGTCGACGGACTACTGCATTGCACGAATCGTCAGAATGTGCAATTAGGTAACAATTCAAGCTACTGTTGTCCTGGAACCACTGCACACTCGTGATGCTGGCTTCTAGTTGTTCACTGCGTGTTAAAGAGTAACACATCACCTAGCCACCGAAAAATCTCTGCAGTCACCATCGTATCTTAACGGGATTTTAATATTTATGTGCTACCATATTAGTAGAAATCTAAGTAGAAAGGGGGTGAAGCAGAAATGTGGCGAAGCAAGAAGTTTATTGCTGGTGCAGTGCTGGTGGCTGTCCTGCTGTTTGGAAGTCTCGGTGGGATAGTCCTTGCTGATAACGGCGATGGCGGTCCTGCGGCTAAATTGGGGGAGTTCATAAACAATGTCATTGACAAATACGAGGATGAAACAGGCGACGAAATTCTTTACCCAGATAAGTTGATAGAAGCCTTTGCCGATGCCAGAGCCGATATGTGCAAGGACAGAGCCGAGATGCGAGCCGCAACTATGGAAAACGGCCCCCAGAATCTGACCGATGAGCAAAAAGAGGCGCTTCAGGAGTGGCTGGATGCAAGGCCTGAGATAGAAAACGGCCCTCAGAATTTGACTGGTGAACAAAAAGAGGCGCTTCAAGAGTGGTGGGATTCAAGGCCTGAAGACGTCCCGATGAAATTTGGTTTTGGTGGTCACGGTGGGTTCCGTGGTTTTGGCGGAATGCGGGGCTTTGGGGGACACCTATTCACTCCCGCAGAATAGACAGGCAAGCTCTAAGCATATATACCCTGGCCGAATTTAAACAAGAGAGGCGCCATGTTGCGCCTATCTTGTTTTTATAGAATAGATTTGCGAGAGAAACAGCCCATCTAATTAACAATTTCTTAACATTTATGTTATATAATTAGACAAACAGACCAATCGTTAGGGGCTCAGAGATGGCAGGTAAAAGGGTGCTGGTGGTTGACGATGATGCAAAAACGGTAGAACTTGTTAAGCTCTACCTGAACCGGGATGGGTATCGGGTTCTCACAGCACATGATGGTATGCAAGCTCTACGTCTCGCCCGGGAGGGGCATCCTGACCTTATTGTTCTGGACCTTATGCTACCGGGCCTTGATGGCCTCGAGGTCTGTCGTACTATCAGGGAAGAATCCGACGTGCCGATTATCATGCTTACCGCCAAGACCACTGACCAGGATAAGTTAAGGGGCCTGGATTTAGGCGCAGATGATTATGTAACCAAGCCATTCAGTCCGAGGGAACTAGCTGCTAGAGTACGGGCAGTGCTCAGACGTATCCCTGGAGAGCGCGGACCTAAAGAGATAAAGCATGGCGAGCTTACTGTGAACTTCCTCAAACACGAGGCATTTCTTTCCAACAAGCCTCTCAAACTCACCACCGTTGAATTTAAGCTACTGGGGATTCTCGCCAAGGAACCAGGTAGAGTTTTCAGTCGGGCAGAGCTTATTGAAAAGGCTCTTGGCTATGATTTTGAGGGTTTTGACCGTACCATTGACGTTCATATTCTCAATCTACGCCGCAAGCTTGAGCGAGACCCAAGCCACCCCAAGTACATACAGACAGTATACGGGGCCGGCTACAAACTTTCAGAGGTAAGTAATGACAAATAGATTGCAGTTTCGCCTCCTAGCAGCCTTTACCCTGGTAATATTAGTAACCATTGGTGCAGTATTTTTCTTCATTAACCAGGCTACCCAAGTTGAAATCCGCCGTTTCGGGGAACGTATTGACCAAATGCGTGCCGTCAGGATGGAAATTGAGCTATCCCATTATTACCTCCAGCAGGGGAGCTGGGAGGGAATTCAACCCTTTGTGGAGCAGTGGGGTAATCTCTACGGGCAACGAATCATACTGACCGATGCCAATGGAACGGTAGTTGCTGATTCTGAGAGAGACCTCTTGGGGGAATTGTATAATCCTAGTTCAACTGGCAGACTTCTACTATCCCCGAGGCAAGCAGGTACCATCGGCACACTATACATCACCCCGGAATCATCACTGGACTTTACTTCATTACAGATACTTTTCAGAGCAATAGGTCTCTACTTCATTTGGGGAGGTCTAATCGCAGTCGCCATTGCGCTGGCAATAACCTTTTTCCTGTCACGGCGAATCTTAGCCCCAGTTAAAGCTCTTACCTCTGCTGCCGAACGTCTGGGACGTGGTGATTTTTCTCAAAGAGTACACGTCAAGGATAGGAGCGAACTTGGCGAGCTGGCCAATACCTTCAACTCCATGGCTAGTGATTTAGAACGTGCCGAACAATTGCGACAGAACATGGTAGCGGACATTGCCCACGAACTAAGAACTCCCCTGTCTAACATTAGAGGTTACTTGGAGGCAGTCCGTGACGGTGTAATGAGACCAGATGCCGATGCCATTCGATCCCTTGATGAAGAGGCAGCTCTACTGTCACGGCTGGTTGACGACCTTCAGGAGCTAAGCCTTGCCGAAGCGGGCGAACTGAAGCTCATTTGTCAGGCGGAAGACATTGGTGAGTTAATCAAACAGACAGTGGACGGAGTGCAGGCCCAGGCAATGGCAAAGGGAGTATCAGTGTCCATTGACCTGCCCGATAAGCTGCCGGCGGTGAACATTGACTCTCAACGGATTAGCCAGGTCTTACGCAACCTTCTGGAGAATGCCATTGCTCACACTGCCAAAGGAGGTACGGTCACCGTGATTGCCAGACAGCAAGCAGACTATATAGAGGTGGCTGTGAATGACACAGGTGAAGGTATTCCTGCTGAGGACTTGCCCAACATCTTCGAGCGGTTTTACCGGGTGGACAAGTCTCGTGCCAGAGCTACGGGCGGTAGCGGTCTGGGACTTACCATTGCCAAGCGTTTGGTAGAGGCACATGGTGGGAAGATTGAAGCTAAGAGTGAACTGGGGAAGGGCAGCCGCTTTGCCTTTACCCTTCCTATATCAGAGTAATCTGTAGACTACTTGTAATCTTAATAAATGCTTAACATTTTCCTGTTATTCTATTTTTGTAGAAAGGCTGTTTGTCTCACGACCAGCCACAACATAAGGAAAGGCACAGGAGAATATGATGAGAATCTTAAAAATAATGCTGATAACCTTTATTCTGGGTGGGCTGCTTGCTGTTCCCACGATAGGCTGTAATTCTGAATCAGAATCAGCGGTGTCAGAAAACCAGATAGCAACCGTGCAGCGAGGAGATCTAACAGTAGACATCACTGCCGCGGGAAACCTAGCTTTGTCACTTACGGAAGATTTGGCTTTTGAGATGGCAGGGACAGTGGAAGAAGTTTTGGTAGAAGAGGGCGATTCTGTTAAAGAGGGACAGGTGCTGGCGAAATTAGATACTTCAGAGTGGGATAAGGAATTGACAAATCTGGAAATGGACCTGGTCCAGGCGGAGATAAATTTAAAGAATGCCGAGCTTGCCCTGGAGGAGGCTGAGGAGCCATATTCTGATGAAGATATTGAGAGTGCCGAGGCAGCGGTGGAATCAGCAGAGGCTTCTCTGGAATACGCTGAATGGCAGTTAGATGAAGCTGAAGACCTGGGAGATGAAGAACTTATAAGAAGGTATCAATCGGAGGTAATTAGAGCCGAAGCAAATCTTGTCTCCGCCGAGGCAAATCTGGAGGCTATGGAGGATGCCCCTGACCCGGACGAGGTAAGAATAAAGGAGCTGCAGTTAGAGCTGGCTGAAGCGCGCTTTGAAGATGCCAAGGAGGCTTTAGAAGAAGCCCTTGAGAACAGCCCGGAGATTATCGCTCCTTTTGATGGCTTTATCACCAAAGTAAATGTTGAAGGTGGTGACGAGGTAATGAAAGGCACCGTGGCGGTGACTCTCGCTGACCCTGATAGTTTTGAAGCGGATATCTTGGTAAGTGAGATGGATATACTGCAGATAGAGTTGGGAGGCGAAGCCTGGGTGCAGGTAGACGCCATGCAGGGGCTGAGCCTTCCGGCTGAGGTTACCCATATTTCACCAACCGCCACCATTCAGTCGGGAGTAGTGAACTATGAAGTGAAGGTGGAAGTACAGTCCCTCGAGGCGGTAATGCAGGAACAACAAGCGGCACGGCAAGAGGCAATACAGAATACAGAGCAGGGAGAACTTCCTGAACGCCTTAAGCAAGCCATTGAAGAAGGCCAGATTACCCAGGAACAGGCTGAAGAAATGATGAAACAGATGCAACAGGCACAGGGAGGGCAGCAAGGACAATTGCCCACGGTAATACCTGAAGATTTTCAGCTCAGGGAAGGATTGACCGTCACTGTGAGCATAATAGTAGATCAGAGGAATGATGTACTTCTGGTACCCAATGCGGCGATTACTACCCGGGGAAGACAAACCTATGTCCAGGTGGTATTGCCGGATGGCACCATTGCAGAGCGCGCGATACAGGCTGGCATCAGTAACTGGCAGTACACCGAGGTAACCGAAGGGCTCAGTGAGGGCGAAAAGATCATTGTTCCACAGGGTACTGCTACGACAACGACACCCCAACAAGGGCCTCCAGGCGGAATGTTTATACCTGGAATGGGGAGAGTCCGATGATCCAGTTGCAGAATATAACTAAAGTCTATCCCATGGGCAAAAGGGAGCTAACTGTGCTTGGAGGGATAACCCTGAATATCGAACGGGGCGAACTGGTGGCGATTATGGGTCCCTCCGGGTCGGGCAAGTCGACCATGCTCAACCTTATCGGCTGCCTGGATAAGCCGACATCGGGTAGTTACTATTTTGAGGATAAAGAGGTCAGCCGTCTCAGCAGCGGTGAATTAGCCCGGATCAGAGGCCAAAAGGTTGGCTTTGTCTTCCAGACTTTTAATCTACTGCCCCGGCTTTCGGCACTGGCTAATGTGGAACTTGGCATGAGATATGCTGGCGGAAGTGACCGTCACCGGGCCTTAGAGGCACTGGCCACGGTTGGACTCTCAGATCGTGCTAATCATCGTCCTACCGAGCTTTCGGGAGGAGAACAGCAGAGGGTTGCCATCGCCCGGGCTCTAGTGAAAAAACCACCTCTGATTCTGGCCGATGAGCCTACCGGCAACCTGGACAGCCGCTCTGGCGAGGAGATAGTCTCCATACTCACCTCCCTACATGCTGAGCAGGGCATTACTTTGCTCGTAGTAACCCATGACACCAACATTGCTCACCACTGCCAACGCATCATACATCTTAAGGATGGTCAGGTGGAGGGGGAGGAGAACGGATGAAAAAGTGGTTAGAACCTATATCTACCGCTTGGATTGGTGTAGCCACTCATAAGCTTCGTAGTTTCTTGACCATTCTCGGGATCGTGATTGGCGTTGCCGCTGTGATTAGCCTAATGTCCATCGGCAGAGGGGCTACAGCAGATATTCTCGAACGTATTGGAAGTATGGGGTCAAACCTTGTTACCATAAGCCCCGGAGCGACTACCGGGTTCGGGGGAGTGAGGGGTGCCACTGGCAGTGCCCAAACCCTCACGCTGGAAGATGCGGATGCAATAGCCGAGCAGGTTCTCTACATAGATGCAGTAGCTCCTTCTTACTCGAGTAACTTACAGGTGGTCGTAGGCGGTCAGAATATGAGGGCCTCTGTCACTGGGGTAACCCCGGAGTATATGCAGGTGAGCAACCTTGAGCTTACCAGTGGCGCCTTCTTCTCGGAGTATGAATATCAACGTGGAGCCAAGGTAGCCGTGCTCGGCTCTGAGGTGGAAGAGACTCTGTTTGGAGATGCTAATCCCATAGGGCAGCAGATGCGGATGGGCAGCATTATTGTGCGCGTCATTGGCGTATTGGAAAGCAAAGGGCAAATGTTTGGCTCACCTGATGATGCTATCTTTATCCCGTTGACCGCTATGCAGCAGACAGTCGCCCAGCCTAGAACTGCTCAAGGAGAGCGTGTGGTATCCTCTATAGCATTGACGGTAAGTGACGAAGAGCAGGCAGACTACGTGGTTGCGGAAATTACCAGCCTGCTCCGCTCCCGTCACCAGCTTGGTGCTCTTGACGATGATGATTTCAATATTATGTCCATGGAGGAAATAGCCGAAACCATATCTGAAGCGACTGCCACGATGACCCTTCTTTTAGGCGCTATAGCTGCCATTTCGCTATTGGTTGGGGGCATCGGCGTGATGAATATCATGCTGGTGTCAGTGCTGGAGAGAACCAGAGAGATTGGCATCCGTAAGGCCTTGGGAGCCAGGGAGCGGGACATATGGACTCAATTTCTCCTAGAAGCTGCCTTCTTGACATTTGCTGGCGGTATTATTGGAGTTGTTGTGGGCTGGGCAGTCTCGTACATGGTTTCCGCCACGGGATTCATGACAACCCTGGTGACCGCTGACATAGTTATTCTTGCCGTTTCGGTATCTATAGCCATTGGCTTGTTCTTTGGGTTCTATCCTGCCTGGAATGCTTCTCGCCTCAACCCTATTGAGGCACTCAGGTCTGAGTAGGATTCAATTTACCATTTAAGTCCTTTTAGGGGTTGAACACTACGCTAGAAGGTTAGATTGCCAAAGGCTATTGACATCTGGGCCACGAATGCTCTATCGTTCATAGTAAATCTAAAAGTGGAGGTCATCTATTGCAAGCATACTGCGTTAAGTGCAAAGCCAAAAGGGAAATGAAGGATGCCAAGAGCATAACCATGAAGAATGGCAAGCCGGCAACTCAGGGCGTGTGTCCCGTGTGCGGGACTAAAATGTTCAGGATAGGTGAAGCTTAACCCCGATAATAATGTAGGGGTTCAACGCGGGCTGGATATTCTCACAAACGGAATGTCCAGCCCTTTTATTGTATATCACACAAAACAAGCTACTGTGCAATTATAAATACCATGGACTTTATTAACCAGGATAAGTTTATCATCGCTAGGGGCGTAGAAGTCAGGAATACGGCAGACTACTTCATAGCCCAAGCTGCGGTAGGCACACTTAGTCGCAGCCATCGTTTCTATCCACCCCCAGTATCTCGTAGCAGTCCCGCTTAGCCATCAGCTACCCCCTCTCTAACATACCTCCAGAAAAGGCCATCCCGAACCCAGACAACCCCTCCACACT
>Ga0209979_1003772_pt1 | contig 13121 bp, 13 predicted proteins | sample AnhtaG_FD_183114 | JGI IMG/M metagenome (GOLD analysis project Ga0209979, IMG submission 183114) | Deep subsurface microbial communities from Anholt, Denmark to uncover new lineages of life (NeLLi) - Anholt_01485 metaG (SPAdes) (version 2) | ecosystem: Environmental > Aquatic > Marine > Oceanic...
GAGGTATAAAACTGTTCGTGTTACCACCGCGCTCACCCAAGCTTAATGGCCATGTGGAAAGGGCACAAAGAACCCATACCGAAGAGTTCTACGAAGTAACGGAGGCTAACCTATGTTATTACAGTATATCCTCTCAGATTGCCAACAGGAGCCGGGTTACCCCTAAGATTTGTGCCGGGCAGTGTAGGATATCTAGCTTCAGCCGTGTAATGGGAAAGATAGATTAGCGAGGCTTTGGATTTGGCCAGATATGTGACTAATAACAAGGGAACTGTCTTCCAAAAGGTCTTGCTTTGGTTTATAATGGCGAGGGAAGCATTGGAAAATGACTAGCCAACTATCTGACATGAGCTTAAAGGCTATCGGCACTGTCAGAAACAAAGTTAAGCAAGCACCAGACCCCAGCTTTGACTGGTGGGGAATAGTTTCGGAAATTGTGGTCAATACCCGTCTGGCTGAGGCTCTGGACGGACTGGAGAAATTCTCCCATATTATAGTTCTCTATTGGATGCATCAGGTTGCCCACAGCGATGAACTATCGCTTAAAGTCCATCCTAGAGGCAAGGCGGAGTTGCCTATGGTAGGGCTTTTTGCCACCCGCTCGCCAAATAGACCTAACCCGATAGGCAAGGCTACGGTTAGATTGCTGGAGCGTCAAGGTAACATATTAAAGGTTGAAGGGCTGGATGCTACTGATGGCACACCGGTTATTGATATAAAACCCTACATCCCGGGATATGATTCAGCGACTGACGCCAAGGTGACGCCATGGACAACCACTCAATAGGCCAAACATTACTAAACACCTACCATCAACTACTGGCTCACTATGGACCCCAAAATTGGTGGCCAGCACAGGAGCCTTTTGAGGTAATAGTTGGCGCTATTCTTACCCAATCAGCCGCCTGGGGTAATGTGGAGAAGGCGATAGCCAATTTAAAATCAGGCAAGGCGCTATCACCAGGAGCACTGCGCCGGCTGCCCCTCTCCGAACTAGCTAGGCTTATCCGCCCCTGCGGCTACTATAACGCCAAAGCACTAAAGCTTAAATCCTTTGCCTATTGGCTGGGTAACCACTACGCTGACGACCTTAACCAGCTGTTGGCTACTGATACCCACCACCTCCGCCAGCAGCTTCTTTCCATCCACGGCATCGGGCAGGAGACAGCCGATTCTATAATTTTGTATGCGGCTAATAAGCCAACTTTTGTTATTGATGCTTATACCCGTCGTATCATCAACCGCATTGGTCTAGCCCCGAACAATAGTAGCTACACCACCTACCAGGCACTTTTTATGGACAATTTGCCCACCGATACCCAGTTATTCAATGAATACCATGCGCTACTAGTCTGCCTGGCGAAAAATGTCTGCCGAAGCCGGTCCCTCTGTCAGCAGTGCTGCCTAAATAATATCTGCCGCGATTATGTTGTTGACGCTAATAGACTGGTCAGCTAAAATTGGATAGACGCACATCCCGGTTAAAAGGAAGGAACAGATGCAAAAGTCAATAATTATCATTGGGGCTGGCATTACCGGCCTGTCTGCGGGGTGCTATGGCCAGATGAACGGCTACCGCACCCAAATCTTCGAGATGGACAACGCCAGACCTGGTGGATTGTGCACTTCCTGGAAACGCAAGGGCTACACTATTGATGGCTGTATTGATTGGTTGGTAGGTTCTAGCCAGGGAAATAGTTTCTACCGCTTATGGGAAGAAGTGGGGGCGGTGCAGGGACGGCGTATGATCAACCACGAGGAATTCGTTCGGGTTGAAGGGGAGGGTGGCAAAGTCTTCATTCTCTACACCGACATCAACCGCCTGGAGCAGCATATGAAAGAGCTTGCCCCGGAGGATAAGGATGTCATCGCAGAGTTTATTAAAGCTCTACATAGCTGCACCCGCTTTGACATGCCAATAGAAAAAGCACCCGAGTTATATAGCCCCATTGACGGGCTTAAGATGATGTTTAAGATGTTTCCCTTCTTAAGGTTTATGAAAAAATGGGGGAGAATTTCGACCCAGGACTTTGCCATAAGGTTCAAAAATCCCTTCCTGCGCGAGGCTTTCACCGTTGTCTTCAGCGACTTCCCTGACATGCCCATGTTAGCTATGCTTATGACTCTTGCCTGGTTACACCAAAAAACGGCTGGCTATCCGGTGGGTGGCTCCTTAGAGTTTGCCCAGGCTATCGAGCGGCGTTACCTTGACCTGGGAGGTGAGATTCACTACAAGTCACCGGTCACCAAGATACTGGTGGAAAATGACCAAGCAGTTGGTGTGCAACTGGCTGAGGGCACTGAGCACCCCAGCGACATCGTCATCTCGGCCGCCGATGGCCGCACCACCATATTTGACATGCTGGAAGGGAAGTATATCAATGACAAAATCCAGGGCTACTATGACAAACTTCCTATTTTCCCTCCCTTAATATACATAGGCTTGGGCGTAGCCCGCTCGTTCGACGAGCTGCCGCATTCAGTGTCAGGGGTGAACTACCCCCTCGATGAGCCAGTTACTATTGCCGGGAAGGAGCGGAAGCGACTGGATGTACAGATTTACAACTTCGACCCCAGCCTGGCACCTGAGGGCAAGACAGTGTTGAGGGTTATGTTCACTTCTGATTATGAGCACTGGAAGAAGTTAAAGCAGGACCCTGAGCGCTATAAAGCGGAGAAGGAAAAGATTGCCGACCAAGTGGTTGCCCTGCTTGATAAACGTTTCCCGGGACTGGCAGCTCAGGTGGAAATGCGCGACGTGGCCACGCCCATGACCTTTGAGCGCTACACCGGCAACTGGCAGGGTAGCTATGAGGGCTGGTTACCTACGACCAAGACTTTGGGCATGCGCATGAGCAAGACCCTGCCCGGACTTAAGAACTTCTACATGGCCGGGCAATGGGTTGAGCCAGGCGGTGGCCTGCCCCCGGCGGTTATGTCGGGCCGCAATGTAACTCAGATCATCTGCAAGCAGGATAAGAAGCCGTTCGTAACAACGGTTCCGTAACGCCGATTTTAAGATATGAAAGTGAACGGTTTAACAAGGAGTTCTGCTTAACCTAATAGAGCATATCTGGTTCGGACGTTCAACGTCACGCCAATCCTTCAACCCGTTTGGAGTTTCAGATACACTCAAAATGTTGAAGATAAATATGATTTAAAATACCACGGGGGACTGGTGGAAGAACAGAGTTTAGCGGCTCTTATTGATAAGGTAGCTGAACTGATTGTCAAGGCTAACCGAGTGGTGGTCTTTACTGGCGCCGGGATTAGCACCGAATCAGGAATTCCTGATTTTCGCAGCCCCGGTGGCATCTGGGACAGGTATGACCCGGATGGCTTCACCTATCAGAGGTTTGTTAGCCGCCCCGAAGCGAGACGGAAGCATTGGCAGATGCTGGGAGAAGGAGGCCTTACCACCAGGGCTGAGCCAAACCCTGCCCACTATGCTATTGCTGAGCTGGATAAATTAGGCAAGCTTGATTGCGTCATTACCCAAAATATAGATAGCCTTCATCAAAAAGCAGGGGTACCTGATGACAAGGTGTTGGAACTCCATGGCAATATGCAGTGGGCGGTATGCCTGAGCTGTGGCCGGCGCTATCCTTTTGAGCAGATTAAAGCCAGGCTTGATGCCGGGGAAGAAGCTCCAGATTGCGAGGTCTGCCATGGTATACTGAAACCAGACGTTGTTCTCTTCGGTGAGGCACTGCCAATAGAGGTACTGGAAGAGGCAACCCGTCGCTCATATAACTGCGACCTTTTTATCGTGATTGGCTCAACCCTAGTCATTCAACCGGCTGCCTATATGCCTGTCTATGCGGCTAGAGCGGGAGCCAAACTAGTTATCATCAATCTCAGTTCCACCCCTATGGACCAGCAGGCTACCGTCTTGATTAGGGCAAAAGCTGGTGAAACAATGTCACGGATAGTAAAGCAAGTAGCAAAAAACAATAGTTGAGTTTATTTATAGGTTGTATTAAAATGCATACCCAATGTTTAGCGATAAGACACTAAATGAGGCGCACCAGAGGTGCACCTCTAGAGGAAAATAATAGAATGGACAAAAGAAAACGTAAAGCCCTTAAGATAGGCTTACTTCTGGTGGTAAATGAAGATGAAACTAGCCGATAAGATATTAGCCGGCAACGTTCTAGCCGCTGCTAGACTTATGACTGAAATTGAGAATGGAGTCCCGGAGGCTGTTGCCGAATTGGAGATTATCTACCCCCATACCGGAAAGGCCTACATAGTTGGTATCACCGGTCCCCCAGGCGTTGGCAAGAGCACCCTGGTTGATGCCCTGATTGGCATATTAAGAAGGGAGAATATGACAGTTGGGGTGCTAGCTATCGACCCGACCAGCCCATTTACCGGTGGGGCGATATTGGGTGATAGAGTAAGGATGCAAAAACATAGCCTAGATAAGGATGTATTCATTAGAAGCCTAGCCAACAGAGGCTGGGGTGGGGGACTATCCAAGGCTACCATGAGTATGATTCATATTATGGATGCCATGAGCAAGGATATTATCCTGGTAGAGACGATGGGCACAGGACAAGCCGAAACAGATATTACCCGAGTTGCTGACACCTCCATTGTCATCCTGAGTCCAGGAATGGGAGACGAAATTCAAATGATGAAAGCCGGCATCCTGGAAGCAGCTGACATCTTGGTCATAAATAAGGCAGATAGGGAGGGGGCAGACAATCTACAACGCCAGCTAGAGATTATGCTTGGGATGAAGACTTATCTGCCCAATGAGTGGCAGCCCAGTATTGTTTTAACTGAGGCAATCTATGATAAAGGCACTGAGGAATTAGTGGCGGCAATCCTTAGGCATAGAGAATTCCTCATTTCCAGCGGAGGACTGGATAAGCGCCGTAAACAGAGGGCGAAGCTAGAGCTAGCTGAGGCTACTGAAAGTTCTCTGAAAGATTATATCTACCAGCAGATTAGTAAAGATGACTATTTTGAAAAACTAGTCGACGATTTAGTCCAGAGAAAAACCAATCCTCATTCTGCTGCCTCAAAGATTATTAATCAGTTTAAGCCAGTTACAGGACAAGCCGGTAAACAAAGCAAGTCGAGGTGATAAAATTCTGATTAGGAGGCAAGGATGGACTTCACATTAACTGAAGACCAAAAAATGCTCAGGACGATGGTGCGGGATTTTGCTGAGCGGGAGCTTCTCCCCGTAGCCAGAGAGGATGACCGAAGTGGGTATTATCGTCCCGAAATCATCAGGAAAATGGCCTCCTTAGGACTGGTGGCCGGACTATTACCACCAGAATATGGCGGCTCAGGACTAGATAATGTTTCCCATGCCATCCTGGTTGAGGAGATTGGCCGGGTCAACTTCGCCTATGTGGTTAGCATCTTTATGGTACAGGTATGTCTTGTTGAACTAACCATACTAAATTGGGGCACTAAGGAACAAAAGGAGAAATACCTGCCCCGCCTGGCTACCGGAGAACTTTTAGGTTGCTTTGGTGTGGTGGAACCAAATGTAGGCAGTGATGCTAGTGCGGTAGAAACCACTGCCCTACTGGATAAGGATGAGTGGGTACTGAGTGGCAGCAAAACCTGGATTACCAACGCCAGTGTGGCAGATATAGCCATTATCCTCGCCCGAACCGACACGAATAAGGGGAGAGGAAAACTGACTACCTTCCTCGTTGAGACCAAAACACCCGGTTTTACTGCCCGGGAAATTGAGGGGAAAATGGGTATCCGTGCTGCCAACACGGCCGAGGTGAGCCTTGACCACTGCTGTGTCCCTAAGGAGAATGTGGTGGGTGAAGTTGGACACGGGCTCAAGGTGGCGCTTTCGGCAATAGACAATGCTCGCTTCACTATGGGTGCTGGCTGCGTGGGAATAGCCCAAGCCTGTATTGACGCCAGCGTTAAATATGCTCAGGAGAGACAGCAATTCAAACGGCCAATTGGCCAATTTCAGCTAATCCAAGAGATGATTGCTGATATGATTACCGAAACTGAGGCGGCCAGATACCTGGTCTATCGAGTCGGCTACCTTAGAGACAAGGGCTTACCCTACTCCCGGGAGACGGCTATCGCCAAGTACTTCGCTTCCAAGGTGGCTATGCAAGCCGCCGACAGGGCAATCCAAATTCATGGTGGCTATGGATATAGTGATGAATTCCCGGTAGAACGCTACTATCGTGATGCTAGAGTTGCCCCTTTATTTGCCGGTACTAACGAGATACAGAAGCTGATTATTGCCCAGCATGCCCTGGGCCTTAGTGCCATCACCTAGTCAGGCATTAAGTTTCAAAGCTAAACAGCGGTCTAGCTCCGTCACCCGCCGAGTATTTGTCTCCACAGAACACTTTGTGCCCCATCTTCACCCTTCGGCCAATTAGCTCCATGGTAGCTTTACTGGGGGCGATGTCAATTAAATTACCCATTATCCATGGTCCTTCATCAAGTGCAACCAGCACTATAATATAGGGGACTTCACCCTCGCGCCCTTCTGCAGCTACATAGACAGTGGTAAAGGTTTCAATTTTACCATTGCCACTCAGTTCAACAATATCCATATCTGGACTAGCACATTTCCGACAAACCATCTTTGGTGGCACGGTAATGGCAGCGCACGAATTACACTTTAGGCCCAGTAGCTTATTTTTCTTAAGTGCCTCATTATACTCTTTGAAAGTAAGCTTATATTCCAATTTTAGCCTCCCAGAACTAAGTCACTTGTCTCTTACTAACCCCTCTGGAGAATCAGGTTACAAAGTGTGCCCCCATCCCCCCCCAGAGTATCAGTCATTCCTATTTTGGCTCCTTCAACCTGTCTCTCGCCACACTCACCCCTGAGTTGTCTTACTATTTCATATACCTGACCTGCCCCAGTGGCGCCTATGGGGTGCCCCTTGGCCTTCAGACCACCAGAGGGATTTATGGCTACTTTACCACCAATAGCCGCCTCGCCCTTCTCCCAGGCTTCACCTGCCTGGCCAAAGTCAAAGAAGCCAAGGCTTTCGGCGGCAATTAGGCTAGCGATACTGAAACAATCATGAAGCTCACAGACATCAATATCTTGAGGGGTGAGCCCCGCCATTTCATAAGCCTGCTTAGAAGATATTTCCCTGGCTCTAATCCGCGGTAAGTACTCCTGTTGATTGGCTAAGGGTCCAGATGAAGCTTGACCAACGCCAATAATATAGACTGGCTGGTTAGTCAGCTTTTTCGCCTTTTCTTCCGAGGTTAAAACCACCGCGGCAGCGCCATCCGAAAATGGGCAACAGTCATATACCTGGAGTGGTTGAGCTACCATCAGGCTACCAAGCGCCATTTCTATAGTTATTTCCTTATGGAAGTGGGCTTTGGGGTTAAGCATGCCATAGTGGTGGGATTGGACTGAGGTTACTGCCATTTGTTCCTTAAGCTTTTCTAGGGGTATGCCATACTTTGCTGAATAAAGGTGGGCTAGCAGGGCAAAGACGCCGGGGAAGGTAATCCCGCAGGGGTATTCATAGCGGCTATCGCTGAACATAGCAAAGGTTCGGGTGGCCAGGGGGGTGCCCATGGTGGCAGCTCTTTCTGTGCCCCCGGCTAACACTACATCATAGAAACCGGAAGCGACCCACCAAAAGGCGTCCCTTATAGCCATGCTGGCTGAGGCACAGGCACCATCATACTTATTAGCCGGAATACCAAAGGCGCCAATATTATCAGCAGCAAAGGCTTGCACCATACCCTGCCCTTCAGTGAAGTCTCCCAAACAGTTACCCAAAAATAGAGCCTGGATGTCCTTCGGCTTCAAATTGGCTTCACTCAAGGCATCCATGGCAGATTCAGCAAAAAGCTCTACGCTTGTCTTTTCTTGGGCACCACTAAATTTTGTCTGCCCAACGCCAACTACAGCTACTTTTCTCATGCAACCCCCCTAAATTAGACTATTGGCTTCCGTGAGCAATACTACCAGAAATTTGCCAGCTCTGTCCATTCCGAGTTGCTGACACGAAGCTAATGTGTTTGAGCTGTCAACCAGATGTTAAACGGCTTGCTCATTAACACCTAAATAGAATAAGGACGATATAGTGCCGATCCCGCCACTAACTCGGCGATATCCATGACTCTGAGTGATTCTTCGACGCCTTTCGTCTTTATGCCATCTTCAAACATCTGCAGGCAGAAAGGACAGGCAGTAGCCACCATCTGAGCCTTGGTATCAATTGCCTGCTCGGTGCGCACTTCATTGATTCTGCGGCCAGCACGGTTTTCCAGCCACATACAACCACCGCCCCCTCCACAGCAGAAGCCCCGCTCTCGATTGCGCTCCATCTCAACCAAGGTAATATCTGGCATGCCATTCAGTATCTGCCGGGGGGGTTCAAAAATATTATTATATCTCCCCAGGTAACAGGCGTCATGGTAGGTCACCACGCCTCTAGCACCTTTGATAATTCTTAGCTTGCCTTCTTGTAGCAAATTAGCCATAAACTCGGTGTGGTGCATTACCTCAAACTCTCCCCCAAACTGGGGGTATTCATTCTTTAGGGTATTATAGCCATGAGGACAGGCGGTAACTATCTTCTTCACATTATAGCTCTTCAGTAGCTCAATATTTCTCTGGGCCTGGAGCTGGAAGAGGTACTCATTACCCAAACGGCGGGCTGGCTCGCCGCAGCAGCTTTCCTCAGTACCCAGGATACCAAAGTTAATTCCGGCTAGTTTTAGTACCTTAGCCACAGCTTGAGCCACCTTCATACTTCTTTCCTCTAATGCCAAGGTGCAACCAACCCAAAATAGAATGTCTATGTTACTATCTTCAGCTAAAACCTTGATATCAAGCCCTTCCGCCCAGTCAGTCCTTGAAAATGTAGTTCCCCGCCAGGGATGTCCCCTGGCTTCAATGCTACGCAGTGCCCCTTCCCCCGTCTCAGGAATAGATGCCTGCTCCAGCACCAGGTTTCGCCTCATATCAACAATTTTAGTCATCTGCTCTATGCTGACCGGGCAAACCTCCTGGCAAGCACGGCAGGTAGTGCACTCCCAGATTACCTCCTCGGTTATCACTCCGCCAATCATGGCTGTGCCGGAATTGGCAGAAGAGGCTTCCGCCCTGCCACTAAGCAATTTGGGGCCTACCTCTAGCAAATGCTCTTTGAGGTTCAAAACCACTTCCCTGGGGTCGAGGGGTTGACCACTAAGTTGAGCCGGGCAATTGTCGTGGCACCGGCCACATATTGTACAGGTATAAAGGTCAAGCAAGTCCTTCCAAGTGAAATCCTGGATTTTGGCCACTCCAAAGGTCTCAGCCTGTTCCAAATCGATGGGCTCAAGGGCACCTTTAGGACTTAAATTCTTGAAGACTATATTGGGAAAGGAAGCGAGAAGATGCAGATGCTTTGAGCGAGGGATATAGACCAGAAAGCCAAGGATTGTGGCGAAGTGAAGCCACCAAACACCCCGGTAGATTGCTACCAAGGTGCCTTCCGAGATACCGCTGCCGGCCACGAAACTAGCCAAAGCCGACCCAAGGGGGGGCCAAGAGCCGGAAATGTTGTAAGCTGCGTAGCCAAAGCCTTCGGTAAAAACATGAAGCACCATAAGGCTGAAGACCAGCAGCAAAATAACACCGGCTTCAGCACCTGCCTTCAGCCTCTCAGGTCTCATGATATAACGCCTGATAGCCGCCCAGATTACGGCTACGGTGATAAGTAATGCAGCAAAGTCCAGAATTGAGGAATAGACTATCTCAAAAGTGCCACCCTCCAGTATCGGGGAAAGGCCAAGCCCTCCTCCAAAGCCAATAAAGATAATATAACCAAGAAGGAATAGGCTGAAACCAAAAAACAGGATACTATGCCCAATCCCGGCCAGGTCTCTGCGGCTTGGGCTAACACTCTTCAGGCTACACCATTGGAAAATAGTCTCAAATAGCATAGAGCTGAATCTACGTCCCAGGCTATCAAAACGGTTCTCCTCCTGTCCGAGGCGCATGAGGCGAACAAGGAAATAAACCCGCTGGGCAAACAGTCCAAAGGCAATGGCGAACAAGACCCAAAAAATAACATACCCTGAAATGACCCAATATGTGGCGCTAACTGGCGACATGATACTGTATCACCTCCGTTATTGAAGTAAGGCTCACTGCCAAATCAGCTTAACTGTGGCGCTAACCAATCCAGCTAAAAGGCTCTAGCGTAACCGCGTGACGGCAACAAAAATACCCAGAGCCATAGCTAGTAAATGGTACAGTATATTGAACAAACCGAAAGGCAGTACCCAGGAGAAAGGAAGTCCAAGCAAAAAACTAATGAACCAAAGGCTAAACAAGTAGCTTATTACCACAGCAATGCCAGCCATAATGGCTAATCTCGTACCACGCTTACGGTTAACCGAAAGGCTGACCACCTCGCCAATGGCATAGCCAGCACCAGGAGCCAGCAATAAATTGAAGGAAAAGATAGGAATTAGCCACTCTATTACCCCCCAGACAGCACCGCAGACAATAGCCATACCCAGCCCAGCACCGACGGCTCTTAGGTAATATTGGGTAGAAAGACTATAGGTAGGCAATTTGCTCAGTTTAGCGCAATCAGGACATCGGGCTCCCACCGGAGTCTGCACCAGGCACTTAGGACATATAGGCTTACCGCACTTACCACACCTCAGGTTAGTTTCAACCTCAGGGTGAGTAGCACATCTCACTTTATTTAATTACCCTTTCCTTGCTGTTTAGGTAGTTGTTCAGCCGAACCGGCTTGAAGACGCGTTTGACGTATCCAGGCTTCTCTATCCCTTATGTCACGGTCAAAGAGCAGGCGATTAAGTAATAGTTGCCTCATGGACACTGACTTACTAAGCAGAGTTCTTGGTGTTATCAACCTCTTTAACATTCCTAGCAAGAATAGTGCCACAAAGCCCAGCGTAACCGGCAGTCTTTCCTCTATGCCCAGTGGCTGGCTGAGGAACCAGCTAAAAATAGGTAAAGAGGCTAGTGCCAAAAATACACCCAGGGCTACCTGCCGTAATGGAGCCAGGGAGTAGACCAGCACCAGCATTATGAGACCCAACCATGGGGATAGCATAGTAATAACACCCAGGGTGGTAAAAGCACCGCGCCCGCCTTGGAAGCGCAGGAAAATAGGCCAATTGTGTCCGATAACCGTAATAACACCCACTATTACCTGCTCAGCAGCACCCAGCCCCAGCAGTTGGGCCACCCACACGGTTAATGCTCCTTTGCCGATGTCAAAAATGGTTACCGGAATAGCCAGCCACTTTGGAGCTAAACGAAGTACATTGGCGGCGCCGACCGTGCCAGTGCCGTGTTTCCTGATATCAATGCCGCGGGACCATTTCACTGCTAGATAGGCGGCAGGCACTGAGCCTAAAAGATAGGCACCTACTATTAATAGCCCAAACTCAACAACCATAAATGCCTCAAAATACTATAGGCCAGCTAGCTTTGGTGCTCGTTGCTTAGCTAAAGCTATAAGCCGCTCTACAGATTCCAGTGGTACATCCACACCACCAATCATAGTTTCATTGGTAGCTTCCAGACCATGGTAGTCACTACCACCGGTGACAATAAGACCATACTTACCAGCTAGGCTAACCAGCCTACTTATTTCATCAGCAGTGTAGCCATCATAATAAGCCTCAATGCCTATCAGACCAGCCGCCCTCAGCCCAGCAATCAGCATCTCCGGATTGTTGGCAGTGAATGGGTGTGCCAGCACTGGCAACCCGTTAACTTGTAGCAATAACTCTACTGCCTCAACTGGAGTCATCTTTTCCCGCTCAACATAGGCTGGCCCATCCCGACTTATGTATTTATCAAACGCTTCCTTGAACGAAGTTATATAACCCTTCTCCAGCATAGCCTGAGCGATATGAGGGCGTCCCATAGAGCCCTCCCCGGCTATCTCCTGGACTCGCTCCCAATCTATATAGATACCAAAATTCTTCAGCTTAGCAATCATTCCTTGAGCCCGGTGAAGCCGAGAATGGCGCATCCTTTCCAGAGTGACCTGAAACTCACGGTCAGCATAATCTATAAAGTAGCCAAGAACATGGACTTCACCTTGAGGGACATCAGTGCTAAGTTCAATAGCGGGTATAACCCTGAGCTCGGGGAAGGCTTTGGCGGCTACCAGGGCGGGGACAATTCCATCCACCGAGTCATGGTCGGCAATAGCTATAGCGCTTAACCCCTGCTCTGCCGCCTGACGGACAATATCCGCTGGTCTAAGGCGACCATCAGAGGCAGTGGAATGAATATGAAGGTCAACCCTGGACATTACTACTCTGCCTCCTTGTAGATTCGGTCAATGCTTAGTGCCCGACCACTCTCCTTATCCACTCTCACTAATACGGCGTTAAACATCGTTTTACCCTCGGCTACAGACATCCGATGGGGTATTCCGGTCAGAAATCGCTGAATTACCACCTCAGTCTCCATACCAATTACCGAATCAATAGGACCGGTCATACCGATATCGGTAACATAGGCTGTCCCTTGAGGGAGTAGCTGGGTATCGGTAGTTCCCACATGAGTATGAGTACCCAGCACCGCACTGACACGTCCATCAAGGTATCGCCCCATCGCCACCTTCTCCGATGTTGCCTCAGCGTGGAAATCAACAATAATGACCGGCGGCTTGGGCTTAACCTCAGTCAGCAGTTGGTCTATGGCTCTAAATGGGCAATCAAGATCGCCCATAAAGGTTCTACCGATTAAATTAACTACCATAGCCTGGCGATTAACTATATACCCCCTACCCGGCACTCCTAGGGGGTAGTTTAATGGGCGAAGGATTGGCATTTCCCCATCAAGGTGGGGGATAATTTCTTTCTGAGCCCAAATATGGTTACCTGAGGTCAGCACATCAACGCCGGCACTAAGTAGTTCCTCAGCCGTGGTTGAGGTTAGACCTAAACCCCCGGCTACATTCTCAGCGTTAGCAATAACCAAACTAAACCCGTATTGCTGCCTTAAGCCTGGCAGAAGCTCTTTTACCGCCTGCCGACCAGGTCGGCCAACTATATCACCAATCATTAATATTAACACTGGTTCTTCAGGAAGGAAATAGCTGCCTTACTAGACCCCACCTTTCCTTCCTGTTTTACACCCCCTATTTAGC
>Ga0209979_1003773_pt1 | contig 13115 bp, 8 predicted proteins | sample AnhtaG_FD_183114 | JGI IMG/M metagenome (GOLD analysis project Ga0209979, IMG submission 183114) | Deep subsurface microbial communities from Anholt, Denmark to uncover new lineages of life (NeLLi) - Anholt_01485 metaG (SPAdes) (version 2) | ecosystem: Environmental > Aquatic > Marine > Oceanic >...
CCCTCCGGCGACCAGGAGGGGGAAGAGAGGCTTACCAGGGAGTCGAAGCTGACCTTCTGGACCATCTGATTACGGTTGAGGTCGAAGAAATAGAATATATCCTTCTCCCTTACCTTGGAGGCGAAGACTAAGATGCCCTCGGTGGAGACGTCGATCCCGCTGGAAAGCAGGTGTAAAGATTCGAACGCCGCCGAGCTTTCCCCCCTGATCACCCTCTCCAGCTTTTGCTTTTCTCCCCCGGCGGACATAAGATAGATGCCGGAATAACCGAGCTTGTTGGCCTTGAAGACTACCCACTCCTTGGAGCCAAGGGAGGTGCTCCTCTCGAAGGAGACCGGCTCGACGTTGAAGCCGTCGAAGGTCAACTGGGAGGAGTTTTTACTGGGCAGATCGGCGCTTGCCAGCAGGGGATAATACCTCTTCTTCTGGGCATACTCCCATTCCTCCAGCAGTTCCTTCAGCGATTTGCCGTAGGTGATCTCCGCGATCTGGGCGAAGCTGTCTCCCTTCCACCAGTTGTCCAGAAGAAAGGAGATCTTCTCCGGACCGTATCTCTCCGCCAGGAAGATGCAGATGGATTGCCCCACTTTGTACATCGCATAGGTGCCGCTAATCCGGTGGATGTTGTCGAGGTTCACCAGTCTGGCGGTCAGAGCCATATCCGTCAGAATCATATCTGCCTCCGAATCCCACTTGCCGGAGTAATACTCCGCTAAGCCCTCCGAGAACCACAAGGGCATCGCCGCCGGGCGCAATTTCCGGTGAGCCTTGGTGACGTAGCTGATCTTATCCAGGGTGAAGACATGCACCAGCTCGTGTTTGATGACGTGGGCAAAATCGTCATAGGAGCCGTTGAAGGGGATCACCACTCTCCCTTTGAAGAATTCGGTGAATCCGGCAACATTCTCCGGGAGGAGATTCGGGATGACGTTAGTCTGCGAGAAATAGCTGGGGGAGCTGTAAATAATTAAAGGAATCTTCTTAGAGATGTGGTGGTTGAAGGAGGCCTCCAGTTCATGGAAATCTTCCTCCGCCAGATAGGCGGCAATATCCACGATCTCTTTCTCCTCCGGGTAGAAATAGATCTCGAAGTGCTCGGTAGTCAGAACCTGCCAGTCGAACTGGGTATACTGAATCTTGTTCTGTCCGAAGTAATACTGGGCAGAAAGCGGAGAGGACAAGACCAGGATCAGTGTCAGAAATGTGAGCTTTTGAAATCTCATAACTTAGAGATTATCAAACAGTCATAGCCGGGCGACCCCTAGTATAGTCAACGCCTCAGCTGGGGCCGAGTTTCCTCCACAAGACAAATATAACGGATTATTATCTATATCGTAATCGGAATTGTGATATTAAGTGAGATGGGGAGGGGTGAGAAGTGAATCGCAGATTGTGAGCACTTAGCTCCCCTTCGCCCAGCCGCAAGATCCGCATTCCGGTTGGGCCTCTCTGTCCCTTTTTTGCTCACAAGTCCACGGTTCTCAATCCAGGTTTTCCTTGCCGTCGAGAACAGTATTCAAGCCATATGGCATATGCCGGAGGTCTGCGTGAGACTCGCGCCGGTCAAAGGTTCACCCAGAAGACATCGGGGAGCACTTCAGGCCCTGGAGGATGGGCTTGAGGTTTTTCGCAGCCCCATCGGGCTGACTTATGGGGCGGCGGTTTTGTCTGAGGTCCTGACTGTTCCGATGAGTGGCTCATCCTCCCGGGCTTGCATCTTGGCGGAAGTCCTTCTGCACAGTCAGGGGTTTTCGACCTCTCCGGTTTGTCCGCGGCTTTGCGGAGATGGAGGAACCTCTGTAATCTCTAACAAAAAAAGCTGAGAGTAAGCTTTTTTGCTAAAGTTTGAATAAACACTCATCGAATTCTGCCGATGATAATAACAAAAATTCGATCTCTTACAAGGACAGGTGAGCACATGGCACCGCACACAATGTCAACCGCCTTAGGTGTCGGCACTGTATATGTGTTGAGTCGTGACCCGGAGGTCCAAGGAATCATCAACAGCAGCCTGGATCTCCTCAAAACTCCGGTGAAGATATTCACCGAGGAGGACGAGATCTTAGAGGCCCTAGACTTGAACAATCCCCTTCTGATCGTTCTCGACATTGACATTCCTGGATTGCGGTGGGAACCCCTGGTGGAGGGCATAAGGTTAGACCATCCCAACGCCTCGTTAGTGATCGTCTCGGAGAAATCTCCTCTGTGGGGAATCTCACGGGTGCTCCAGAAAACCTCCTGTCGTTACCTGAGCAAACCGATACAGCCGGAGGGAATCGTGCAACTGATGGAGGACAGTCTGCTTGTGAAGTCTGGCATCGCCCGTCTGCGGAAGCCACCCGGCGGAGTGGGAGCTGCGGAGGTGCAGCAGGGTGGCGCTCCCCTTGCGGTTATCAGTGAGAACCTCTACAGGAAATCCTGTGAGCTCATCGACCCGATTTTCGACCAAGTGGCCCAGACCTCCTGGGGACAGATTTTTTACGGTTTGACCTCTGCCTTCGAAAAGGCGTTGGTCGCAGCCGCTTTGAGATACTGCAATTCAAATCAGGTCAAGGCTTCCCAACTACTGGGAATCTCCCGGAACACCCTCAGAGATCGCATAGAGAAGTTCAAACTCTCCTGAGCTGGAGGGGAGAATTGAAGGGAAAGGCCTCTGCGTGAAAGCAGAGGCCTTTTTATTGCATCCACTCCCGCCCAGACAAGGGGACAGGAAACAGGAATTAGGGAACAGGTTATTAAAGATCCAGAGAGTACACTTACGGCTCACTACTCACCACTAACTACTTACCACTCACTAACAAACAGCCGAAACTCCTTGACTGCAATCTCACTGCGGGCTAAATTCAAGGGCTGATTCGGTTGTGCTGTTATGAGTATTTTCCCCGGTGGCATCAGAGATTTCCCGCGGCTTTTGAGGCTTCGCTTCTTTGTTGCGGTCATTCTGTTGTGGGGAGCACTCCTGATAATCCTCACGATTCTGGGAATCCGTTACAATCAAGCCACTACCTTGGAGGTTCTAAACGAGGAGGGAAATACTCTTCTGGGCTCTCTAACCTCCGCCAGCGAGAAGATCATATCATCGAACGAATATCTGGAATCTCTTCACCGCCGGCGGTTGGAGAATCTCTCCTTTTCCCTCTCGCACATAACCAAAAAGGAGAGGCTCGGTCGCACCGAGCTAAAAGAGCTGCTGTTGGACAACAACCTCACCGGACTTCTGTGGTGTGACCCCGGGGGGAGTGTTCTTCAATCTGCTATCTGGGAGGAGATTCCCTCTGAAGAGGTAGCTCGATATGTCTTCCGAAAAATAGAGACTGCCACCGAAAGCCCCCTTTCAGGGCATTTCCCGGGGCGCTTTCAAGATAGCGACTTCCGCCTGGCCTATCGCACTGAAAGCTCCGGCAACACCATCATCCTGATGGAGAAAGTGAGCGATGAAGAGAAGAAACTGAAGCTGGGCATCGGTTATCTGATTCAGAATTTAAGCCAACAGCAGGGCTTGGTCTATTTGTTTCTGCAAAATCCGGAGGGTATTGTTTTCGCCTCCCCGAGTGTCCAAAAAGTGCTCAAGATAGAGAACGACCCATTTCTGGTAGAGGCTCTAAATTTCGAGGAGGCCAGCTCGCGGTTTTACGATTTCGAGGGGGAGGAGGTTTTGGAGGTGGTCAAACCTTTTGCCTCCGGAGGGGAGTTTTACGGGCTTTTTCGGGTGGGGCTCTCTCTGGAGGCTTATGAGCGGATGGCTCTGGGGTACAAAAGACAGCTTACGATTTTCGCCATCATACTCTTTTCGGTGGGATTTGTCCTTGTGGCGGCGGTGCTTATCTATCAAAACTATAGTCTTTTGCGTTCCTCTTACTCCGAGATAAGAAGTCTCACCTCCAAGATCCTCGACGGAATGAAGAGCGGAGTGGTCGCCCTGGACAGGGAAGGGAGGATAAACACCCTGAACAAAGTTGCAGAGCAACTTTTCTCCCTTTCCTCGGAGGCCATCGTCAATAAGCCCTATTCTGAGTATTTCCCCGGAGACGCAATCAAGCTGGGGGAGGTGCTGGAGAGATCGCAGCCGATTTTTGGGAGAGAGATCAAGTATCGAACCCTGGGAGGTGACAGTAGAGACCTTCTGGTGGTGGCCTCCCCACTCCTGGGGGAGGAAGGTGAAACGGCGGGAGCGGTGGCGGTAATTCACGACTTGACCGAGCTCAAGAAGCTGGAGCAGGAGACCCAACGTTTGGATCGACTTCGGGAGATGGGGGATTTGGCGGCGGGGGTGGCCCACGAGATCAGAAATCCGCTGAACGCCATCTCCATCACCGCCCAGAGATTGAAAAGTGAGTTCAGACCCCAGAAGGGTCAGGATGAATATCTAAACTTCACCAGCACTATAATCAATGAGGTTCGGAGACTAAACCAGGTGGTGGACAGCTTCTTGAGCCTGGCCCGCGCTCACCGGCTCGATCTTAATCCCGGGGAGCTCTCTGCTCTAGTGGAGGAGGTTGTTGGACTTCTAGAACCTCAAGCCAAGCAGAGGGGAATCGATATATCCTTCGAGAAAACAGAGGTCCCCAAGATCAACCTCGATCCCGAGGAGCTGAAAAAGGGTTTGATTAACATAATCATAAACTCCATTCAGGCTCTGGAGGAGAGAGGTCATATCTACATATCCTTAACGGAAGAGGGCTTGCCCTCGGAGGTCACCCTGAGAATCATGGATGACGGTCCCGGCGTCCCGGAGGAGATACTGCCTCACCTCTTTAAGCCTTATTTCACCTCCAAGAAGGAGGGTTCGGGTTTGGGTCTGGCAATCACCTATCGGATCGTTAGAGATCACGGGGGCTCCATCGAAGCCGAAAATATTCCCGACGGTGGGGCGGAATTCGTCCTCCGCTTCAAACCAGTTAGATGAGGCATGCCTGACCGTTCCAACAGATTCCTGACCCTCCCGAATCTGCTCAGCCTCTCCCGCATGGCGGTCGTACCCTACATCCTTTATCTTTTCTACCAGAGACGCCCGGAGTGTGACCGCCTGGGTTTCATTCTCGCAACCATTGCGATTCTGACCGACATCTTCGACGGCTATCTGGCCAGACGTCTGGGGCAGGTCAGCGAATGGGGGAAACTTCTCGACCCCCTCTCCGATAAAGTCTGCATTGTGGGAGCGGCCATTGTTGCGGTCGGACTCAAAGGCTACCCGGTGTGGGCAATGCTTCTCATAATCCTGCGGGATGTTGCCATCCTCTTAGGGGGTCTCTATATTGTCAGGACAAAAGGTCTTGTGATGGTCTCCGACCTTTGGGGCAAGCTGACGGCCTTGATCCTGGCGGGCTCCATTTTGGTTTACCTGATAAACTTAGAGCTGCTCAAGTCACCTCTCCTCTATCTGGCGACGGTGATGATATTTGCCTCCTCCGGCCACTATCTTTTGAGATTCAGAAGAGCTGTCCGTGAGCATCCGGAGAAGCCGCGAGAGCTGTCATGAAAAAGCTTCTGCAAAGCAGAATCATCCGAGGGGTCTTGCTCGGACTGGGGGGCTTTGCCATCATATTCTTACTGAACCTGACTTTCGTCGGGGACATATTCGAGGCCTTCGAGTCGAAGACCTACGACTGGCGGTACCGATACAAGCTTCGTTTCCTCAAATCGGACACCAAGATCGAGGAGATCGTCATCATCGACATCGACCAGAGGAGCCTGGACAGATACGGCCGTTTCCCCTGGCCGCGGTCGTATCATGCGCGGCTCACCGATTATCTGAGGGGGGAGGGCATCCTTGCGGTCGGCTTCGACGTTCAGTTCTTCGACCCGGTGAAGGACAGCCTGGAGGATATAGAATTAACGCGGGCGACTCGAAGTGCTGGGAACGTTTACAACGCCTTGGCTTTCTCGATGGAGTCCCGGGAGGTTTTTCGCTACAAGATGGAGTCGGATCCCTTTGCCTCTTCTGGTTATGAGATCCGCGGTGGGGAGGGCTTTTACGAGTATGAGATCCTCGAGGGCCCCTTCGACAAACTGGCTTTGGCCTCCGCCGGTCTGGGCTTTGTCAATTTCCTCCCCGATGAGGACGGTATCACCCGAAGCTCTCCTCTTTTTATCCGCCTTGGTAGTATCTCTCATCCATCTCTGGCGACCCGGATTGCGATCGACCTTCTGGGAGTAAGAGATCCGATCCGTTTCCCGGGAGACAACGTATTCCTCGGCGAGAGCTTGAAGGTGCCGGTGGACTCTCACGGCCGCATGAGAATCAACTACCTCGGCGGTGCCAAAACCTTCCGCTATGTCTCCTATTACGATGTCCTGGAGGGACGTCTCCCCAAGGGTTTCTTTAGGGATAAGGTGGCATTTGTTGGCTCCTCCGCTCCGGGACTGGCGGACTTGAAGGTGGTGCCCTTTGCCGGCGATTACCCCGGGGTGGAGATTCACGCCAGCAGCCTTTACAATCTGTTAACTGCCGAATTCATCAGCTCTCTGCCGGGACACTCAGGCTGGATTCTGACTCTGGTCTTGTCGCTGCTCGCTGGAGCCCTTTTTCTCCGACTGCGGCCGGTGAGGTCGCTTGTGATCTTGCTTTTTTTCAGTTTGGTTTTCATTCTCTCTTCTCAGTATCTGTTCTTCAGAACCAACCTCTGCACTGAACTGGTGAGGCCGAATCTCACTCTGGGCTTGACTTTTCTCATCGTCATCGTCCACCGCTACCTGACCGAGGAGAGGGAGAAAAAGAAGTATCGAGGCATATTGAGTTACTACGTCGCCCCGCAGGTGGTAAGCGAAATCCTAACCGACCTCTCCAAGCTCAAGTTGGGAGGTGCAAAAAGAGAGCTGACGGTGCTTTTCTCCGACATCGTCGGTTTCACCACCCTCTCCGAGAGGGTCGACCCGGTCAGGTTGGTCAACTTCCTCAACGATTATACCACCCGTATGACCGCGGTCATCTTCGAACACGAGGGCACGCTGGATAAGTATATCGGCGACGAGATCGTTGCCATCTTCGGGGCGCCTCAGATGAAGGAGGGGATCAACTACGCCGAGAAAGCTTGTCTGACGGCCCTGAAGATGCAGGAGGTCTCCAAGAAGATCTCGAAGGAGAACAGATCTAAAGGCTTCCCGGCGCTGAAAACCGGCATCGGAGTCAACACCGGCATGATGGTGGCCGGGAACATGGGTTCGGCGGTGAGGTTTGCATACACCGTCATCGGCGATGCCGTCAACCTTGGTTCCCGGTTGGAGGGCCTGAACAGATTGTACGGCAGCTCCATTATCATCTCCGAGTTCACCCGCCGTCAGACCTCACCGGAGTTCTTCACCAGGGAGCTGGATCTAGTGAGGGTGAAGGGAAAGACGAAACCGGTGAGGATCTATGAACTATTGGGGTATGGGGTTCCCTCCCCGCAGGAAAAAGAGCTAATCTCTAAGTTCTCGGAGGGCATCTATCTCTATCGTGGTCGGGAATGGGGCCCAGCCCATTCGGCTTTCGAAATGATCTTGCAGAAGTCCCCTGACGACGGCCCCACCAAGACTTTCGTGGAGCGATGCAAATTCTTCCAACAGAACCCTCCCTCCCAGGACTGGGATGGGGTCTGGGTGATGCAAACGAAGTAACACCGAGATCGCAGAGCTTCCGCTCATCTCTTAAAGCGCTCTTGGGATCGAACCTCTTTTGACTTTCGCGCTTTCATTTATTAGAATTCAATCTGCTGACGGATTATTCTTCAAAGGATGTTCAGGTGAAAACTCAGATCCGTCACATAATCAGGAAATGCCGAGGTTTCACGATTACTCAAAACAGAAACGAGGTCTAAGATGACAGACGAACGGATGAGAAAATATGCGCAAACCTTACTCGAATACTCCCTGGAGCTGAAGAGGGGAGACCTGTTTGCGATTGTCGCGGAGCCGATCTCTTCTCCGCTGGTCTATGAGGTTTACAGAGAGGCGTTGCGTCGCGGGGCGCATCCGTACACCAACATCACTCTGCCGGAACTTCCAGAGATCTTCCTGAAGAACGCCTCCGACAAGCAGCTACAATATATCTCTCCCCTGACCAGAGTGGAGGCCCAGAGGATGGATGCCATCCTGCATATACGTGGGACTGAGAACACTAAATCGTTGAGCAATGTCGATCCCAAAGCTCAAGCCAAGATGCAGAGGCCAAGAGTCGCTCTGAGGAAGATACTGCAGCGGCGGGAGGCACAAGGGAAGTTCTGCTGGTGCATCGCTCAGTATCCCACTCATGCCTCCGCTCAGGACGCTCACATGTCTCTGGCCGAATACGAGGGTTTCGTCTCTAAGGCCTGTTTCTTGGATAAGAGGGATCCGGTTGCAGCCTGGAGGAAGCTTTCTAAGGATCAGGAGAGAATTGTCAGGTACCTCAATCGTTGTGATAAAATCAAGGTGGAAGCGAAGGACACCGACTTGACCCTGCGGGTTAAGGGGAGAAAGTGGATCAACAGCGACGGCCATAAAAACTTCCCCAGCGGGGAAGTCTTCACCTCCCCCCTGGAGAGAAGTGCGGAGGGGAGGGTGCGTTTCAGCTATCCGGCGGTGCATCAGGGCCGGGAGGTGGAGGATGTCCGTCTGGAGTTCAAAAAGGGGAAGGTCGTCAAATTCAGCGCCGCCAGAGGCGGAGGTTACTTAGAACAGATGATCAAGATGGATAAAGGTTCATCCTATCTTGGGGAGTTTGCCATCGGCACCAACTACGGCATCAAGAAGGCGACGCGCAACATCCTGTTCGACGAGAAGATCGGCGGCAGCTTCCACATGGCGATCGGGAATTCCTATCCCGAGACTGGCGGCAAGAACGTCAGCGCCCTGCACTGGGATATGATCTGCGACCTGAAAAAGGGCGGCAGGATAACAGCCGACGGCAAGGTCTTCTACGAGAACGGCAAGTTCCTGATATAGGCCTGATCGACAGAGGTCTCACAGGGGCTTCATTCTTTGTTGGCCACGGCCATACGGCTCGTGTGAGGTGCCCTCATCCGTGACCCTTTTGGTATCGGACGGCGTGTCCGACACCAACAGAGAGGTGTGGGCATCTGATTTTATCGTTGACAAAGGCTTAGAGCACCTTATTTCAGTGCCGTCAGGTGTTACCACCTGACGGTTTCTGTCGGGAGGAAACTCCCGACAGCACTGGGATTTTATCATTGACAAAAGCTTAGAACAGCTTATAATGATTTAGGGCCGCTCGGTATGCAGAAAATGGGGTAGCTTGAAATGAAAAAGGCATTAATCTCGGTTTTCCTTCTTCTTGTATTCACTGGTTTTGCTCACGCTGAATTGAACATCGAGCTATTGGGGATATTGGAGGGGGAGAATAATGGAGACGAGTTCGGGTGGTACTTAGCCAATCTGGGGGATATTAATGGGGATGGCTATGAGGACTTTGCAATAACTGCACAAGACTACCCAGCGAATGGCGACAGTGGTAGGGTATACATATACTTCGGAGATGAACTGCGGGACCTCTCCGTTGATATGATTCTGGACAACCCAGGGGGAGTGAGGTGGTTTGGACAGTCGGTCTGTGGCTTTCCCGACGTGACTGGAGATGGGTGTGATGAGTTGTTGGTGGGAGCTTTTGGATATGGTGTATTCCTATATTTCGGTGGCTGCCCGCCAGATGATACCCCGGATAGATTCTTCTTTGAGCCCATGTATGGCTATGGCTTTCAGATTGCCTCTGGGGACGTGAACAAAGATGGCTTTAGCGATTTCATGGTTGGGGGCGGTGGGGCAGACGACTTAATGTACGTCTATGTGGGCAGTGCGGAGATGGACACCGTGGCGGATTTTGTGTTGAATTGGTATCAGATTGGCATGATGGGAATAGCGACCGGTGATGTCAACGGAGATGGTTACGATGATATAGTGGCTAGTGCAGGTGTAGCTGGAAGGACTTTGCTTTTCTTTGGGCGGGATTCACTTCATTCTGAGCCAGATGTGATATTTCCGGTGCCGTGGTGGAAGGATGGAGTGGGTGATGTCAACGGGGACGGTTACGATGATGTAATAGCAGATCGGCACTTATATTTTGGAGGGGAAGAGATAGACACTAGCAACTACTTGTGGTTAAAGTATGCCTTGTATGCTTCGGAGGTGGGGCGATTAAACCGGGATGGATATGGAGATATAGTAACCGATGACCATTGGGGTTTCATCTGGGATCAGATATTCATCTATTCGGGCGGTGACCCGGTGGATTCCATCTATGACTGGGCTTCCCAGACACTAACCGACAACTTCGGATTTGACATTGCAGTTGTGGATATTAACAGCGACGGGGTGGATGAATTCCTTGTGAGCCAAGTGTACTACCCGAATGATCTACGTCGGGGCCGAGTTTACGTCTACGGGGGAGATACTACCACAACCTCAGTCTCTCAACTGGGCGAGCTGCAGTTGCCTGAGGACATAGTGCTATATCAGAACTATCCGAATCCCTTCAACAGCAGCACCGTGATAGAGTTTTCGGTGAGCACCCGGTGTCCAGTGCCTTCAACTCTCAAAGTCTACAATTCACGTGGGCAGTTGGTGAAGACACTGCTAGAGATGCCGCTTATAGCTGGCAGGTATCATTATGTCTGGGATGGGACAGACTATATGGGAGGGGAGGCAAGTTCTGGCATTTACTTCATTGTTCTGAAAGGTGGCGATCTTCAAGAAACGTGTAAAGCGATACTAATGAGATAGAACAGATCGAGCCCGTACTCTCCCATCTATAGATTGGCAAGCGTGAAAGGCTAAGCCGCGGCCACCTTCTCCGTGACCCTGCCAGCCTTGATTTTGTGGAAGTGCAATCCCAGCTCTTTTGGCTCCAATCCCTGAGCCAAGCCCAAAAGCTGGAAGTAGTATATCACGGGGAGCTGAAAGCTCTTCTGATAATTGCGGTTTAAGACGATCTGTCCCAGGTCAAACTCGTCAAAGCAGGTGGGACAGATCAGACCCATACAGTCGGCCTTCACGGCCTCGATGGATTCAATCAGGTCGATGACCATGCGGTCGGGAATCTCATCCGACATGCAAGCTTTGCCGCAACAGAGCAGACCCATCTTGTGTTCCACCGGCTCGGCACCGGTGGCTCTCACCAGGTCAGCCAGAATCGCGGGGTGATCGGGGTCGTCAACCTGCATGATGGCGCTGGGCTTCAAGAGATGACAACCGTAATGGATTCCGACCTTCAACCCTTTCAGGGGTTTAGTCACAGTCTCCGCAACCTTATCGATTCCGATGTCATCCCTTATGGCAGTGACGATGTGCCTGACCCGGATGGTTCCCTTGAACTCCTTCCCAACCTTTTTGAGCTTCTGATTGACCTTCTCCCGAAGCTCTGTGTTTTCCTTCAAGATATGATTGGCTTCGGAGAGGGTGGAGGTGCACCCACTGCAGCAAGTAATGACGTCATGGCCGACCTCCTCTGCCACCGCAATGTTTCTTCCGGCGATGGTCAGCCATTCCATTTTGTCCTTGGCCTGATAATAGATGGGGTCGGGGCAACAGGTGAAACCCTCGACATCAACCAGCTCAATCCCCAACTTATCGACGGTCTTTCTCACGGAGGCCTCGAATTGGGGATATTTTATGCTTATCATGCAACCCCAGAAGGGCGTATATTTCATGACTTAATCCTCCAGAATCTCTCTTAGCTCCTCCACCGGTATCTCCTTGAGGGAGGGCAACCCCAGTTCCTTCCGCCGACGGTCGACCAGAGGGGTGATGAAAGTGGTCGAGCCTACCTTCAAGACGCTATCGGAGATCTTGGCGATCTCTTCGGGGCTGGTTCCCCTCTCGACCGAGAGGTTCTTCAGGGCGATTATGATCTCTACCGGGCGGACGTCCTGAGGGCATCTCTCGAAGCAGTTGTAGCAATTGGTGCACAGCCAGATTATGGAGTTCTCTCCGATCAGCTCCTCCTCAAATCCCAGCAGAGCCTGCAGAAGGATGAGCCGGGGGTTGTACTCGGGAGCATATCTGGCCGCGGGGCAATCGGCGACACAAGCTCCGCATTGGTAGCAGTAGTTGTGTCTGAAGCCTTCTAAGGTGTTGTTGAGTTTCTGCCTGAAGTCGAAACTTATCTCGACCTGCCTGGGTTCAACCTGTTTTACGATGCTGGTCACTCTTAGATTCTCTCTTTCAGAAACGGCACCTCCGAGCAATTTTCCCGACATAATAATAATGAACCAGCTTCTCGTCAAGAAGTTTCGGAATTCCAGGTCTGGGATTTGACCGAGAGGAGGGATCAAAGCAGGTCTGAGGGGCTGAAAAAGAGGCGAAAAAAAACGGGTTTTTTTACTTGACAAGCGGAGGAATTGTTCTATTTTGATGGTTTATAAAAAACCCGACCTCAGGTTGGGTGGCGGGGGATTGTTTTTTGTTTGCCGGATTCCTTTTTTGTACTGCACTGAGACCAATCCCCCCTTTTTTGGAAAGGAGTTGCCAGCCACAGTCTGCCGAAGCTTTGCTTTTAGCGGATAGAAGGTGGCCGGTTAAGTCAAGACCGGAGATTTTAAAAGGCCCACGTAGCTCAGTTGGTAGAGCACGTCCTTGGTAAGGACGAGGTCACCAGTTCGATCCTGGTCGTGGGCTTCGGGGATCATAACGGAGATTAGAACTCAGACGAGAAAGCAGGAGGAGTCTGGGCATGTCCAAGCAGAGGTTTGAGCGGACGAAGCCGCATGTTAATGTAGGCACGATCGGTCATGTGGATCATGGCAAGACCACCTTAACGGCGGCGATGACGATGATATTGCATCGTAAGGGGTTGTCGACGGTTCGGGATTTTGACAGTATAGACAATGCCCCGGAGGAGAGGGAACGGGGGATAACGATAGCGACGGCGCATGTGGAGTATGAGACCGAGAAGCGTCATTATGCGCATGTGGATTGTCCTGGTCATGCGGATTACATCAAGAACATGATCACGGGTGCGGCGCAGATGGACGGAGCGGTATTGGTGGTGAGTGCCGCCGATGGTCCGATGCCTCAGACTCGGGAGCACATATTGTTGGCTCGTCAGGTGGGAGTTCCCTGTATCGTGGTTTATTTGAACAAGGTGGACATGGTGGACGATCCGGAACTGTTGGATTTGGTGGAGTTGGAGGTTAGGGAGCTTTTGA
>Ga0209979_1003774_pt1 | contig 13114 bp, 13 predicted proteins | sample AnhtaG_FD_183114 | JGI IMG/M metagenome (GOLD analysis project Ga0209979, IMG submission 183114) | Deep subsurface microbial communities from Anholt, Denmark to uncover new lineages of life (NeLLi) - Anholt_01485 metaG (SPAdes) (version 2) | ecosystem: Environmental > Aquatic > Marine > Oceanic...
CCTTCCAGAACGATCTTTACCTTCGTCTTGCTATCCCAATGCCGTCGCTTCATGACTGAACTCCTTTGTGAATCCAGCCACAAGATACTCGCTTAACTTAGACCTGTCATTAATGGGGGGCAGTATAAATTGCCCCGCCAACGCTCGCTACAAGCGCGATGAGATACCTGTTTTCTAGTAATGATAGATCCATAGTGTTTTTACGCTAACTTCTGTTTATATGGTTTCCAGATAAACCTATCTTCAAGTTTTCCTTCCAGATATCACGCCAAAGGACTACGCGCCGTCACGAACCCTTTCGTCATGGCTACATCGAGACAGTCAGGAAAGGGTTCCTGACTGCGCAGGATGTCGGGTTCACAGGGAACCCGACCTACGAATCTGCAATACCTTGGTTTCACATGAAACACATAAGTGCGCCTTATGTTTATTTCCCAATACAAAACTTCGAGAATATCCGCTCCAAGATATCTTCAGTATACACTTTGCCTGTTATCTCGTCAATGGCGCCGGCTGCCTGGCGCAGCTCAAAAGCCGTTATCTCCGGCGAGTCACTTTGTGACATTTTTTTCTTAGCCGCCCGCAGGTACTTTACAGACTGTTTCAGCTTCTGCTGATGCCGTGCCGAGGTTACTACCACGCCGGAAGTCAGATCTGGCATTCTCTCATTAATACACTCCAGCAGCTTCTTCTTCAGAGTATTTATCCCTTTCCCCGTCAAGCAGGATATTGGAGTGAGATCGGTATCTTTAGCTTGGCCCAAAACCTTACGGTAGTCCTTGAGTAGGTCTATCTTATTGCCTACTAATAAATTAACATATTTTTTCAAGAATGGAATGTCTGCCTGTAACGTCACTTCCCAGTCTTGTTCGGAGAGATCAACCATCCACAGCAGAAGGTCTGCATTGGAGACAATCTTCATTGCTGATTTCTGACCAGCCTTCTCGATTGGTCCGCCTCTCCCCCTCAGACCGGCCGTATCAATGAGGTTGACGGCGAACCCGCCTAAGTCGATCCACTCGGACAGGTAGTCTCTTGTCGTGCCGGGCGTAGGCGTGACCAGGGCACGCTCCTGTCTCAGCAGCAGGTTAAAAAGCGAAGACTTCCCTGCATTCGGTCGGCCGGCAATAGCAACTGTATAACCTTCTCTGATTATCCTGCCACCTGTGTAGGTTTCGGCCAGTTGGTTAATGCTCCCGATTATTTCATCAACCGACTCGATGAGTCTTTTCTCTTCCAGAGTGTCAACGTCCTCTTCCGGGAAATCAATAGAAGCCTCGATCTCAGAGATTATGTCTATGATCTTCTGCCGGAGCATGTTTATATGCTCCGAGTATGTTCCCAGCAGATGCTCTCTGGCGGCTTGATAAGATGTCGTCGTGTTTGCCCCGATGATCTCTGCCACTGCCTCAGCTCGGGTCAGGTCTATTCTCCCCGATAAGAAGGCTAACTTGGTAAACTCCCCCGGTTCGGCGGCGCGTGCTCCGGAGGCAAGCAATTCATTTAGAATCTTGGTGACGATCTGTCGTCCGCCGTGGCAGTATATCTCAACCTGCTGGAGGCCGGTGTACGATTTCCCTTCCGGCATGTAAACCGCCGTGACTTCATCGATAACGTAGCCGTGCCTGTCAATAAAATGTCCTAATCTCATTAAGAATGGTGTTGAAAGCTTAGATCCCTTCTTGGATTGCTTGAAATGTTTTTGAAGATAAAAGCCACTTTGTGGCCCGGCGAGGCGGATCGCAGCTATGCCGCCTTCGCCCGGCGGGGTAATGATGGCAACAATAGTGTCATGCTCGTGATTGGGAGACAGCTTTTTTTTTTCACGTCTTGCGTCTCAAGCCGTTTTGGCTTCTGTTTTCTTTCTCCGCTTGAATATGACGTAATCCAACAGAGAGAATACGGAGAAACATGTCCAGTATAAGACCAGCCCGGCGGGAAACTTGTACAGCAGCCAGCCCATGAAGAACGGGAAGATATACATGAACATTTTGTTCTGCTGGGTAGTACTGACCATGGTGAACTTCTGCGAGATAAACTGCGTTGCTACCATTACTACCACCAGAATGATATACGGATCGGTCAGCCCCGAGGCTCCGCGCGACAGGTCGGAGATGAACCATACAAAGGGAGCATCGCGCAGCAGGATAGTTGAGCGGAAAACCGAAAACAAAGCGAAAAACAGCGGCATCTGAGGCAACATCGGCAGACAGCCCGACATCGGGTTGACGCCATGTTTCTTGTACAGTTTCATCATCTCGGCATTGAGCGCCTGGGGATTCTTCTTGTGCTTCTTCTTCAGCTCCTCCATCTTTGGCTGAAGCTCTTTCATAGCGTTCATCGATTTGAAAGACTTCATCGAAAGCGGGAGCGTGAGGAGTTTTACCAGTAAAGCGAAGAGAATGATCACCGCCCCATAATTCGGTATGACGTAATGCATCCTCGGCAACAGCCAGATAATACCCAGGGCAAACGGCTTGATTATCCAGCCGATGAAGGGCGTGGTGCCGATGTCGAGCATATCTTCAAGGTCCACATTGTACTTTGACATGATGGTGTAATCGAGCGGCCCGACAAAGACCGTAAAAGTGTCGGCCAGCGAGCTAACGTTGGCAAAGGGCATGTCGAGACCGACCGTTATGCGCCGCTGTTCAATGCGACCGGAGGGAGTTGCTACCTTCTGCTTTTCACCGACTGCAAAGACGGCGTCAGCGGTTCTGTTTCTCGGAATGAGCACGGCTGCAAAATACTTGGACCTGACCCCACCCCAAGAGGTATAGCCGGGCAAAGACTGGTTAAGTCGGTCGTCTTCAAAGTCGTCAAGTTTCTCACGGGAACCGGACATCATGGCCACCGCCTCCATGGCCTGGTAGTCAGTCTCCGGTAGCGGCTCAGTGACCCCCAGCGGAGTATTCCAGATCATCTTGTACTGGCGCTCAAAGCCAAGCTGCGCAAGGTCGATGACCTCCAGCGTCAGGTCAAAATGGTAGCCGTCCGGATAAAAACGGTATCTCTTGATTATTTCTCCCTCTCCAGGTACCCCGTAATTGTAAACAAGCTCAAGAGGTTCTCTGGTGGCGTCGTAGGCGCCCGGTTCAAGGCTTGATTTGAAAGCTACCCGCGACGTTGAAAAGGTGCCACCGGCAAAGGTGGCCTCCGGTGTGGCATACTCCGCGTCGGGGAGCATCTGGATTGGCCGGCCATCCCGGTAGGTATAGTCAGTGAGTTCGAGAGAGACAACCCCGCCCCCAAAACTGGTCAGCATGACAGTGAACCTGTTGGTGTTCACTATGATAGTATCACACAACAGACTATCAACCGTGCCCGTATCGGCCATGACCGGCAGTGGTTTTGTCAACTCACGAGCCTGCTCCGGTAGGGAGTCAGGACGCTCCACCGGAATCGGCCAGGTCTGGGCTGTATCGACGGCAACAGGTTGCTGTTCAACAGGCTGCTTGGGCTTGGCCGGGGTGTAAAACCCCAGAAACTCCATGATCTGGAAATAGAATACGACAAGGATAACCAGAAGAATAATAAGTGGCAGTGACTTTTTGTCTATCATATGCTCAGTCTATCTCTGTTCAGTCCAATAAGTTAACATAAAACAGACTTGTCTGCAACCACTCATCGTATCGGGTCGTACCCCCCCTCGTGCCACGGGTGGCACCGGAGCAACCTCTTAGTAGCTATTATGCTCCCTTTGAGTGCTCCGTACTTCCGTAGGGCCTGCTCCGCATACCGGGAACAGGTGGGATGAAAGCGGCAGTTATTTCCGACAAGAGGCGAGAGGGTAAATCGGTACAGATATAGCACAAAGATGAACGGATAGGCCCAGAGTGAGGTCTTATTCCTGTTGGGCGGCGATGAGTTTGAATATCCGGTGGAGTTCGGCATTGATTTCTGCAAAGGCTGGCTGTTTGACTTTCGCATTGGGGAGGACGCCTATGTTGACCGGCCGTGGCAGGAGGTGCCTGTTGAGGCGTATTGCCTCCCGGTAGAGCCGCTTGAGGCGATTTCTGTCTGGTGCCTTACGGTGTCCTTTTGAAAGGAAAACTCCAAACTTAAACGAATCACCGACCTCCCATATCAGTGTACAATACTTCCCCGATATTCTTTTGCCCTCTCTGAAAAGCCGGTCTGTTTCCACCCGGCCTTTCAGGCTAAGAGCTCGGGGAAAGCTATTTCTTCCGGCCAACTCGTGCTGACAGTCTTTTTCTGCCCTTAGCGCGGCGTCGGTTTATCAATCTGCGACCGGCTTTGGTGCTCATGCGGTGCCGAAAGCCGTGGTCGTTCATTTTCTTCCGGTTCGATGGTTGAAATGTTCGTTTCATTTTCAGTCCAGTTCAAAAATTTCAAGCCATAAGATATGCCTATCTCCCCAATGTAGTCAAGGGAATAAATCGGCAGGTAGTAGGTTATCCTGACAGATGGAAGTAATGAATGGCTGGCTGAGGAGCAAATAGGACGAAAGAAGACCTGTTAATCCAGTCCTTTTTCGAGAAAAAAAGGGAGCCTTGTCTCACCCTTTCCGGCAACCCGGGCACGCCTACTTTTTGCCTTGTCTGCTCTTATATGAATGTTTTCCTTAGAATCTAAGAGTCTCCTTTGAATAATCCGGGATCCGGCTGGTAAGAGAAGTAAGAAGGAAATTAAGCTATGTGCACTGATGCGGCACTGGTAATGGATATCAAGGCAGGCAACAAGAAGGCCCTTGGCAAGCTGGTGGAACGGTATAAGAAGTTAGCCTTCCGAATGGCGCTGGGGCTGGTGGGCAACAAAGATGATGCCTACGACATCTCCCAGGAGGCGTTCATGAGAGTTTATCGTTCGGCAAAAACCTACGATGAAGCCCAGCCGTTTCTCCCCTGGTTTTATACGATCGTTGCCAATCTGTGCCGCACTTGGCTGCAACGGCGGACAAAGCAGGAAAGCCGGATGGTCGGCATCGAGGATGCCTCTTTCCTTTTAGTCACCGAAGGCACCCCAGAGTCAAAACTGATCGCCAGGGAGACAATTGCCAGGCTCCGCGAGGCGCTGATGCAGCTTCCCTTCGCCGATAGAGAGATTATTACCCTGCAGCATTTCCGGGGGATGACGTATGACGAGATTGCGGCCTTGTTAAACGTCCCTCGGGGGACCGTTATGTCCCGGCTCTATTACGCCCGGCGTAAACTGGCAACCCTGATGAGGCAAAGCGATGGATAAAGATCTTCGAAAACTACTGGCCGGCTACGTCGACGGCGAGCTCACTGATGACGAACGCGAAGCGTTCGAAAAAGAGCTGCAAAGCAGCGCTGAACTGCGAGCCGAGCTGGAGGAATTTCGAAAACTGAAGGAGGTAACGGGCATGGTGCAGTATGCGGACCTTCCCGACGAAGTCTGGGAAAGCTACTGGCAGTCGCTCTATAGAAAACTGGAGCGCGGTATCGGATGGATCCTTCTATCAATCGGCACCATTTTGCTTTTGGGTTTTGGGCTTTACCACGGGCTTCACGACCTGTATATTGCCCCCGAAGTTTCAATCTGGGTAAAAATCGGCGTTACGGCCCTGGGAGGCGGCGTGATATTTCTGCTTGTCTCTTTTGTTCGTGAAAGGCTGTTTGCCTACAGACGTGACCGCTACCGGGAGGTAACGAAATGATAGTCACCACTAATCTTGAGATTGCCGGCAAACGGATTGTCAGGACAGTCGGGCTGGTTAAAGGGAACACGATCAGGGCGCGTCATCTGGGGCGGGACATTGCGGCTGTCTTTCGCAACATCGTCGGCGGCGAGGTGAGAGAGTACACCAAGCTGATCGCCGAAGCGCGCGAGCAGGCCCTCGACAGGATGGTTGACGACGCCAAGGCCAAAGGGGCCAATGCCATCATTATGGTGCGTTTCTCAACCTCGCAGGTCATGCAGGGCGCGGCGGAGCTTCTGGCCTACGGCACGGCAGTCGTGGTGGAAGACGCATAACCAGCAATCATAGTGCAGAACCCGCAACGGTTCTACCGGCCCAAGAAACGGCAGAAGCACATGGGCTTCTGCCCTACGAAGACTATACTTCCTTCTCTGTCCAGGCCATAACTGAGGATGGAAGTGTATGAGCCAAATATAACAGACTGGCAAAAACTAAAATCAGGTTTGAGTTATGTCTCCCCGCTGACAAAGCTATGCACATAAGAACCAGCAAGCTGACCACTGTGAAAATTGCATATGAATATCTAAGAGATTCATGTGTAACTTGAATCTGTCTTTCATCGAGTTTTTCGGCCTTAGTATGAACCAGCTTCCACAAACGAGTTCTAATGTGCAAGATTATGAAGGTAATTACAGCCGTGGCCGCTGTGACAATAGCCCCGGCAATTACTTCAACACTCCAACCGTAATACTTGCCTATGTAAAAGGAGGCAAGAAATAGAAGAACGCACCCATAATTGGCAACGACCGCAATCCTTCTATTCGGCTTTGAAATTGCTACTTTCATGTTATCCTCTCTCTATGTTTTTATGATTAAGCAACTCTTCACTCATTGGCCTTAATGGTTCGGTTGAAAAAATCAACTCAACGGGTAAATTGAAATACTCGCTTATTCTGAAGGCCAGATCCAAGCTCGGGTTATATTCTTCTCTTTCCAAGTATCCCACAGTTTGAAAATTGACGCCGATCCGCTCCGCCAATTCCTTCCTGGAGACGTCTCTTTCCTCTCTAAGGACCGAAATCCTATTATAGATTCTTCTCGATTTCATACGACAAATATAACAAAATGTTGTATAAAGACAACAGATTTTTGCAAAAATCTTACAAATTCAGCGATTTTTTTGAATTTTAGGCTCTCAACCTGAGAGAGCTACTGCGGAAACAGGTCAATGTCTTATAATCGTGTCGAAACCGCCGGGGTTTCAACCTACACACAGAAGCACCGTATAAGTCACAAACTGCCCGCTGCTTGTCAGGGACCAACGCAAAACAATTTTGTTGACCGACTATATCCCCCTGCTCATTTTGTCGAAAACAATTGTGAGTTTTAATTGAGACGGGGAGATGGTTCTATGAAGAAGATTTTGATCGTATTGGTTTCGGGGCTGCTGGTGGCAGGTTTGCTGGGGTGCGGTTCCTGGAAAAAGAGGGATAAGGGGGCTCTTATCGGCGCTGGTGCCGGGGCGGTGGTTGGCGGCGTCATTGGGGACAAAGCCGGTAACACCGCTGTCGGCGCGATCCTTGGCGCCGTTGTCGGCGGTGCCGCCGGAGCCTACATCGGCAACTACATGGACAAGCAGGCCGAGGAAATCGAACGCGACCTTGAGGGCGCCCGGGTCGAGCGCGTCGGCGAAGGTATCAAGATCACTTTTGATTCCGGTATCCTCTTTGATGTCAACTCATCGTCTCTGAGGTTGGAAGCAAGAGCAAACCTGAGTAAACTGGCCGGGATTCTCAACAAGTATGAGGACACGGAAGTTCTGGTCGAGGGTCATACCGATGCCACCGGGTCGAACGATCACAATCTTGACCTCTCCATGCGCCGCGCCCAGTCGGTGTCAAACCACATGTCCACCCTGGCAGTGGCAGCCAACCGGTTTCGGATTATGGGTTATGGTGAGGATCAGCCCATTGCCCCCAACGACACGGTGGAAGGCCGCCAGGCTAACCGTCGGGTGGAGATAGCGATTTTTGCCAACGACAAGCTCAAAGGTGTAGCTCGCGCCAAGGCTAAAGGTTGATCAGCCGGCAGGATCGGTCAGGAAGAGCTAGCATCCGATCCTGCGAGAATAGTCGCAGGCAAGGTGGCCCGCCCTACAAAGACTATATCGTGCCTTACACGTCATTCGATCACTGCCTGCCCAGATGATGTAAATCTCAATTGACAATGCAAACCTGAGGACATATTTTGCCGCTCTTAACGGATATTGGAGAAGGAACGGTCGGAAACGATGCTTGACAACGCCAAGATGCTTGAATATACCAATCCGGTTCAAGCTGACCTGGATGAGTTCGACCGGAAACTTGTGGACTACCTGAGAGGGGACTCCCCTCTTATCAGCTCCATCGCCCGGCACCTGCTGCGGACCAAAGGGAAACGGATTCGGCCCGCCTTTCTCTTTTTGTCTTCGCGGGCAGCTGGCAATTTCACGGAGCGCTCCGTTGACACCTCGCTTTCTATCGAATTGATTCATACTGCTACGCTGCTGCACGATGACGTCGTGGACGAGTCGGAAATGCGGCGGGGACGGGAAACGGTCAACGCCCAGTGGACCAATCTTATTTCCGTCCTGATGGGAGACTACCTGTTTGCCAAAGCCTTTCGCATCATGGTGGAGACAGGTTCGGTGGAACTGGTGAAAGCCATCTCCCGGGCCACAGAGCGGGTGTCAGTGGGGGAACTTCGCCAGATCGAGGAGACCGGTAACTATAACCTCTCTGAAGAAGAATATCTCACTATCATCGCCGACAAAACCGCCTCTCTATTTGCCGTTTCCTGCGAAGCGGGTCCGATTTTGAACCGGCGCAACCACAGTGACCGGCGGCGCTTCGCTACTTTCGGGGAGAAAATCGGCACTGCTTTCCAGATTGCCGACGACCTTCTGGACTTTGTCGGAGAAGCGGAAGTCACAGGCAAAGAGCCCGGCAACGACGTTCTCACCGGCAAGATAACGCTTCCGTTGATTTATTCATTGAAAAAGACCGGCAGGGTCGGCAGCCGGGAAATCATCGGGCGCCTGAAGAACAATGGCGGCAGAGATTCGTTTGAGCTGGTTTTCGATTTCGTGCAAGAAAACGGCGGGATTGAGTACGCTTACCGCCGAGCCGACGAGTTGAGCCAGCAGGGGTTGGAGGCCATTGACGGGATTGAAAGCTCGATCTACTTCGATTCTTTGACCAACATGGTGCAATTCACCACCACCCGCGCTTCCTGAGTCGCGCCGTGAGACTTTTTTGCTGGGCAGACCCGGCTGTTGTGCATATCTTCCTTTCCTAAACCGTATAACCCTGTTTGAGTATAAAGCAGCGTATGTTCGGCCTTAAGGATATCTCCATAAACTTCCTGACCTCCACGCCGGTGGCGGTTTCGCTGGCGCTGCTGGTGCTGGCGGCGCTGGCCGTTTATCTCTATTTCAGAACAAACCCTCCCCTCCCGCGGTACCTGAGAATAATCTTAGGTGGCATTCGTCTGATTGCCCTCCTTGCCCTGTTTGCCGCTCTTTTTGAACCGGTAGTGAGTTTTAGTCGCGAGTTTCAACGCCCCAGAAAAGTGGCGCTGCTTTTGGACCATTCTTCCAGTATGGACAAAATCGATTCGGACAAATCGCGTAAGGTCCGGCTCGATTCGCTGTTATCTTCCCGCTCGTTTGCCAATCTCAGATCGCGCGTCGAGGTGACGCCCCAGTACTTCGGGGGCAACCTGGCCGGTTCACAGGACAAAGTTGACCGCGAAAAGACGGCCCTGGGAGAGGGGATTTACCAGCTTGAACAGCAGGAATTGGCCGAGCCTTCCGACTACTGGATTCTGTTCAGTGACGGCCGATGGAATTCGGGCCGCGAGCCGGCCGCGGCTGTCCGCGGGGGACAGGCGCCGATTATCGCCGTGGACATGGCCACCGGGGCGGGGAATTTCGACGTCGCTTTATCTGAGATCAATTTCAACCCGGTCGTTTTTGTCGGGCAGAAGACTGAGATAGAGGTCAAACTTACCTGGCAGGATGCCCTGAACAAAAAGGTCAAAGTCCAGCTGCGCGATTCCAGCAGGGTACTGACCGACAGCAGGCTGACGGTTACGCAGGAAGTTGGGCGGGGGGAGCTCAAACTTGAGTATCTCCCAACCGAGCCGGGACAGCAAATCCTGGATGTGTACATCCCGCCGATCGAAGGAGAGGAAACGGTCGACAACAACCGCCGCTCGTTCGCGGTCAAGGTCCTCAAAAGCCGCCTGTCGGTCTTGCTTGTGACCAGGCACCCCGATTACGAAGTCGGTTTTCTCAAACGGTTCCTGCTGCAGTCGGGCAAATACGAGGTCGATCTAAAAGTGACCGGGTCAAAGGCAGGTAATCTGGCGGGGAGATTTCCCACCCGTCAGACCGAGTTGAATCGCTATGACCTGGTTATTCTGCACGACCCTGATCCGCGCCGGTTCGAAGCGCAACAGGATATTATCAGATCATATCTGAATGACCGGGGCGGAGCCATCTGGATTCTGATGGGCAGCCAGTTCGCCCAGCGCGGCCCGGTGGAATGGTTTAACCAGCTTCTCCCCTTTTACCAGTCAAACTCCGGCCGACTGCAATACACGCAGTTCCATATACAACCGGCCGAGGGCAATCTCTTTCATCCCGCCGTCCGCCTGGAGGAAAGCCAATCGGCCATTCGGGAGACATGGTCACAGTTGCCGCCGTTCCAGTCGCTGGTCAGGTGTGATGTTGTAGATCGTGAGGCTAAGGTTCTGGCCTTTGCCTCTGCTCGCCAAGGCGGGGGTGAAAAAATGCCTGTCCTGGGCTATAAAAGATTCGGACCCGGCAAGCTGTTCGCCAGCGCTGCGCTACCGTTCTGGACGTGGGGGTTTGTCAGTTTAGGGTTTGGCGAGGATGACAGCTATTACGGCACGTTTATCGAGGGAGTAGTAAGCTGGCTGACAGTGAAGGACGATTTTGACCCGATCCGCATCGTCCCGGAAAAGAAAGTATTTGCACGGGGAGAAACAGTGGTTTTTGACGGCTTTGCCTTTGACCTTGGTTTTCGACCGATACCCGGTGTTACCGGAACAGTGCAGCTTGAGAAAGCAGACGGCCCGGATACGGTTGAAACCGACCTTGTGGGCGTCGGTGACGGCAAATACCGGGCTCAGTTTTTCAACCTCACCCCCGGGAAATATCACTACGCTGCCGCCTTTGAAAAGGAAGGCCGGTTGTTGAAACAAACCGAAGGCGACTTTCTTATTGAACCTTTTTCTCTTGAGGAGTTTGACCAGAGCGGCGATCCCGCTGTTTTGACCTCTGTGGCCAAGCTGTCGGGAGGCGATTATTTTACGTATGAAGAGTTTGACCGGGCCGTGGAATCGATCGAGCTTACACCCGTTCAGGTGAGTCAAAAAGGGGAGTTGGTGGTGTTCAACAAGCTGTGGCTTTTGATTGTCGTAATTGGAGCCTTGTCGGTCGAATGGGCCCTGCGAAAGGCGTTTCAGCTGGTTTAACGAATCAGGCTAATGACTCATATCATTTTCTAATTGTGATACTACAAATAGTAGGGCAGGAGTCCTGTCTATTGTTGGCAGGTCTCGCCAATGATTTTGGGGGGATTCTTGTTTGTGCTAATACAAAACAACATATGGATGTTACTTTTACTGGTATCTGAATTCTGGTTTACAGTATCTTTATGAAATACTTCGTCATAAAAGCCTGAAATAATTGATATTCTAACCGGTGAACTAATAACACTCATAGCCTTCACCCGCCTTAAGTGCGGGGTCATTCTTGTCAACATACCAATGATCGTAAGGGTTAATAATAGCTCGTCTTTGTTTGTATTCTTCATTGCTGCTCGGATACCGAATCTTTACCAACTTTAAGCTAAAGTTGAAGCATACAATTTCTCCGATATATCTCTTCTGTTTACCCATGCCATAGTAGAGCTTAACTCCAGAGTAGAGTTTCCCGCCTGCAGGTACAAATTGTGACTGATCTTCGTGCTCACTTTTTCTATATACTTTGTCTTTGCCAGTCGCTTGGTTTTCAGTGTAAGAGTATTTCAAGGATACGTCGTTTCCTGAAACAGTAATGTTTGCAACAGTCAAAGCACTAACGATTTCGCCAATAAAGATTACAAACGGCTCATAGCTGCTAGTAAGGGACAAGTGACGCTTCACCGAAACCATCACAGAATCAACAAGTGCTCTGGTATCTTTGGGGTTTCGCCACGTGTTGGGTTTCAACTCAATATCAAGCCATGGGCTTTTATCGTTGACTAAAAATGTAGATTTGTGAAGATAATTGTCGGCTAGCAGAGTTCTTATCTCAGATTCAAGCTCTAATCGGTTCTCTTTAACTGACTTAGCAAAAACCGACAATGTTATTAACAGTATAATCCCTGATACTAAGATCAGTAGTCTGGTTTTCATATGATTTCTCCCAGTTAACTGTATTAATCCCGTGGCTTGGCTATGTTTTTGTACGCTTCGGTGACCGATTTCAGATCAATCCCCTCGGCGAAGGCTATCTTTTCCTCGCACAGATCCTCGACCAGCTTCTTGATCCGTTCACCGCACTGCAAGATTTGCCTCAGATAACCTTTTTGCCTCTCGTCTAATTGGCTGGACTCTTCCATTAAGAACTCGCTGTAGCCGATGATGCCGGCCAGGGGGTTGTTGATATCGTGATTGAGGGTCAGGCAATGGCCGATGTATGGTTTGAGAGCACGAAAAACCGCCAGTTCCTCTTTCAAATCCTTGTCGATATCGGCTTTTTCAAGCGAGAGCTTATCCATTATCCTGTTCCCCCTGTTTTTCAGATACAGGTCTGTCTTATATTGTACAGTATTACTCCTTCTCATTAAATCGGCAGAAAAGGGAGACTCTCCACGCGGTTCTCAACCGGTGGGGGTCCGAGAAACCTGACAGATGATGCGCTGTCATGCGACCCTGCATGACAGCTTGTTAGGGTGACGGTGTCGGGCAGAGTAAGGCTGTCTCACAAGTGTTGTGGACCCGCGTAGGTGGCGGCCTTGTGTCGCCACAAACCTTTGCGCTGGGCGGAGACAAGCCCCGCCCCTACGCGACTCTGTCGACTTTTGAGACAACCTCAAGTCGCTTGACGCCACGTGAAGCGTGTCTACCTGCACCACGCTTGCCCCGGCCACCGTCACCTTCTTGCCCTATGCCAGAGATTGGGTTATCTTCTTGGTAATGCGAAAAGCGAAGTAGAACTATGAAAAACGGCGAACAAAAAACCTGCCAAATCATCTCGCATGATGAGTCAAGACGTTGCAACCGCCCTTTGTACGACGGCAAGGTATGCATCTTGTACTGCTCCCCATTAGTCAAGCCGTTTCTAAGAGAGTCCTGCAGCTGAGGTTATAGGTTTCTTCGGCCTGATTCGGCGAACGATATCCCAGCGCCGAATGCAAGTAGTTTTTGTTGTACTCCTTG
>Ga0209979_1003775_pt1 | contig 13108 bp, 8 predicted proteins | sample AnhtaG_FD_183114 | JGI IMG/M metagenome (GOLD analysis project Ga0209979, IMG submission 183114) | Deep subsurface microbial communities from Anholt, Denmark to uncover new lineages of life (NeLLi) - Anholt_01485 metaG (SPAdes) (version 2) | ecosystem: Environmental > Aquatic > Marine > Oceanic >...
TCAGGTCAAAGGGCGTTTTTTCGTCAGGGCGCAGGATGTCTATGTAGGCGTACGTCTCTTCCTCTGCCAGGAGCTTTTTGTCCTTGTCGTAAAAGCTGCCCTTGATTGTGACCCACTGTATGTTCTTGTCGGTGCCGTTGTAGACTTCACCAACGACATGGGCTATGTCGCTACTGTCGACAAATTGGACGTGCTGGAGAACACTCAGCGCTTCGGCAGCTTCCCGGGGCACCTCGATCTCGGATGTGGGGGATGGTGTGGGCGTCGCGGTTGGGATGGGCGTCTTTGCGGGCAACGGGGTATGGGTGGGAAGCGGGGCAGAGGTTGGTACTGGCGTATGGGTGGGGAACGGCGTCCAAGTCGGCACGGACGTATGGGTGGGGAACGGCGTCCAAGTCGGCACGGACGTATAGGTGGGGTATGGTGTCTGGGTCGGTACGGGTGTACGAGTTGGTTCTAGAGTAGGGGTGGCTTTGGGTTTGCCGCAGGCTAGCAGCAGGGAGATCAAGAGCACAATAGCCAATCCCCCGATCAGGTATCTCTTGTTTCTCGCCATGGGACTATGCTCCTTGTCTACTTGGATGACTCTGCTAAAATGATAACACAGAAATGGCATTTGAACAAGGTCTGTTTTCGTCGTTTCGCTACGCAAAGATCACGTACTGTTTCAGAAATGCCTCCACAGCTTTGTAGAACGCTTCGATGGTCTCCTGTTTGCGCCAGCCGTGTCCTTCTCCTTCGTAGACGTGATATTCGTGGGGGATCCCTCGCTGCCGCAGCGAGGTGACGATCGCTTCCGATTGGGACTTGGGGACCACGCGATCGATCTCGCCCTGAAAGATGGCGATCGGGTCCACGATCTTGTCGGCGTGAAAGACAGGAGAGCGCTCGCGGTAGACGGCGCTGGCCTCCGGCAGCGGCCCTAGCAGTGAATCCAGGTACCGTTCCTCGAACTTGTGCGTGTCGGCAGCCAGGGTAAACATATTGGAGACGCCGTAGAGACATAGCGCGGCCTTGAAAACGCCGCGACGCGTACCTCGCGTAGGTCGCGTACCTCGCGTAGGTCGCGTACCTCGCGTAGGTCGCGTACCTCGCGTAGGTCGCGTACCTCGCGTAGGTCGCGTACCTCGCGTACGATGATCGACCAGCACATTGAGCACTGTGTACCCTCCAGCGCTGCCTCCCATGATCACCAATCGCTCAGGATCGGCCAGCCCGGCGTCCGCCAGGTAGCGTGCGCCCCCGATGGCGTCCTCCGCGTCCAAGAGGCCCCACTTGCCACGCAGCGCGGCCATGTATGGCTTTCCGTAGCCTGTGCTGCCCCGGTAGTTGACGTCCAGGTAGGCATAGCCGCGTGTCGCAAAGAACTGCGCCCGTGCGTTATAGCTGGCCCTGGCCTGGCCGGTCGGCCCGCCATGGATGTTGATGATCGCGGGGGGAAGGCCGGTGCTGGTAAAGCGCTGGCTGGTGGGCCGGTAGTAGAGGCCGTGCACCGTGCTGCCGTCCGGGGCCGTCCAGCGAACGGGTTGCGGCGTGGCAAGATCGGCAGCCGGGACGGTCTCACCCGTGCTACGCCGGTGAACGCGTACGTTAGTGCGGCCAACCGTGGATGCATCGGCGCTGGATGCGCACGATGGATGAACGTCGACGCGTACGTCGGGAACGTCGACGCGTACGTCGGGAACGTCGACGCGTACGTCGGGAACGTCGACGCGTACGTCGGGAACGTCGACGCGTACGTCGGGAACGTCGACGCGTACGTCGGGAACGTCGACGTGTACGTCGGGAACGTCGACGTGTACGCCGCGTACCGTGCTCGAGATCACTCGTGCGCTGATCGTGCTGGACGAGGCGATAAAGGCCAGCGTGCCACGCCGGGGCGCGACCGCGATCTGAGAGAGGGCCGTATAGTCGATCAGCGCCGACTCTACCGGGGTCGACGCGTACGCTTCGCGGAGACTCTGCGGAACCGTCGCGTACTGCGCCTGGTTTGAGGTCAGATCATAGATCCACAGTCGAGCAAACCCAGATTCGTTGCGCACGTAATAGAGGCACTGACCATCGGGGTCAAAGCCATAGGTGCGCAGCCCTTGGCGCCAGGCTGGCGTCCCGACGTCCACCGGATCGGCTGTCAATGGGCGGTGAGTACGCGTCTCGAGGTCATAGAGATACAGGTTACTCCAGCCAGTCTCGTCAGAGACGTAAGCCAATGATCGGCCATCGGGTGAGAATTGGGGTTGAAAGACCGCTACGTCCCACTTGTCGACCAGCGTTTCCACCTCGACGGCGGTTGGCAGCCCTGGGCCGCTCACGTCCAGCGTAGCCACCTTGAGCACGGTGCTATCCCACGGCATGTTGGGGTGATTCCACGACACCCAAGCGATGCGTGTGCCATCAGGGTGCCAGCAAGGCTGCATGTAAAAGTCTTCACCATAGACCAGCCTTTGCGGCCACGCTTTCCCTTCCGCGTCCACGATGGCCAATCCATCCGTGCCCTCGTAGGTGTGGACATAGATCACCCATCGACCGTCGGGAGAGGGGGTAGGGGATGCCATATGACCGAATTGCGGGGTGATGGCCTGCGCTTCGCCGCCGGCAAGCGATTGCCGGTATAGCCTTCCCTCCTGGGCGACGAAATAGACGTACCCCTGAAACACGGAAAAACAGCCGCCGCCGTAGCCGACCCTGGCCCGCACCGAGAGCGTGGTGGTCAGGTCACGAGGCGCCTGTCCGGAGAGCGCACAAACCAGTACCCCTCGGTCGGAGCGGCCTTCCAGCCAGACCAATGTCTCGTCGTCGCTATCCCAAGCCACGTCGGACAGGCGCAAGCTCTGGGCCAGGCTTGCCGGTTGGATCGGGCTGGGCCACAACCCAAACGGTTTACTCGTTTTCTCGGCCATGGGCACTCTTCCTAAACACGGGTCTCCGTCTTTCCCAGCGTTCTCCAGTGAACCTGGATCGCCTCCTGAATGTGCTCGTCCCAGTACGCCCAGTTGTGCGCGCCGGGGTATTCGTCGTATTCGTGAGAGATGTTCAGTTTTTCCAGGTGGATGTGCAGTGCGCGGTTGTCTTCGATCAGCCCGTCTTCCACGCCGCAGTCAAATCGGATCGCTGGTATCTTGTCCCTGTCCATCTTGGCCGCCAGGGCAAAGACGTCGTCCGGCGGTTACTCTTTCAGTGCTGCCAACACAATGGCGTCAACCAGACGGCTGCCCAGGATCGCTAGGCCATCGGTCGACATATAGTGGGAAGCAGTATCCTCAAAGAGGATCGAGGCCTGCGAGCTGAAATCCTCATCCCCCAGCCAGTAAGCTGCCGCCAGACGGATGCGGGGCAGGATCTGGAAAGAGTACCCGGCAGTGCCGATCTCCACCGATTCGCCGTGCAACTGTTCCGCGCCCCTGCAAAAGGCCTCCAGCCCCCTGTCTCCCAATTCGCGGACCAGGCGCTCCTCCGCGTATCCCCGGAAGGCTTGAGCGTAGAACATCCCCCCGGGGAGGTCGCGGTATGCGATCCAGCGACCGGAGGGCGTAGTGCCGTCGGCGGTGACCAGATAGGTGAGGATGAGCGCCTGGGTAAAGTCGGAGGGCTCCTTCCCCGTATCCAATCGCTGTACGCGACGGTTCCGCAGAGTCTCCGCGAAGCGTACGCGTCGCTCGATGGTCAGGTCCGGCGGGCGAACCAGGTAGTCTCGCCAAAAGAAGGTCAGCCGGAACGCGCCATCCGGGTCATGGGCGCAGCCGCTACGCTGCGCCAGCCTAGATGGCTCTATCTTTCGGAGCTGCTCCCGCGCGCCCGTCAGCAGCGGAGCAAGCCGGTCGTACCACTGCGGACGTAGTTCGTCCAAATGAAGTTGAGTTGGATGTCTTGCTGGTCCGAGCAGTGCGCCTCTCTCCTCAAAAAGTCATGCTTACCTGAGCGCGAGACGGAAACCTTATTTACTGTGTCTCCCAAGTGCCGTCGCCGTACAGAATATAGAGCAAGTCATCCTCTCCTCGGATCACCAGCCCATGCACGAACGGTTGGATCAGGGTGACGACTCCGTGTTCTGGTGCCGTGGCCCATCCGATCCGTGCCTGCGGCCCGCCGAGACGCTCACGCCATACCTTGCCAAAGCCCCGGATGGGTTGATAGAGCCCGTCTGAGGGCACCAGGGCTGGATCGCGGTCTGGCTGGCCTTCGGACCACGTATCCTCGTAGGCGACCCACGTCGCGTCCTGCTGCAAGACGTACGCGTGGCGCACATCCTCGCGCCAAAACATCATGCCCCGTTCAAAAGCTTGCAGCGCCGTCCATATCTCCTTGGCTGGCCCTGTCGGGCAGCTCAGCCGCTGAGCGACTCTTGCGTCGAGCCGAAGGCGCTCGTCCACCAGTTGCGCACAAGGTGTTGGCGTAGGGGTGGGGGGCGATGGGGTGGGAGAGGGCCGGACCTCGACCCATGGCAGGTCCTGAGTTGCAAAGCGCAAAAACTCGCCGACATGCGAGCCGACAAAAAGATCATGCGTGGTGTTGCCTGTCGCCGCCGTTGCCAGGCTGGACAGGGAACTCGTATAGTCTCGATCGCCAAAAAACGGCAGCGTGCAGATCGACCACGTTCGGGTATCCTGGCGGTACCGATATAGATCGGCCTGAGTGAGAAAATAGACCGTGTGGTCTTGGGCAAAATGGGGCGACAGCGCGTATTCGACCAGCCGGTCCAGTTGAACGCCAGTCGTATTCAGGTCGGTCCACGTCGCGCCGCCGTCGCCCGAGCGCTGGCAGGCACCGTGGAAATCGCATTTGAACTGGGGAAGGTGCTCGCTTACCCAGAACAACTCCTCAGGCCTGGGAAGGGGTGGTGTGCCATAGCTGGCCTGCCGAAGGACCAATTGCCAACTGTCGCCGCCGTTCGTGGAGCGGTAAAATGATTCGCCGTTCTGGATGCGGGCATAGGCTAGCAACGTGCGGTCACGGGCAAAGCTGGGCGAGGGGACGACCCGGTAGACGCGCAGGTCGTATAGCCCATCACTGCACGGCTTCCACGTCTCGCCCCCGTCGGTAGAGCGGTAAACCCCCTCGCCGTGCGTCTCTCCCACATAGATCCCCGCGAATATCGTTCGGTCGTTGGCATAGTCTGGCGAGAACGCCGCATTGACACTGTAGTAGGAATTGCCGAACTCGGGGAGTCCGCCGCGCAATCGTACCCACGTCCCGCCACCGTCGGAAGAGCGACACAACTGACCGTTGATCGTCGCCAGCAGCGTATGATCGCGGATGAAGTCTATCCGCCGGGCAAAGGCAGGCGAGGGCAAGATAGAGGTGACCGTCTTGGTGACGACTGCTGGCTCTGGAGGCAGAGGGGCAGAGGGGATAGCTCCTTGCCGTGTCCAGACCACCAGTGTGCTGCCCCGTGGGGTGTACAGTCGCCCCAGGTCGCCGTCCACGGCGGCGATTCGTGGCTGCCATCCCTCGGTTTCAACTCGCCCGACACGGTTCAACGTCTCGCTGTCGAGAACGAACAAAGCGTTTCCCCGGGCGACGTATAACCGCCGGGCGACGGGGTCGAGCCGAATATCTCCGGATAAACCTTCCAGGTACAACACGGGTTGGCCTCGGTCTTGGACCTCGCTCAGGTCGGGATAGATGGCGATGGAACTGAAATGCACGTACCCACCGGTGAGCAGCGAATAATAGGCCCGTCCGGATGCCGGATCGTACGCTATCGACTCGCGCGGACCGGGCTTGCCAGGCCGGGGGGTGTACGTAATGGTCGCCGTCAAGCCACGTTGGGCGTCAACGATCGCCTCTCGGCCGATAGTATAGTAGCAACCCGGGCACTCTATCGATGGCTGCCCAACGCCCGGCAACCATTCGCCCACTGGGTCGCCGCTTGCGCCGTCAAACAGGTAGAACCGACGATTGACGATAGCTACGCGGCCCGTGAAGGGGTCGGCGCGCGGTTTTCCTGGCTGGGGGATCGTCCGCTCTACGGCCAGAGTTTGCCGAGCCAACGACCTGACGCTAAAGACGGTGACGTCTGGCAGCCGCGGGTCCCCGGCATAAAGCCGGTTGTGCGCGGCATCCAGGCTGATATGTCGCCCGCCGTAGGCATGGCTCAGCTCGTCGTAGGTGCGCCGGTCAAGGACGTGGACCCATCCGGCGCTGTCGCTGACGTACAAATGGCCGCCCGGCTCGTCCACGATCACCTCGCTCACCTGGATGCCCAGCGGCAGCCGGGGCTCGATCGACTGGGGGTCGCCCGCGTCCGATGCCAGGTCTATAGGGATCAGCGCGTGGTCGTCATAGCTGGCGATCAGCAGGCGATCTCGGTCCTCGTCTATGAACAGATCCAACAGCCGCCCTTCGAGTGTGGAGAAGAGGGTTTGGGCCTGCCAGCTTTTCGCGTCGACGGTAGAGCCAACGTCCACGACTACGACGTCTGTGCCCCCAAACCAGTCGGCGGGGTGACGGATGATGGCAAAGAGACGTCTACCCGTGGCGTCGAGGACCAGCCTGTCTATGTTTTGGACGGCATGCTCACCTTCCGGGTGGGCCTCACCTGGAAAGCGAGTTGAGACCTCGATCAATCGCCGGGTCTCCAGGTCGAGCGCATAGAGCCCGGTGTAGCAACCGATGTAGAGCCGCCCACGCCCGGCGTCGAGGGCCAGCACACGCGCGCTCTGTTCAGGCAGTTCGATGGCGTCGACCAGGGCCAACTCGGCGTTGAAAATGCGCAGCGACGCATAGCCCAGCACGTACACACGATCGCTTGTGGACAACATGTCGACGGCGACGAAAGTTGCACGCGAATCGCTGGGCGTCCATTCGAACGGTCGAGTAACCGGATCGGGGAACAAGCGTGTGATACCCAGCGGATGAAGTGCATCCGCACGGGTTACGGCATACGTGGTCTCCCCTCCGTCGTGGGCAACCGCCAACACGTCCGAGAACATTTCTCTTGGGGCAAAGTTCTCGCCGGTGGCCAGCCCTTCCCGATCCACGTACGCGTCGAACACGTACAGCTCTCCGGGCGCGGGATAGTGCAGGTACACGGCGTCTCCGGCCAAATGGAGCCTTCCGTTGTACCCGCCAGGTGCTTTAAGAGTTCTCAGCACGCGGCCCGATTCGACGTCAAACACTGCGATGCACGTGCTGCGGACGCTGGCTTCGTATGGGGGTCCCGATTCGCACCTGGAAAGAGCATACAGCAGCCCTCGCTCGGCGTCAAACGCCAGGTCAGTGGGATAGAGGGCGCTTGCGGGCAAGCCAAAATCGATCTCGGTCCAGACCGCGGGCAGTGGACCGGCGTCTGGCAACCGTTCGGCGACCCACGTTCCGTGTGGGCGGCGCTCGCGGCGAAGCCTGGGGGTGGAGGTCGGCGTAGGGGACAGCGGCGGCCGTGCGGTAGGAGAAGGGGTGGACGTAGGAATGGATGCGGGGGTAGATGTGGGTATGTCAGGCGTGGGAATGGACGTAAGGGTGGACGTAGGTATGTCAAGCGTACGCACGGTGGCTTGGGCCTGGATCGACGCCGTCGACGATGGCGATGGGGTAAGGAGGGGCACGGTTTGTGTGGGCCTCGGACCAATCTGGCAGGCTAGCAACGGGACAAGGATGAGTGCAACGGATAGAATGCAGTCCACGCGTACGCTTCGCGGAGACTCTGCGGAACCGTCGCGTACTCCGAATGCAACCAGGCGGCGTCTATGGCGGCCGACGCGTACGCTTCGCGGAGACTCTGCGGAACCGTCGCGTACAGCGGATAAAGTGCATCCGATGGAAAACGCCCGGCTGAAGCGCACAAAGCACCTCGTAAAACGTGACCCGTGATATGTGTACAATGAGCTCCTATCGGATGAGGCCGAGAACCCCGGTAGCCGGTAGGCACCATGTATTGTACACGGAGAATGGGCCGGATAAAGTGCATCCGCGGTTGTCAACATTGAATCATTGTACGCGACGTGCACGTGGACATACCCGACGTGCACGTGGACATACCCGACGTACGCGTGGACATACCCGACGTACGCGTGGACATACCCGACGTACGCGTGGACTGCACTTCATCCGCAACAGACGAACTATGTAGGCAACCAAAGGGTTGCACGGCACCTATGCTTGTCAACGCGTACGCAGATCGGCGTCCACGGCGCGCAGGATATCCTGCGCGCGGGATTCCAGGGCCTTGTCTTCCAGGTGACGGATCAGGCCCAATGCCTCTTGCAGCCGGCCACGCGCGGTCCGGGGGCGATAGGAGATCCGGTACAGGCTGGCCAGATCCACCAGCAGGTTGGCGCGGGCACGTTGCTCGATCGCCCCGGCGCCCAGGTCGTCATACTCGGCGAGCACGTTCTCCAGGGCGCGGATTCGTTCCTCGGCCTGAACCACCTCCAGGCGAAGCGACCCAGATAAGCGAAGCGATCCAGATAGGCGCACCGACGCAGACGTAGCAACCTCGTAGAGTTCCAGGTAAGCCTGAGGAAAGAAGTTAAAAGTGCCACTACGCCAGGCCCAAAAGTCGGGCGCTCCCTGCACCAGGCGGGTAAGGGCTACATCGGGCAACCAGAACACTGCCGGGTATGGCAGATCACGCAGGCGGTCGCGGGCCAGGTTGAGCTGGCGCAACACCGACAAATGGGGCACGCTTTGAGAGAATCCGGCGCCGTGCGGCATAGCGTTTTCGAGGTCACAGACGTGGACGTAGGCAGGAGGGTTCAGGCTTCGACAGGCAGTTTGCAGGCCCGTCACCAGGCCCGCCGTCGGAGACGTGACGTCCAGTCGCCCGGTGGTGTACCCTTGTCGGGACAGGCGATCGTCTAGCCGGGCGACCAGCGCGTCGCGCTGGATGGGCTGGTCGCAGCGGGCGAAAAAGAGAGCAAACCCGTCGGACAGCTCGATGGCCCGCCGCAGATATCGCAACGTCTCCAGGTTGTCGTTCCTCACGGCGCTGGCCTCGACGTTCCCGACGTACGCGTCGACGTCGGTGGGGCGTTCAGCCGGCGGCCGTGAGTCCAAGTTTCTTTCGCTCATCGCGCAGGGCCTCCCTGAACTTTGGCAGTTGGGTGACAGCCGGGTGAACGTCGTGCCAGGGGGGGGCGCCGTTGATGTATTCCAGCACGCTCAGGTTATAAAGCATCAACTCGTGGGCCTCGTCGTTCTGCATAGTTCTAAGCAGGTGTACCCTGGCCAACAGGGGAAAGTGCTTTTCTGGGATCATGCGACTGTATTCTGCCACCAGGCGGGCTTCCGCTCGCCGCACCACCTCTAGCTTGATGGGCCTTGGCCAGACGTCGCTCGGCGCATAGGTGCACGCGTAGCGCACCAGGGTCATCAGGTCGCGAGGGTGTCCGCCGCTGGCCCGGCACAGGTAGTCCACCGCGTCGGGGATGAACAACGCGTCCAGGTCTATCCGCGAGGCCAAAATGCCACGCAAATACCGGAGCCCCCGCTGGTCGTCGCTGCCGTTCCGGTTCTTGACCTTGAGCATAGGCAGCACCTGGTAGTCGGGAAAGATAGCCGTGACGACCGTGGCTTTGTCAGAGTACATAACAGAGATGGGCACGGTGTACACCGCGTGGCAGTGCAGGGCGCGCAACTGCTCGCCGTGCTCTATGTACAGAGCGTGATGGGTCGTCCGGCCGTCGCCCAGGTCGCGGAGGACGATCCGATCCAGGTTGTCGATGAGCAGCACAAGGCCCTGTTTACCTTGTCTGCGGATACGCGCATGGGCCGCGTCCAGCAGCCGGTTCACATTGGCGATCAGTTGCGAGATCTGGGGATCCAGTTTGCGACGGATCTCGGTTCTGATCGTCCGCCCCGTTTTGATCTGGCCCGTCACCCGGGCCAGCAGGCGCACAACCAAGGGGAGCGTCTCCGGCAGGCCGATACCCAGCTTGGCCTCGGTGGCCAGTTCACGGTCGATCTCGTGCCGCTGCTCTTCGGTGTACAACGTTTCGCTGAACCAGTCGGCCACGCTCTTGAGTAGGTCCGAGGGCAACTGGATGCAGGCATCGTACAAATCGCTGGCTACTCGCCGGGCGATGCTGAGCAGCAGGTCGGTATATTCCAGGTCGTTCAGGTCCAGATCGTCGTCGGCCTCAAAGTACAGGACCACATAGCCCGCCTTTTGCAGGCGGGCTTGCAGGCGCAACAGCTCAGTAGACTTGCCCGATCCCCGATGCCCCGTAAAGAGCTGGGCCACGTGGACGTCCGACCAGACGATGGAATTGAACATCTGGTCGACCACGTTTTCGTTGCCACGCACGGGGGTGCAATCTACATAGCGCGGATCTCCCTGCGGGAGAGGCTGTACCGGGTTGGACAGGTTATAGGCATCCTTGAGCGTGCGAGCCCTGTTCATAGAGTTGCCTCCGAGAGTACAGATATCCACACAGGTATCCACATTGTACCACACTTGGGAGGCGCATGCAATCTACAAGTTTGGGTTTGTCGCTCAAATGTGGTATACTTATACGGACATAGAAAGCAGGGAGGGAATCCCATGTCCGAGCAAAAGACCATTCAACAGGCGATGGAAGATTTTCTGATCAGCCTCAACTCTGCACATACGCAGCAAGCCTATGCTACGCCGTTGAAACACTTGAGCACCTTTCTGGCAGGGCGGGGGATTCGCATCGATCGCGTCCCGGCCGAGGTGCTGACCGTGGATCACGCCATTGACTTTGTGCCCTGGCTACGGCATGACTGTTTTCCGGATCCCGATCAGCCAGCCAAGGCGACGCTGCAACTGTACCTGACCGCCGTGTATCGCTTTTACCGCTCCTTGCTCAAGCGGGGGGTGGCCTTTGAGGCCGCCGACATCGCTCGCCTGGAGGAAACCTATCGCGACGCGCGCAACATACGCGGCGAGCCACGGCCCAAAGATCCCAAGCTGGCAGCGGTAGAGGCTATCATCCAGGCTGCTCGTTCCATCCCTCCGATCAGCGGGCACAAGCCTGCAGATCGGAAACGCGAGCTGTCTCGCCTGCGCGACATTGCTATCGTGGAGACGTTGCGCTCTACGGGGTGTCGGGTGGGCGAGTTGATCGCCCTGCGCCGTGAAGACCTGGACTGGCTGGCACACGGCGCGCTGGTCAAGGGCAAAGGCTCCAAGTACCGCAAGGTCTACCTGGACGGGACGGCGTGGATGGGCCTAAAGGTCTACCTGCAGGCCCGGGCCGATGGAGGGGATCTGCGCGCGTTGGCTCGCCTCCCGGTGTTCTGCGGGCACGGCAACCGGTCTGGGCGCAGACCTTCGCCGCTCACGACGCGACACGTGGCCCGCATCATTCGAGACCTGGCAGAGAAAGCGGGCATCCCCGAGGTAGGGGTGACGGCTCACTACTTCCGGCACGTCTTTGCCACGCGCGCCCTCGAGCGGACAGAGAACCTGGCTTTGGTGCAAGACATGTTGGGGCATGTCTCCCCGGCGACGACGCGGATCTATGCCCGGACCGACGAAGAGCAACGGCGTGAGGGGTACGCCCGCGTCTGGGGCAAGGCCGACAGAGAAGATCGGATGGAGCACACTGTGGACGTACTGGTCGAACAGGGGTCGGACGCGCATCCGTTGGACGGAGCGCGTACCGCGGATGGATCCGAAGAGGTGCGTCCGAAGCCCTCCTTTGCCGCTGCCGTGTCCATCTTGGACGCCGTGCGTGTCGAGCATGACGGGTCGTGTGGACAGGAGACCCGCATGCTGGCGGCGATGGTCGAGCTCCTTTTATCCACCGGCTGTAGCTTGGACGAACTGGTGTCGGTGCGCCTTGACGACGTAGATGCCGGGAGCCGTAGCCTGCGGGTGACGTCTATCTGCCGCTCTCTTTCGCGTAGCGAATCTAACACCCACCAACTCAACGACCACACATGGAAGACACTGACCACCTACCTCCTAGTTCGCACCGACATCTTCCCACCAAAGAACGCCTATCCACCAGATACTCCCGCTGACTCGCTCTTCTGTGATGCCGACGGGACACCATTGACCATAGAGCGCGCCTACGCTATGCTCAAAGCCGTCGCTACACGGGCCGGCGTAAGCGAGACAGACCTCCTCGTCCTTCTCTAGCGACATTCTAATGGTACATTAATGTCTATCTAGTGCAAGTGTCGTACGGATGACCGTCCGCGAATATACATAGTGCTCTGTCGATACTGCCGACACCAATGGTCTCAACCATTTGCAAATGACGCTGACGCGTGCTAAACTGGAGCAGTTGACCGAAGACCTGGCGCAGCATTGCGTGGGGCCCGATGAGCAAGCGCTACAAGATGTCGGGCTGACCGCAGATCAAGTCGACGAGGTTGTCCTGAGGATGTCATAGATGAGAAGTTCAGCGAGGCATAGACGATTCAACCGAGGACATAGAATTCCGGTCCGGGCAGGTGCATCCTCTGCCCTTGCCCAGCCTCCGCTTTCACAGAGCGCCGACGCATTGGTCCCAGAGGTGAAACCGGATGCAGATCCTGGCGTAATAGAAAGTGAGCCCAGGTCGTCAAAAGAGGAGGTGTAGCGCGATCGCGCCTTGCGTTTGCAGGCCGAGATGGACAACTATCACAAGCGGCAGCAGCCCACCACCCAGGAGCAGGCAAGGGCGGGCCAGGAGCGCATTCTCCAGGCAACCGAGGGTTGCACGATGTTCTCTATCCGCAACGTGCTCGTCATCGCCGACAACCTGGACCGCACCCTGGCTGCGGCGGCGGAGGATACGCTGATCTGTCGAGGGGTTGCGTTGACTCGCGATGAGTCGGTACGCCTTTTACAAAAGTATGACATAGAGCGCATTGAGGCCCAGGATAGGCCCTTTGATCCGGTCTGGCACGAGGCAGTGGATGTCGTATCAGCAGCGGATAGAGAGCATCCGCGTGACCTGGGCGTTGAGCCGGGCGTCGTCGTTCACGTGACACAGTCGGGGTATCGTCGAGGAGAGCGATTGCTACGTCCGGCCCGCGTGGTCGCGGCGCAATAGCCGACACGCAGCATCTACGGATAAGGAGCATCCGATGGACTACAGAGACTATTACAACATCCTAGGAGTCGACAAGAACGCGTCTGCAAAAGACATCAAAAAAGCCTATCGCAAGCTGGCGCGCAAATATCACCCCGACGTGAATGCGGGCGACAAACGGG
>Ga0209979_1003777_pt1 | contig 13092 bp, 10 predicted proteins | sample AnhtaG_FD_183114 | JGI IMG/M metagenome (GOLD analysis project Ga0209979, IMG submission 183114) | Deep subsurface microbial communities from Anholt, Denmark to uncover new lineages of life (NeLLi) - Anholt_01485 metaG (SPAdes) (version 2) | ecosystem: Environmental > Aquatic > Marine > Oceanic...
GCACGCTAAGAATAACCGACGACCTGGACGCCATGCTAGATGTGCTGCCGCCACACGTTCGCGATCCGCTGCGGGAGCGGCCGGACAACTTCGAGCTACTGGAGGTGGTGCTCGACCTGGGCCGCCTACCAGAGGCCCGCTACCCCGAGCAGGAGGTAATCCTCAGCGATCGGGAGGTGGCCCAGGCCGACCTGGACCACATCGTGTCGCGGATCGGCGAGTTCACCGGCGACAACCGGGCAGGCATCGAGCGGACCCTCCATCGGATATCGGCCATCCGCAACCGGCACGGCCGCGTGATCGGCCTCACGTGCCGCGTCGGGCGGGCCGTCTTCGGCACGATCCGGATCATCGAGGACCTGGTGAAATCGAGCCAGAGCACGCTGCTTCTGGGGCGACCGGGCGTGGGCAAGACGACCATGCTGCGGGAGGTGGCGCGCTTCCTGGCAGACGACATGAACAAGCGGGTGGTGGTGGTGGACACCTCGAACGAGATAGCCGGCGACGGCGACATCCCCCACCCGGGCATCGGCAGCGCCCGGCGGATGCAGGTGGCGACGCCGACGATGCAGCACGCGGTGATGATCGAGGCGGTGGAGAACCACATGCCGGAGGTCATCGTCATCGACGAGATCGGCACCGACCTGGAGGCAGCGGCCGCTCGCACCATCGCCGAGCGAGGGGTGCAGCTGGTGGGCACCGCCCACGGCAATACGCTGGAGAACCTGATCATGAACCCCACGCTGTGCGACCTCATCGGGGGCATCCAGTCGGTGACCCTGGGGGACGAGGAGGCGCGGCGTCGCGGCACACAGAAGTCCATCCTGGAGCGCAAGGCGCCGCCTACCTTCGACGTGGTGGTGGAGATCCAGAACTGGGAGAGGGTGTCGGTGCACGCCAACGTGACGGAGACGGTGGATGCCACCCTGCGGGGCTACGAAGCGGCCGCCGAGATTCGAGAGCTGAACAAGGAGGGCCAGATGCAGGTGGTGGCCTCGCCCACCCACGCGCGGGGGAAGCGGGCGCTGGAGGAGCGCGGGCCGGTCGCCGCCGGTCGCGAGAGGCACATCTACTCGTTCGGCATTTCCAGGCGCCGACTGGAGCAGGCCATTCGCCAGATGGGCATGGCGGCCACCATCGTCGATCACCTGGGCGACGCCGATGCGCTGATCACGCTTCGCAGCTACTATCGGCGCAAGCCGCAGCTCCTGCGCGACGCCGAGGAGCGGGGCGTGCCGGTCTACGTCATCAAGAGCAACACCGTGCTCCAGATGGAACAATGTATCGTCTCCATGCGCGCCGAGCGAGGCCAGGACCCGGTCCTTTTCGCGCTGCAGGAAGCGGAGGAGGCCATCGGTGACGTCATGAAGGGCAGGCGGTCGGCGGAGCTATCGCCTCAGAACGCCTACATTCGGCGGCTGCAGCACATGCTGGCCCAACGCTACAACCTGACCTCGCGCAGCCTGGGGCAGGAGCCGCAGCGACGGGTGCGCATCCTGCCCGGCAGAGGCGAGTAGCCCCTCTATGGCCTCACGAAGGCAGGGCCTGTTCATCACCCTGGAAGGGGGCGAAGGCTCCGGCAAATCGAGCCAGGCGCAGGCCCTCAAGGCCCTTCTGGAAAGCGCAGGGCGCAGCGTCACCGTCACGCGCGAGCCCGCCGGCTGCCCGCTGGGGCAGCGGGTGCGGGAGCTTCTGGACGACCGCTCGTTGAAGCTGGACGCCCGCAGCGAGTTCCTCCTGTTCGCGGCGGCGCGCGCCCAGCACGTCGCGGAGGTGATCCGGCCGGCGCTGGAACACAGCGATGTCGTGATCTGCGACCGCTTCGGCGACTCCACCGTCGCCTACCAGGGCTACGGGCGGGGCCTGAGCCCCGACGATGTGCGGCTGGCCAACCGCATCGCCACGCGGGGTCTTGTGCCCGACCTGACGGTGCTCCTGGACGTGCCGGTGGAGACGGGCCTGGGCCGCAAGGGCGGCGAGAGCACCCCAGACCGCATCGGGCAGGAGGGGGCGGAGTTCCACGAGCGGGTGCGCCAGGGCTACCTGGCGATGGCAGGCGAGGAGCCGCAGCGCTTCCTGGTAGTGGACGGCACGATCCCCCCTGAAGAGATAACCGACGCGATCTGGCGGCGGCTGGAGCCACTGCTGCCGTAGAGCTGCGGCTGGGCTCGCGGGTTCACACGCGACCCCAGCCTGTCCGCCATGCGGACTCCGCCTCTGCGGATGGCGGAGAAGGCTGGGGCATGGGGAGGCGAATCTGATGCCCCCTCCTTTAGGTGGGGGTCGAGAATCAGGCCCCCCGTCTGAGCGACCGCACCAGTTGATTCCGTGGCTTGCTGTCCTATGCGGTACTTCCCCCTGTTGACAATTGCAGCGGGCGCTATTACCATAACTGCACCATCCGGCTTGGCATGGCTTCTCAGGAGGCGCGGCGATGCGTACGTATGCAAAACTTGGGCTACTGGTAGCGGCGGTGCTGGCGCTGGCCGTGCTGGCGGGCAGAGGGACGCCCGCCTACGCTTGGGGCTACCCCGCCGCCCTCAACACCAACGCTGCCACCGACTCGGGCTACGACCGTGACGCTCAAGTCGCGACCGACGGCGGGGGCAATTGGGTGGCCGTCTGGTCTTCCAGTGAGGACCTGGGCGGCATCGGGACGGACAGCGATATCTTGGTGGCCCGCTCCACGGACAACGGGGCCACCTGGACGGCCCCCGCCGCCCTCAACAGCAACGCCGCCACCGACTCGGGGGGTGACTTCCAGCCTCAGGTGGCGACCGACAGCGGGGGCAATTGGGTGGCCGTCTGGTCTTCCAGTGAGGACCTGGGCGGCATCGGGACGGACAGCGACATCCTCGTGGCCCGCTCCACGGACAACGGGGCCACCTGGACCGACCCCGTCGCCCTCAACACCAACGCCGGCAGCGACTCCGGGGATGACTTCTTCTCTCAAGTGGCGACCGACGGCGGGGGCAACTGGGTGGCGGTCTGGTCTTCCCTCGATAGCCTGGGCGGCACCATCGGAACGGACTTCGACGTCCTGGTGGCCCGCTCCACGGACAATGGGGCCACCTGGACGGCCACCGCCCCCCTCAACAGCAACGCCGCGGGCGGGGGCGCTCCTGACTTGTACGGTGACGTGGCGACCGACGGCGGGGGCAACTGGGTGGCGGTCTGGCATTCCCGCGACAACCTGGGCGGCACCATCGGGGGGGGCCTCGATATCCTGGTGGCGCTCTCCACGGACAATGGAGCCACCTGGACGGCCCCCGCCGCCCTCAACACCAACGCCGCCACCGACTCGGGGGATGACGGTCAGCCTCAAGTGACGACCGACGGCGGGGGCAACTGGGTGACCGTCTGGCATTCCGATGATGGCTTGGGCGGCGCCATCGGTACGGACTGGGACATCCTGGTAGCCCGCTCGATCAACAACGGATCCACCTGGACGGCCACCGCCGCCCTCAACACCAACGCTGCCTCCGACTCGGGCACTGACCGGGGCCCTCAAGTGACGACCGACGGCGCCGGCAACTGGGTGGCGGTCTGGCGCTCTGAAGAGGACCTGGGCGGCACCATCGGCACGGACAGCGACATCCTGGTGGCGCGCTCCACGGACAACGGGGCTACCTGGACGGCCCCCGCCGCCCTCAATACCAACGCCGCCACCGACTCGGAGGGCGACCATCACGCTGAAGTGACGACGGATGGCGGGGGCAACTGGGTGGCGGTCTGGTATTCCTTTGAGAACGTGGGCGGCACCATCGGCACGGACGCCGACATCCTCTACGCCACCGAGGTACCTGTAGCTGTCGGCGGCATAGCGGCGGTGCCGGAGGTCTCTGATCCGGCGGGGCGCAACTACGTGGCGCTGGCCGGGCTGACGGCTGCGGCGGCGCTGGTCGCGCTGAGCGCCGCCGCCTGGTACGCGCGGAGGCGGTGGGTGGGCTAGGGCTGGCCCGCGCGAAGCCGCAGATAACCGGTTCAAAGATGGTGGGTGTTTTCTCCGGTACTGGGGGATGAATCCCCCAGCTTGTGCTAGCGAATCTATGAAGCTGCGGGATTTATCCCGCAGGGTTAGGGAGTTCACCCACCGGTGGTGAACCAGCTACGACCGCTCCCCCTCCTTGAGCGTGGCCATGGCCAATGCTAGAATCGGGCCAGCCATGCCAGCGAAGAGGATCGTCGTCCGCGCTCCCGCTACCACCGCCAACCTGGGCCCAGGCTTCGACTGCCTGGGGATGGCCCTCGACTTGTGGGCGGAGGTGGTGGTCAGCGCCTCCGAGGAGGCCCTGCCCCCGGCGGGTCCGCCGCTGGGGGGGATGGTGGTGGAGGCAGCCCAGCGACTGTTCTCGCACGTCGGCAAGCGGTCGCCGGCGGGTCTCACCGCCGAGTACATCCAGGAGATACCGGTGGCTCGCGGCCTGGGGGCGAGCGCGGTAGCGCGAGCGGCGGGGCTGCTGGCGGCGAACGCTCTTGCGGGCGAGCCGCTGGAGCGGGAGGAGATCCTGGCCCTGGGCGCCGAGCTGGAGGGCCACGCCGACAACATGGCGCCCGTGCTGTTCGGGGGGCTACAGGTGGCGGTGCGCGAAGGCGACAGCGTGTTCCACGCCGGGCTGGCCGCACCCGAGGGCCTGAAGGCCGTCCTGTTCGTGCCGGATATGGAGATGCCCACCCAGGAGAGCCGCGAGGTGCTGCCCGACTTCCTCTCGCGGGAGGATGCGGTCTATAATATTGGCCGAGCGGCGCTGATGGTGGCGGCCCTGGCCTCCGGCAGGCTAGACCTGCTAGACGCGGCCACGCGTGATCGGCTGCACCAGCCGGCACGGGCCAAGGTCTTCCCGGCGATGGAGGCGATCTTCCGGGCGGCCCGCCAGACGGGAGCCCTGGGCGTCTTCCTGTCGGGCGGCGGGTCGGCCGTCCTAGCCCTGGCATCCGAGAGGGAGGAGGACATCGGCCGGGCCATGGCCCAGGCAGCAGCGGGAGAGGGCACGAGCGGCCATACGATCGTCACGGCTCTCAGCAACGCGGGGGCACGAATAGTGGAGAAGGGTTGAGGGAAAGCGATGGCTATTATTGTCCAGAAGTACGGCGGCACCTCGGTGGCGGATGCCGAAAAGATCAAGAACGTAGCGCGGCGGGTGGCCGCTCGTCGGGACAAGGGCGACGACCTGGTGGTGGTGGTCTCGGCGATGGGCAAGACCACAGACCATCTCATCGACCTAGCCTACCAGATGAGCGATCAGCCGGAGGATCGCGAGATGGACGTGCTGGTGTCCACCGGCGAGACCGTATCGAGCAGCCTGATGGCCATGGCCTTGCGCGCGATGGGCTATCCGGCGATCAGCCTATCGGGAGCGCAGGCGGGCATCGGCACGGAGACTCGCTACGGCCGGGCGCGCATTCTCTCGATCGACCCCAAGCGCATCCACAAGGAACTGAAGGCAGGGAAGATCGTGATCGTCGCGGGGTTCCAGGGGATCTGCGAGGAGATGGACATCACGACCCTGGGGCGAGGCGGCTCGGACACGACGGGCGTGGCGCTGGCGGTGGGCCTGAATGCAGACACATGCGAGATCTACAGCGATGTGGACGGCATCTACACCACCGACCCCCGCATCGAGCCGAATGCGCGGAAGCTGAAGGAGATAGGCTACGAGGAGATGCTGGAGCTGGCGACCTATGGCGCCAGGATCATGCACAACCGGGCAGTGGAGCTGGGCAAGGTGTACAACATGCCCATTCTGGTGGCATCCAGCACCCGCGACGTGCCGGGAACTCTGATTCACGGAGGGACAGAGATGGTAGAGCAGCGAAACAAGGTAAGCGGCATCGCCTGCGATTCGGACGTGGCGAAGGTGACGGTGCGCGGCGTCCCCGACCGGCCGGGCATCGCGGCGAGCCTGTTCGGGCCGCTGTCGGACGCGGGCATAAGCGTGGACACCATCGTCCAGAACGCCAGCGTGGAGAAGACCACCGACCTGACGTTCACCGTGGCCCGCAACGAGCTGGACAAGGCCATGAAGCTGATGGAGCCGCTCGCCAAGCAGATCAGCGCCGGCGAGATACTGTCCGACCTCAGTCTGGCCAAGGTGAGCATCGTGGGCGCGGGGATGCAGAGCGGGCCCGGCTATGCGGCGACGATGTTCCGCACGCTGTTCGATGAGGGCATCAACATCGAGCTGATCACCACCAGCGAGATCCGCATCACCTGCATCATCGCCGAGTCGAAGGTGGGCGAGGCGGTACGCGCTCTCCACAAGGCGTTCGAGCTGGAGGAGGCGGAGTAGGCCGCCTGGCTGCAGAGCAAACGAAGAGGGGTGCCGGTGTGGCACCCCTCTTGCCTTTGTGCTATCGCTTGGTTCTAGCGCTGGTCGCTCTAGAAGCCCTCCAGGTCGCCCACGCGCTGGCCCGCGCTGAAGGCCTCTACGCCCACGATATCGGGGATGCGCTCGAAGAGTATGCGCTCGATGCCCGCCTTCAGGGTCATGGTGGCCATGGGGCAGCCGGCGCAGGCGCCGACCATCTCCAGCTTGACGATGCCGGCCTCGCTAACCTCCAGCACCTGGACGTTGCCGCCATCGGCCTGAAGAGCCGGGCGGATCTCGTCCAGCACCTTGTCGACGGCCTCGACAGTTATCTTTGCCATGAGTCTCCTCTCGTCGTTGTCAGATCAAACCCTTCATAAAAAGCATAACCTACCCGTCAGACGAGCGTCAATTCAGGGCCGCGCGTACCCTGGGCGCGACCTCGCGGGCGTAGACCTCCAGGTGAGTGGGGATCTCGGTCGGTGGAGCGATGGGCACGAGGATGAAGTGGCGAACGCCTGCCTCCACGTACTCGCCCAGGCGCTCGGCGCACCGGTCGGGTGGGCCGAGCACACAGTAGCGGTCGACGATGCGGTCGAAGGGCTGGTTGTAGCGGATGCTGAGGTCCTGGATGGCGCGCTGGCGGGCCTCCTCGTAGGTATCGGCCAGGCAGATGAACTGATACATGCCGGCCTCGATGCTAGTCGGGTCGCGCCCCTGCTGCTGGGCGAAGGCTGACACCTTCTCCAGGCTGTCGCGATAGCGCTCGGGGCTGAACAGATAGGGCATGTAGCCGTCGCCGAGCCTGGCGGCGCGCTTGATGGCTGCCTCCGAGCGGCCGGCCACCCAGATGGGCGGGCCGGGCTTCTGCACGGGCTTAGGCTGCATGGTGGCGTCCTCCAGGCGGAAGAAACGCCCCTCGTGGTTCACGCCTGATTCGCTCCACAGCTTGCGGATCACCTCGATGGCCTCGTCGGTTCGCCTGCCGCGCTCCTTCACGGGCACGCCGCAGGCCACGAACTCGCGGGGGAACTCGCCCCCGATGCCGACGCCCAGGATGATGCGGCCGTTGGAGATAATGTCCAGGCTGGCCACCTCCTTGGCCACCACGGTGGGGTGCCTGAGGGGCAAGAGGAGGACGGCCGAGCCCAGGAGGATGCGCTGGGTGCGGGCGGCGAAGGCAGCCAGCACGGTAATAGCGTCGAAGGTGGGCACGTAGAAAAGCATGTGCTCGCTGACCCAGAGGGAATCGAAGCCCAACTCCTCCACCCGCTGGGCCTGCTCGAGGGGCATCGGCCAGAGGAACACACCAAACTTCACCTCAGCCATGGGGCCTGCCTCCTGCTGGTTGACAGCGTTCTGAGGGAACTATAACCTTGGTGCCACTGCTCGCCAAGCATCGAGTATACCACCACCAGCGCCGGCGATATCGGATCGGCCAGCGCCCTGGGGGAAAAGGAGGTAGGCAGTGCGGCTTCAGGACAAGGTAGCTATCATCACCGGTTCGGGCTCGGGCATCGGCAGGGCGACGGCGCTCCTCTTCGGCCGCGAGGGGGCCAGGGTGATGTCGGTAGACCTGATTGGCGATACGGCTGAGGCCACTGCCGGCGAGATCAGGGACGGCGGAGGCCAGGCCGACTCGCTCCAGGCGGATGTGTCCGTGGCCGCCGACGTGGAACGGATGATAAACACGACGGTGGAGCGATTCGGCCGCCTGGACGTGCTGGTGAACAATGCCGGCATCGAGGTCAGCATGCCCATCGTGCAGGTGCCCGAGGAGATGTGGGACCGCCTTATAGATGTCAACCTGAAGGGGGTCTTCCTAGGCTGCAAGTACGCCATTCCCCAGATGCTAAAGCAAGGGGGCGGCGCGATCATCAACACCGCCTCCATCGCTGGCCTGCGGGGGTTCGCCACCTTGGGGACGTACAGCGCGTCCAAGGGGGGAGTTGTGCTGCTGACTAAGACCCTGGCGGTGGAATACGCCCCGTTCAACATCCGCATCAACTGCGTCTGCCCAGGAATGATCCGCACCCCGATGCTGGAGCGGGGGCTGACGGCGGTGCCGAACCCGGAAGAGGCCCGAGAGCTCATCAGGCAGGTTCACCCGATGGGGCGCATCGGCGAGCCGGAAGAGGTGGCGCGGGGCATTCTCTTCCTGGCGTCCGACGAGGCGTCCTTCATCACGGGGGTGCCCCTGCCCATCGACGGCGGCGTGTACGCCGGGCCGCCGCTCGAGGTGCCGCTGGAGATATAGGTGGGCGGGCCGCAGGACCCGCGGAAGTGAAGGCAAGGGGGCAAGCGCTGGCTCACGCCTCCGGCCTCGGCGCGGGACCAAAAAATTCCTGCAGATTTTAACATAAGCTCTGCACACCGCCTGCTTGCGGCTGCTATAATACCGTTTGCGCGCCCCAAAGGAACAAATGTTTACGCACCTTCACCTTCACAGCGAGTACAGCCTTCTGGACGGCCTGGCCCGCATCCCCCAGCTCATGGAGCGAGCCCAAGAGCTGGGGCAAGAGGCAATCGCCCTCACCGACCACGGCGTCCTCTACGGGGCCGTGCCCTTCTACAAGGAGGCTAAGGCCCGCGGCCTCAAGCCGATCATTGGCGTGGAGGCCTACCTAGCCCAGGGGTCGCGCCGCACCCGCGAGCCCAAGGACAGGCATCCTTATCACATCACCCTTCTGGCCAGGGACCTGCAGGGCTACCGCAACCTGCTGACGCTGGTGACCAAGGCCCACCTGGAGGGCTACTATTACCGGCCGCGCGTGGACAAGGAGTTGCTTCAGCAACACCACGAGGGGCTCATCGCCATGTCCGCGTGCCAGAGCGGCGAGGTGCCGCGGCTGCTGGCCGACGGTCGCTGGGAGGAGGCGGTCGGGGCGGCCCAATGGTATCGAGAGGTCTTCGGCGAGTTCTACCTGGAGCTTCAAGACCACAACATCCCCGAACTCAGCAAGCTCAACGAGAAGCTGGTGCGCCTCTCCGGCGAGGCGGACCTGCCGCTGGTAGCCACCAACGATGTGCACTTCGTTCATCGCCAGGATGCACCCACCCACGACATCCTGCTCTGCATCGGCACCAACACCTCGATCCTGGACGAGCGGCGGATGCGCATGGCCGGGGACGCCGACTCCTACTACCTGAAGTCCGAGGATGAGATGCGCCAGCTCTTCGGCAACGTGCCGGAGGCCATCGAGAACAGCTGGCGCATCGCCGAGATGTGCGACCTGGAGCTGGAGTTCGGGCAGCTACACCTGCCCGAGGCCGACGTTCCCGAAGGCATGTCGGCGGACGATTACTTGGCCCAGCTCTGCCACGAGGGCCTGGCGCGTCGCTATCCGAACGGCTCCGAGGAACCGCGGCGTCGCTTGGAGTACGAGCTGTCGGTGGTGCAGCAGACGGGCTTCGGCCACTACATCCTGGTGGTGCACGACTTCGCGCAGTTCGCCAGAGGGCAGGGCATTCTGATGGCGGTGCGCGGTTCGGCCGCCGGCAGCATCATCCTCTACTGCCTGGGGGTTACCGAGATCGACCCGCTGGCGTACCGGCTGGTGTTCGAGCGCTTCCTGAACGTGGAACGACGGGAGCTGCCCGACGTGGACCTGGACTTCGCGGATGACCGCCGCGACGAGGTCATACGCTACGCGGCCCAGAAGTACGGCTACGACCGGGTGGCCCAGATCATCACCTTCGGCACCATGGGGGCCAAGGCGGCCATCCGCGACGTCGGGCGGGCGCTGGGGATGACCTACGCCGACGTGGATCGGGTGGCGCGGCTGGTGCCCACCGTCCTCAACATGACCATCGACCGGGCCCTGGCAGGCAACGGCGAGCTGAGCAGCATCTACGAGGCCGACGAGCAGGTGCAGCGGCTGGTGGACACCGCCAAGCAACTGGAGGGGGTGGCCCGTCACGCCAGCACCCACGCCGCCGGCCTGGTCATCGCTCCCGAGCCGCTGGTCAACTTCCTCCCCTTGCAGCGGCCTGCCCATTCCCTGGCGGCCGGCAGGGAGAGCGATGGCACACCCATCCCCACCACCCAGTACGCCATGGAGGCCGTGGCCGACATCGGGCTGCTGAAGATGGACTTCTTGGGCCTGGCCAACCTCACAATCCTGGGCAAGGCGGTGGATATCATACGTGAGACGCGCGGGGTGGAGATCGATCTGCAGGCGCTGCCCGACGGCGACGCCAAGACGTACGCCACGCTCTGGGAGGGGCAGACCTTCGGGGTGTTCCAGCTAGAGAGCAGCGGGATGCGGCGCTACATCCAGGAGCTAAAGCCCACGGCGATCAAGGACCTGGCAGCGATGGTGGCTCTGTATCGCCCGGGGCCGATGCAGCACATCCCCACGTACGTCCGGGCCAAGCACAAGCTGGAGGACATCCGCTACCCCCACCCTGACCTGGCAGACATCCTCGACGAGACCTACGGCGTCATCGTCTACCAGGACCAGGTCCTGCTTATCGCCCAGAAGTTCGCGGGCTACACCCTGGGCGAGGCCGATGTCATGCGCAAGGCGATGGGCAAGAAGATCCCGGCCGTAATGGCGGCGGAAGAGGAGCGCTTCGTGGCCGGGGCCAAGGCGAACGGGTACAGCGAGGCGCAGGCGGACCAGGTCTTCAACCTGATCGAGCCGTTCGCTGGCTATGCCTTCAACAAGGCCCACGCCGTCTGCTACGCCAACATCGCCTACCAGACGGCCTACCTGAAGGCGAACTACCCTTCGGAGTATATGACCGCCGTCCTGATGCTGGCCGAGCATCACCCGGCGGGCGCCGCTCAGCGGGTGGCCGAGGCCTACTCGGAGTGCACTCGCCTGGGCATTAGCGTTCTGCCGCCCGATGTGAACCGCAGCGGCGTCAGCTTCGCGCTGGAGGAACAGGAGGACGGCGGCCTGGCTATCCGCTTCGGGCTGTCCAACATCAAGAACGTTGGGACGGGCATCGTGGAGGGGATCATCGAGGCGCGCGACGGCGGCCAGCCCTTCGCCTCGATCGAGGACTTCTGCCAGCGGGTCAACTACCGCTATCTCAACAAGCGGGCGCTGGAGAGCATGATGAAGGCCGGCGCCTTCGACTGCCTGGGCAGGCGGGACACCCTGCTGGCGAACCTGGACCGCCTGATCAGCATGGCGCAGAGGGCGCAGAAGCTGCGGGAGTCGGGTCAGGCCACCCTGTTCGACGTCTTCGGGGAGAGCCTCTCCAGCCCGAGCCCGGAAACGGCCGAGGCAGAGGTGCCGCTGGCCAGCCAGCTCGCCTGGGAGAAGGAGCTTCTGGGCGTCTATGTGTCGGAGCACCCCTTCAGGCGGGCAGCCGCCGCCCTGAGCCAACGGGTGACCGCCACGTGCAGTGAGGTCTCGGCTGAGATGACCGGGCGGGAGCTGGTGATCGCCGGCCTTGTCACATCCACTCGCCAGATCCTGACCCGCGCCGGCCGGCTCTTTGTGGCCGCCGAGATCGAGGACCTCTCGGGGAGCGTGGAGGTCACGGTCTGGCCCGACGTCTACGACCAGACGCGCGATCTGTGGGCGGAGGGAAACATCATCCTGCTGAACGTGCGCGTCCGCACCCGCAACGACCGCCTCCAGCTAAGCGTGCAGAAGGCCAGCGCCTACCGGGAAGGCGGCGATCCAGGGCCGAACGGCGGCAATTGTGCCGCCGACCCTCCTGTCGCCCGCAAGAAGGCCAACGCTGCACGCGCCCTGCGCGTCACCCTCAGGGAGACGGATGACAGCGAGGGCGATCAGGAGCGCCTGCGGGCGGTGATGAGCGCGCTGGAGGAGTTCGAGGGGGAGGACGAGGTGCGCCTGGCCATCCGGCAGCAGGACGGGGACGAGGTGGAGCTGGAGCTACCGCGTACGCGCGCCTGCGAGGCGCTGAGCCAGCGCCTCAGCGCCGTGCTGGGGGACGAGGGCGCGGTGGTGCTGTAGGGAGCCCGCCCCTACTCCTCCGCTATCTCCAGCGTGTGCAGCAGGTTGCCTTCGCCGTCCTTGATCTCGATGACCACCTTGGCGGGGGTCTCGCTGGTCAGCACCTTCACCAGGCCGTAAGGGAGACAGGCCAAAACAGGAACCCGACCCATCTCCTAACGATTGACCGCTCCTTCCAGGAGCAGCAGTCGCTCCTTCATGTCCAAGCCGCCACCGTAGCCACCCAGACCGCCGTTAGATGATATCACTCGATGGCAGGGAACAATAATGGGCCAAGGGTTGGCCGCCGACGCCTGGCCCACCGCCCGAGCGGCCCGCGGCTTGCCCACCCTGGCTGCCAGCCAGCCGTAGCTGCGCGTCCGGCCGTAGGGAATGTCGCGCATGGCCTGCCAGACCGCTCGCTGGAAGAGGGTAGCGGCGGAGATGTCCAAGGCATCGGGGAAGGCGACGGGCTCGCCGCGAGCGTAGCGGCGCAGGCGCTCGGGCAGATCGCCTAGCTCGCGGTCGCCGGTCTCCTCGCGGGCGCCGAGGGCAAAAACCTCTCTGAGGGCGGCGTCTCTATCGCGGCGGGGCAAGGTGACCGCTCGCAGGCCGGCGGGGGACAAGACGAGGCCCAGCCAGCCCAAGGCGGACTCGATGATGCAGAACTTCATTCCGTCCCTCCCATCGCCAGGAGCTTACGCCAAGTGCAGCCCAGGATGTTGCTGCTTCCCGATTATATCAGGCAGGGTTCTGGGCCACCAAGGCGAGCGATGGCGCGTAACTGGTTCACCACCGATGGGTGAACTCCCTAACCCTGCGGGATAAATCCCGCAGCACCAGATTTTCGATTCTGGGAACCCGCG
>Ga0209979_1003778_pt1 | contig 13090 bp, 17 predicted proteins | sample AnhtaG_FD_183114 | JGI IMG/M metagenome (GOLD analysis project Ga0209979, IMG submission 183114) | Deep subsurface microbial communities from Anholt, Denmark to uncover new lineages of life (NeLLi) - Anholt_01485 metaG (SPAdes) (version 2) | ecosystem: Environmental > Aquatic > Marine > Oceanic...
GCGGCTGTAGTTAAAGAGGGTAAAATGCCTGAGTTGGTTACTGATCTCACCGAAGCAGAGCTGGATGAATTTGGCGATGGTGAGATTGAAGTAGATGATGTGCTAAATATGCACAGTTTCTTGAAGGACTTTGACGGGGACTTCTCTGGGCTTTTTCGCCAGGAGAAGCCTTAATGGATTAATATATGGTTATTTTTTCTAATATGTGACGGTAAAGAGCCCTAGCATTGAAAATGTCGGGGCTCTTTTGTTAGTAGGCCATCTCCAAAAACTAGCTTGACCTGAGGTAACAGATTTGATATTCTGCTTAGGGGTGGAATATTGAGGCTGGCATGAGCAGATGGGTAGATGCCTTAAGGCTAACAGGTGTAGGCTTTTTTATTGGTGGTTCTATTCTGCTGGGTGTGGTTGCCGGCCTCTGGCTTGATAGCAAATTTAATACCAGTCCCATTTTGGTACTAATTGGACTGTTTCTTGGAATTGCGGTCGCTTTTTGGGGAGTTTACCAGATGCTGCTGCCCCTGACTGGCAGCAGGCGAGACAAGGAGAATAATTAATGCCAAAACGAGGCGGTTTGGTTCTTTCGCGTCCCGTTGTCGTCGGGGTGTTGCTTGTTTTCTTCTTGCTCCTTGTCGTTGGCTTTGCTAGTGGTCCTCTGGGTAGAAGCATGCTCGGTGACCTTGGGTTGCCCCATTGGCTCAGTGTTCCCCAACCAGAACCTAGGCTGCCGGCTGAAGAGGTCTTTCACTTGTTTGGCTTTCCGATTACTAATAGTATCATTGGTGCTTGGCTGACCATGATTTTTCTGGTGGGCTTTTCCTATGCAGTTACTCGGCGGATAAAACTGGTGCCAGGTAGATTGCAGAGTGCCTTTGAATCTCTACTTGGCTGGCTTTATAATCTCTGTCAGAGAGTCGCTGGTGAGGAAAATGGGCGTCGATTCTTCCCGGTGGTAGCCACCATCTTTCTGTTTGTCGCCTTTAATGCCTGGCTGAGTCTAATTCCTGGCTTTGGCTCAATAATGGTTACCACTGCTGATGGTCACCAGGTGCATTTACTCAGGGGTGCCAACACTGATATTAATATGCCTCTGGCCTTGGCGCTGATATCATTTGTCTTTGTTGAGTACTTTGGGCTGAAGTCACTGGGGATTCGATATCTGAGGAAGTTTCTTAATGTGGGGCAGTTTTTTAGGAGCATCGGCCAGGTGGCTAGAGGCAGAATTCGTGCCGGGCTTAGCGGGCTATTCACCGGGTTTATTCATGTTTTTGTCGGCTTTCTGGAAACGTTGAGTGAATTGATACGAATTGTCAGCTTTACCTTTCGTCTTTTCGGTAATATGACGGCGGGTGAAATATTACTGCTAATCGCTGCTTTTCTAATTCCTTGGGTGTTTTCAATACCGTTTTACGGGCTCGAGTTGCTCGTTGGCTTTGTCCAGGCGCTTATCTTTGGTGGGCTGACCTTGGTATTTCTTACCTTGGCGGTGGCTCATCATCGAGAAGAGTCAGCTTGACATAAAATATTTTTTGGAAAGGCAATTAGCCAAAGGAGGTAAACAATGGATCCAGTAGCAATGAAGATGTTGGCAGTAGGATTGACGGCCGGTCTGGGGTTACTGGGGCCGGCACTAGGAATCGGACTCATTGGTTATTCAGCATTGCAAGGGATAGCCCGCAACCCAGAAGCAAGCGGTCCGATAATGACCAACATGATTCTGGTTACTGCCTTTTGTGAGGCTATTGGTATTTACGCTCTGATTATCGCCATTATCCTGGCAATGATTGTGTAGAATATTAAAGGGAGGCAATTATGGGACAGGATGGTATACCTCTGTCTATCGGTGTTATCATCGCGGCCGCAGTATTGGGAGCGCTAATTTTCACCGGGCTGGTGGTGGCTGCGGTTCTTTCCATTTGATGCAACCTAAGTATTTCGGAGGAGTCTGCATTCATATTGTGTGTGTGGATAACCACGATACTTGTTAAAATAGTTTGTACATTAAATGGAGGCGGAAAATGGGGGGTCTAGCCGACCTCGGCATAAACTTACCAGTATTGGTAGCGCAAATTGTTAATGTTGCTATCTTGCTCGGCCTTTTGTATCTGGTTGCCTATAAGCCGATTATGAGGATACTTGATGAGCGTTCGCGGCGGATTAAAGAAAGCATGGAGCAGGCTGACGCCATTAAGGAACAGGCAGCCCGTGCCGAGGAAGACGTGAAAAAACAGCTTGAAGCGGCAAGTAGGAAAGGGCAAGAGAGAATAGCCCAGGCGGTACAGGTTGGGGAGGAGGTCAAACAAAAGGCACAGCAAGAAGCCAGGCAGGAGGCAGAAACCCTTATCGCTCGGGCTCGAACCGAGATTCACCGCGAGCGCGATGAGGCTATTGATGAGCTGCGGAAAGAGGTGGCTGACCTGACTATACTGGCGGCGGGGAAGGTTATTGACCGCTCGCTGGACAAGAAAGCGCATCGCCGGCTTATTGACAAGGTACTGAAAGAAAGCACGACCCTGAAGAAGGGGTAATTTGTTAACTTTAAGGAGATAACATGGCCAGAAAGGCTTATGCTAGGCGCTATGCTCAGGCAGTGTTTGAGATTGCTCTGGAAACAAAAGAATTAGATAGGTGGCAGTCTGACCTGAAAAAAATGGTCAGCATTGTCGGGGATGCTGCATTGGTAACTTTTCTGGAGAGTCCTAAAGTTCATTTTGCTGATAAAGCCAGACTGTTATCCGAGCAGCTGGAGGACATAAGTCCCCTGGCGTTAAATTTGTTTCTTTTGTTAATAACCAGGGGCAGACTAAGTATAATCGGTGAGATTGAGGATGAGTATCAGCGCCTGCTGGATAGCTACCATGGCATAGAGCCGGCTGAGGTTAGTACGGCTATTCCTCTTGATGACGAAGATGAACTAAAGTTAACCGAACAACTCGGTGCCATAGTTGGCAAGAAGGTAGTACTTAAATCTGAGGTAGACCCTGCCTTAATTGGTGGTTTTGTCGTCAGAGTCGGCGGCAAGTTACTGGATGGCAGCACCCGTGGCAAATTGATGGCTTTAAGGAGAGAATTGGTGGGCGCAGGGAGGTAATTGGGGACTCATCCCTGTATGGCCTTAACTTCTCTCCCCTTAAGAGGAAAAACGGGATAAGCAGGAGGTAGATTGGGTGACAACGAGAGGATGGGATATTGTTTCTGTTATCAAACAGCAGATTGAGCAATTTGGTACCGCCGTAACCATGGTGGATGTGGGCACGGTGATTGAGGTTGGTGATGGCATTGCCCGCATTCACGGACTAACCGCAGCCAAATATAATGAGCTACTTCAGTTTCCCAATGAGATTATCGGGATTGCTCTGAACCTGGAAGAGGACAGCGTGGCGGCTATTATCCTTGGTGACTATACCAAGGTTAAAGAAGGTGATGAGGTGCGGAGTACTGGTCGGATTGCGGAGGTACCCGTAGGTGAAGCGCTTATTGGGCGAGTAGTTGACCCCTTGGGTCGCTCTCTGGACGGCAAAGGTGCTATTAAGACTAAGAAGACCCGACCTGTGGAGCGGGTGGCGCCCAATGTTGTCCTGCGTAAGTCAGTAGATACCCCGGTGCAGACCGGCATTAAGGCGATAGATAGTATGATTCCTTTGGGTCGGGGGCAGCGAGAACTTATTATTGGTGACCGGTCAACTGGTAAGACGGCGATTGCTCTTGATACCATTATCAATCAAAAGGATGGCGATTTAACCTGTATCTATGTTGCCATTGGACAGAAGGTATCTAAGGTGGCACAGGTGGTAGCTACTCTGGAGGCTTATGGCGCCATGGCGCATACTATTGTCGTTGCGGCTAATGCTTCTGATTCGGCGGCCCTGCAATATCTGGCCCCTTATGCTGGCTGTGCCATTGGTGAGGAATTTATGGAGCAGGGGAAGGACGTCTTGGTTATTTATGATGACCTTTCCAAGCATGCCTGGGCTTATCGGCAACTTTCCTTATTGCTGCGCCGTCCCCCGGGAAGGGAAGCCTATCCCGGAGATGTCTTTTATTTGCATAGTCGCTTGTTGGAGAGAGCCGCTAAATACGCACCGGAATACGGGGGTGGCTCGCTTACCGCCTTACCTATTATTGAGACCCAGGCGGGTGATATGACTGCCTATATTCCGACTAATGTTATCTCAATTACCGATGGTCAGATGTACCTGGAAACCGAGCTGTTTCACACTGGTATCAGACCGGCATTGAATGTTGGTTTATCTGTATCCCGCGTGGGGAGTGCTGCCCAGACTAAGGCAATGAAGCAAGTAGCCGGCAAGCTGAGACTGGAACTGGCTCAGTATCGAGAGCTGGCTGCCTTTGCCCAATTCGGTACCAGTGAGCTGGATAAGACAACGAGGGCTCAGCTTGACCGCGGTCAGCGAATTACCGAGATTTTAAAGCAACCTCAGTTTGTCCCTGTTTCACTGCAAAAACAGGTTATGATTCTGTATGTGGCGATTAACGGTTATCTTGATGATGTGGCTGTAGACAAGGTGGCTGTTTTTGAGACCAAATTCCATAACTTTATGGAGGCGAATCACCCTGAAATAGGTAAGTCTATCGCTAAAACAAAAGAGATTAGTGCCGAAACTGAAAAGGCTCTAAAGAAAGCTATCTTGGCGTTTAAAGAGCTTCATTATACAGAATTATTCAGGTACGAAATAGATTGAAGGGTCGAAGCCCCTCTTATATAACCCTATCCCCCTTTCCCTTGATAAGAGGAAGGAGGATAAAGGGGGATAGGGTTACCAAGTAAATATTAGGGGGTGAGGTTAAAAAATTGGCTAATATTCGCACCATTCGCCGTCGAATACGTGGCGTTCAAAACACCGCCAAGATTACTAAGGCTATGGAGATGATTGCGGCGACCAAGATGAAGCGGGCACAGGAGCGTGGTTTAGCCGGACGGCCTTATGCTGAGAAGATTCAACAGGTTATCGCTGACCTAGCGGCTTTACCCGAGACGGGTAGGGCATTACACCCCTTGTTGCAGCGAAGACCGGTAGCTAAGATTGCTATAGTCCATATCACTTCTGACCGTGGTTTGTGTGGCGGACTTAATGCTAATCTGAATCGACTGACGGGAGGCTTTATCCTGAAGCAAACCGTGCCGGTTATCCTGATTACTGTTGGTCGCAAAGGGCTGAACTTTATGATGCGATGCGGTCGTGACATCCTTGCCGAGTTTACTCAGCTTGGTGACCGTCCTAGCTTACTTGATACCTTGCCTATATCCCATATTATTATTGATGACTATAGTCGGGGTATGGTCGATTTGGTCTATTTAGCCCGTGCTCAATTTATTTCCACAACCCTGCAGAGGCCGGTTTTACAGCAGCTACTTCCTGTCGAACCAGCCAGCATACCCCAGGTGCAGAATGTAGACTATATATATGAACCGGGTCATGATGTGGTGCTGGGTGAGCTTTTACCCCGATTTGTTGAGATGCAGGTTTACCATGCTATTCTGGAATCCATTGCCAGTGAGCAGTCGGCAAGAATGGTGGCGATGAGAAATGCTACTGATAATGCTAATGAGCTTATTGAGGATTTAACCCTGCTTTATTACAAAGCTCGTCAGGAATCAATTACTAGCGAGCTTCTTGATATTGCCGGTGGCGCCGAAGCTCTGGCTTAGCTGAGGAGGTTATTATGGCTAAAGGCAAAGTAACTCAGGTGATAGGGACCGTGGTTGATGTCGAATTCCCGCCTGAGGAGTTGCCCGCGCTTTATAATGCTATCGAGATTACTACCAGTAGTGGCAAGATTGTGCTTGAGGTCCAGGAGCATATGGGGAATAACCGGGTCAGGTGCCTGGCTCTATCGCCGACAGATGGCCTGGAGAGGGGTGCTGAGGTGATAGATACCGGGGCAGCGATTACAGTGCCAGTAGGCAAAGCCACTCTGGGGCGCCTATTTGATGTTATGGGAGAACCTTTAGATAACCTTGGTCCGGTTAAAGCTAAAGAGCACTGGCCAGTCCATCGGCTTCCACCCTCATTCGAGGAACAGGAAACAACCGCCCAGATGCTGGAGACAGGCCTTAAGGTTATTGACCTGATCACCCCGTTTACCAAAGGAGGCAAGATAGGTGCCTATGGCGGTGCCGGAGTAGGTAAGACGGTTATCATTATGGAGCTTATTCGCAATATTGCCACCGTGCATGGCGGTTTTTCCGTCTTTACTGGCATTGGCGAGAGGTCTCGGGAAGGCAATGACCTCTGGTATGGGATGAAAGCTTCCGGCGTGATTGATAAGACGGTTTTGGTCTTTGGTCAGATGAATGAACCTCCTGGAGTTCGCCTCCGCGTAGGACTAACCGGGCTGACTATGGCGGAGTACTTCCGAGATGCTGAGCATCAGGACGTTTTGCTATTCATTGATAATATCTACCGTTATACTCTAGCCGGTATGGAGGTGTCGGCACTATTGGGGCGCATGCCCTCAGCCGTGGGCTATCAGCCTACCTTGGCTACGGAGGTGGCTGAGTTAGAAGAGAGGATTACCTCTACTAAAAATGGTTCGATTACTTCTTTTCAGGCCATTTATGTGCCGGCTGATGATTATACCGACCCTGGCGTGGTTGCTACTTTTGGTCACCTTGATGCGGTTATTGCGCTGGAAAGGTCTATCTCCGAGCAGGGGTTGTACCCAGCGGTTGACCCGTTGACCTCAACCTCTCGGATACTTGCTCCCAGTATTGTTGGTGAAGAGCATTATAGGGTAGCTCGTGAAGTGCAGCGGGTACTGCAGCGTTATAAGGACCTGCAGGATATAATCGCTATCTTGGGTATTGAGGAACTTAGCGAGGAAGATAAAATTATTGTGAATCGGGCTCGCCGTATCCAGAGGTTTTTAACTCAGCCAATGTTTGTTACCGAGGTTTTTACCGGTAGAAAGGGAAAGTACGTGCCGGTAAAAGAAACGGTGCGCGGTTTTAAGGAGATTCTGGAAGGAAAATATGATGACCTGCCGGAGCAAGCCTTTTATATGGTCGGTACTATAGATGAAGTAGTCGAGCAAGCCAAGGAGCTGACGGTTGAAGGTGAGGTGGCAGCAGAAGAGAAAACGTCAGCAGCAAAAGATGAGACGGCAGGAGGAGGCTAAGAATCGGGGGACATGGTAATGGCTGGTATCAGACTCGATATTGTTACTGCGGAACGAGCGGTTTATTCTGAAGACGTGGATATGGTTATCGCTCCCGGTGTGGAAGGTCAACTGGGAATTTTGCCGCACCATACTCCTTTGATGACGACATTGCAGGCGGGTGAACTGCGGGTAAGAAAGGGTGGTGAGGAAGTTTCTTTGGCGATTTCCGGGGGTTTCCTTGAGGTGAGACCCGACCGGGTGGTGGTTCTGGCTGACGCTGCCGAGAGAGCGGAGGAAATTGATGTGGCTCGGGCAGAAAAGGCAAAGCGTCGGGCTCAGGAACGGCTGGCCGAGAAACGTGCTCCCGGAATAGATGAGGCTCGTACCGAAGTGTCGCTTCGTCGTTCGCTGGCCCGCCTCAAGGTAGCGGCAACGGTGAGGAGGCGAAGAAAATAAAAGCCTGATGAAGTCGCAGTTAAGCTAGTTAGTCTTTTTTTGATTCAGGCTCAATAGTCCGGCAATGGACTCAATGATTACACGTCCTTTATCGAGGTCAATCGATTTAACTACATCCTCAATGGCGGGGATAAGGATTTCTCCTTTGGTGCTGCGCACCACGTAGTTATCGTTACTTTCTGTGGTCAGGATTTCGGTGATATTTCCCAGCAGCTCTCCCTCGGTTGTCCATACCTCTAGCCCAATCAATTGAAAATGGTAGTATTGTCCTTTAGGCAAAGGGTGAACTTGACTGCGGTGTATTTCTATGGCTTTACCCCGGAGCTCTTGGGCATCTTCAATACTGTCAATGGTGCCTAGCTTGAAAACCAGCTTCCCTCTATGCCACTCAGCACTGTCGATGGTCATTGGCTGGCGGTTAATGTAAACCTTGGAACCAGGGGTAAAGCGCTGGGGGAAATCGGTCTCTATTTTTACCTTTAATTTGCCCTTAACACCCTGCGGAGTTAAAATCCGACCGATAGTTATGAATTCCAACTCGGGCGATTTCATTCCTGATTCTGGGTGACTGAGTAGGGGTTAGATTAGACTATCTCAAGTCTAACTCTGGTGGCAGCCTTGGCGGCTTTCACCCTGAGTAAAGTGCGCATGGCTTCAGCGATTCGGCCTTGCTTGCCAATGACTCTCCCCTTATCCTCATCGGCAACCTGTAACTTAAGCGTAATCAAGCCTTCCTCGTCAGTTTCCTCATCAACTTTTACTTCATCAGGTGCATCAACGATTGATTTGGCGATGAATTCTACGAGTTCTTTCATGTTTTGGTTTTCTCCTTGCTTGTTTTGGTTTTCTCCTCGCTTGTTTTGGTTTTCTCCTTACTTATTTTAGTTTTCTCCTCGCTTGTTTTGGACTTTTCTATAATGCCTGCCTTGGTTAGCAATCTGGCGGCAGTATCGGTCGGTTGAGCCCCTTGCCTTAACCAGTGTCGCGCTTTTTCTTCATTAATAACCACTGTTTCTGGGTCGGTAAGGGGATTAAAGTGACCAATGATGTCAATGAAGGCTCCATCACGGGGTGAACGAGCATCAGCGACGACAAGTCGATAGCTTGGTCTGTTTTTGGCGCCTACGCGTCGCAGTCTGATCTTTACCATTCTTACCTGGCTTTCTTTTTCAATATTATGCACTATTAACTTTGCGGCTGTCAATGGTCGTGAACAAATTAGTTGCCAGGAGACTATATTGAAGTTATAATCGAAGTATGAAAGTGGAGAGGCTGCATGGCTGGCAGGTCAGCATTCCTCAGGCTTTGGACATACAGTTGAAGCTGGCAGCTAGAGTATCTAGAGTTGGAGAAGTCGCCACCCCGCGTTTTATTGCTGGTGTGGATATCTCAGCAAGTAAGGCGCAAGAAATGGCTACTGGCGCTGTAGTTGTCTTAAGTTATCCTGAACTCAGGCTGGTGGAAACAAAAATAGTAAACGAGAAAATTAATTTTCCTTATATTCCGGGGCTTTTGTCCTTCAGAGAATCACCATTGGTGCTGGCGGCTTGTGAAAAACTCGCGGTTACTCCTGACCTTATCTTGGTTGATGGCCAGGGGGTTGCCCATCCCCGGCGAATGGGCCTTGCCTCTCACTTGGGGCTCTTTCTGGACACGCCCACCATTGGTTGTGCCAAATCCCGACTGTGTGGCAATCACAAGGTGCCAAGTGTTGAGCCAAGTAGTCATGCTGAATTGGTAGATAATGCTGAAGTTATCGGAGCTGTCCTGCGAACTAAGCTCGGAGCGAATCCGGTTTATGTTTCCGTAGGTCATAAGGTTGACCTCCAAACTGCCATTCACTGGGTGCTGGAATGCTGTCGTGGTTACCGCATACCGGAACCGACCCGGCTTGCCCACCTGGCCGCTGGTGGCAATCTGCCCGAAGAAAAGGATACCCAAGCTAATGCCATCGGCTATCAGGGAAAACTTTTTGCCTAGAAGAGTGAGGACTTATGCAGGAGTTAAGAGACAAATTAGAGGATTTGCGGTCTAGAGTTTCTATGGCGATGGTGCATCTTTGACATTACTGCCAAAGAGGAGGAAATCAGCAGCTTGGAAAAGCAGTCGGCCCAACCTGACTTTTGGCAGGACCAGGTTAAGGCGCAGAATGTTATGCGCCAGTTGGCCGAGCAGAAAAGGGTAGTGCAAAGGTGGCGGGAACTGGAGAAAAGGGTGACTGACATTGCTGAATTAATCTCCCTGGCCGAAGAGGACGCTTCACTTCAGGCAGAAATCCAGTCCGAAATGGAGAAGGTAGCTTCCCAGCTTGATGAACTGGAATTCCAGATGGCCTTTAGTGGCGAGTATGATGATAGAAATGCCATTCTGGCGATTCATGCTGGCGCCGGGGGCACCGAGTCTCAAGATTGGGCAGAGATACTAATGAGGATGTATCTCCGATGGGCGGAGCGCCGTGGTTACCAGGTAGAGGTGTTGGATGTTTCCCCGGGAGAAGAAGCCGGGGTGAAGAGCGTAGTCATTGGGATTAGCGGTGATTATGCCAGCGGCTATTTAAAATCAGAGCATGGTGTCCACCGGCTGGTTCGCCTTTCTCCCTTTGATGCTGACCATGCCCGGCATACTTCTTTCGTTCTGGTTGAGGTCATGCCTGAGGCCAAAGCTGATGTTGATGTCAGGATAGGGCCTGATGATTTGAAGGTCGAGACGTTCAGGTCGAGTGGACCCGGTGGACAGCATATGCAGAAGACAAGCAGTGCCGTTAGGTTGACCCACCTGCCCACCGGGCTGGTGGTTACCTGTCAGAGTGAGCGTTCTCAGTACCGGAATAAAGTAATCGCCCTGAGGATACTTCAAGCTCGCCTGTTAGAGCTGGAGTTGGAGAGGAAAGCCGAAGAAAAAGCCAGTCTTAAAGGTAAGCGCATCGCCGCCGGGTGGGGTAACCAGATTAGAAGTTATGTCCTGCACCCGTATAAAATGGTAAAAGACCACCGAACCAATCATCAAACCAGCGATGCTGATGCCGTATTGGATGGTGAACTGGATGGTTTTATAACCGCCTACTTTAGGTCTGGTTTAGGGAGAGAAGAATGATGAAAAAAGTCAGCTTATTAGCCTTAGTTATTTGCCTATTTTTGGGCTTACTCAGTCCTGTCTCGGTGAAAGCCGGTGATGGGCTAGCCATACTGGATAGCTCGGTAGAAGTAGATTTTCCCTTGAAACTTAACTTCAGCTTATCAGCGGAGAGTGACGTCAATATCACTGATATTCGTCTTCACTATACCGTTGACCAGATGAGCCATGCTCAGGTAACCAGCGAAGTTTACATTGAATTTGTGCCCGCGACCGTAGTTGAGGCGGGGTGGAGTTGGGATATGAGGAAAACGGGCGGGTTACCTCCCGGTAGTAGCGTGGGGTACTGGTGGACGATTGAAGATGCCAAGGGCGATAAAATTAAAACCGCATCGACTAAAGTCCGGGTTGATGATGCTCGTCATTCCTGGCATAGCTTAACCGAGGGTAAGGTAACCTTACATTGGTACGAGGGAGACGAGTCCTTTGCCCGGGAGCTGATGGGTGTTGCTCAGCAGGTATTGGTTCGGTTGGCTGAAGATACCGGTGCCGAGCTTGAGCAGCCAGTCAAAATATATGTCTACGCTAATGCGCAAGATTTGCTGGGGGCGATGATTTTCCCTCAGGAATGGACAGGAGGGGTAGCTTATACCAGACATGGTACCATCGCCATCGGGATAGCTCCTGACGAAATTGACTGGGGAAGACGGGCGATGGCTCATGAGCTTACCCATCTAGTTATACATCAGATGGTTTTTAATCCCTACAATGACTTGCCCACCTGGCTTGATGAAGGTATCGCCATGTATACTGAAGGAGCGCTTGCGCCGGTATTTGCTGATTTGCTTAATAAGGCAATAGCTGAAGATTACCTTATTTCAGTGCGTAGTCTATCCAGCCCCTTTTCCGCATATGCTGAAGAAGCTGTTCTTGCCTACGCTCAGAGTTATAGTCTGGTCGAGTTTCTCCTCAGTAATTACGGGCGGAGCAAAATGCTTGAGTTATTGAGTACTTTCCGGGAAGGCAGTGGCTATGATGCAGCCCTGGAAAAGGTTTACGGCTTTGACATGGATGGTCTGGATAATTTATGGCGCAGTTATCCTTTGAAGTAATAGTCATCGGTTAGGGCGGCAATAATGGAGACCAGGAAGACAAAGAAGTCATTTACGATTCATGATTTACCAATTTCGGAGCGACCCAGAGAAAGGTTGCAAAAATTTGGAGTAGAAGCTCTATCGGCTCAGGAGATTCTGGCACTGATTCTGGGGCGGGGTATTGCTGGTGAATCAGTAATGGTAACTGCCCAGAGGCTGTTGAGCCAGTTTGGTAGTCTTAAAGGGATTGCTGGCGCATCGGTGGAGGAATTAGCTCAGGTGAAGGGGATTGGTATTGCCAAGGCGTCCCAGATAAAGGCGGCGTTTGAGTTAACTAATCGGCTGGAGAGTTATTCGGAAGGTGGCGAAAAACCGCTGGTCAAGACTCCGGAAGATGTCGCCCGTCTGGTGCAAAGCCGGCTAAAGGGTAAAAAGAAGGAATATTTTCTGGCATTGTTGCTGGATACACGAAATCAACTAATAAGGGTAGCCGAGATTTCCGTCGGTAGCCTGGATAGCAGCATTGTTCACCCTAGAGAGGTATTCAAGGAGGCGGTATCAGCCAGTGCTGCCGCAGTGATTTTTGCCCATAATCACCCCTCGGGCGAACCCGAAGCTTCAGAAGATGACGTAAAGTTGACCAAACGACTGACTGAAGCCGGGGAGATTATGGGTGTAGATGTCCTCGACCATATCATTATCGGCGGTAAAAAATACCTGAGTCTAAAAAGGGAAGGCTTGTTTTGAGAAGGCGGACTGGATGTCTCCGCTTTCTATCTAGGTCAAGTCTTTCGAAAATCTCTTGATAAAGCGACAGGCTACTGAGTAGCTGAATCCTGTTCCCCTTTATGTCGGGCGAGTACGAACCAGGTAGTTACGCCGAGGATTATAACGGCGACAATAATACCGCTGAGGAGCCACCAGTTAATTGGTGGGATTGGTGGTAGCTGTGGTGGTTTCTTTGGTACGAATGGTGTCGGTGGTGCTTCTTTTTCGACGACGGGCGGGGCTTTTTCCGTGACGACGAACGAGCCGCGCAGTCTGTCAACGTCTACGGTATAAGTGCCCGCGGTATGCTTGACAGTGGTGAAGACTACCTTCTGGCTGGCACCACGGGTCAGTATAATCTCTTTTGTCTCCACTACGACACCATCTATCTTGAGCGTTACTTTATGAGTTCCGGTAAGGTCGCCGGTGTTGGTTACAATGACGCTGATGGTTATCCTGTCTCCTGTATTAGCCTCAGCCGGAGATATGGTGAGAGCTCTAGTAGTGAAAGCGGCGGGAGCTTTAAGCTCTTTGACCTCAAATGTCCCCAGCAAACCACTGATGTTTACTGAGTATTC
>Ga0209979_1003779_pt1 | contig 13090 bp, 13 predicted proteins | sample AnhtaG_FD_183114 | JGI IMG/M metagenome (GOLD analysis project Ga0209979, IMG submission 183114) | Deep subsurface microbial communities from Anholt, Denmark to uncover new lineages of life (NeLLi) - Anholt_01485 metaG (SPAdes) (version 2) | ecosystem: Environmental > Aquatic > Marine > Oceanic...
TATTGTCATCACCAGAACTAACACCACCCTCGTCATCATCACCACCGCCATCATCTGAGCCAACTATCCCTGACTGGGTGAAGTATCTGGCTGGTGCCCTGCTCTTGACCATGCTGGCAATACTAATCACGGTGATTATACTGACAGTAAAGGTAGTTAGGCTCTAGCCCCCGCCTATGACAGGAAAGCTCAATTCTGGCACCCAGTTTCCTTTAACAAGCTCTCCAACCTATTAGGGGCGTTGATGATTGTTTCGATTCTCTGCCAGAGTTGCCCTTCTAAACACTCAGCATCTGGGCAAGCTGTCAAACATACGTGTGTTTAAGTCCGGATTAAAGGTAGAATATGCTGTTCTATATCGCTATCGGTATGCGGCTCGGGGATATCACAGAAAAGAAACCAGTTTTCTACATGTTCAACCGATTCGCCTGGTTCCAGTAAAGTGAGCGGACCAAGCGTTTCAAGTTCAAGGAATGCCTTGTTGGTGAAACTTTCAACCGAGCAACCAAAATCAGGGTATAAGGCGCCACTCATGTAATCAAAGGTTTTTACAAAAAGATGACCTTTGTTAAAATAGGCTGCCCAGCCATCGGAAACCATCACCCCGGCTTTCTGTGGCTCGGACGCGTCTTTGTCATGGTGAAGCATGATATACCGGCGTCCCATTATCCAGCGATGGTCAGAAAGGTCAGTAAACGGCCATATCGTCAGCACACTCGTGGGAAGCAGGTTCTCTGGGTGTGAGCCGCGCGGTGGCAACGGAATGATTGCTTTACCACCGGGTGCCATCACAGAAATTGCCCACGGTGCCAGCTCCACATCCCAGAGACCATGATTGTACAGACGGTGAACCACAGCCACATGAGCCTCATCCGGTGACATATAGAGGTCTATCTCTTTTTGAATACCGGTGGCTGTTTCTGTGGGTTGGATGAGACGAATGAAATCATCATGTTGTTCAATTGTGAGCGGGTCGTTATCGGGAATATACGAGCGTGGTCGTGCTTCAGGTGCGTGCCAAAGACGGTGCCCCCCATAATCCCGCCACTCATTACCCCCAGTCTTCCCTATCATGTGCGCAAACTCGGCGAATTCGTTCTGCTGTCCCACAAACCCGAACCGGATAATGCGTGGTCCGATGTCCGTGGTCACAATCAACTCAATACATTCATTGAAAAGGCGATAGCAGTTTGGTAAACCCTGATAACTGATTTTCTCCATTAAATTAAGCTCTCCTCTCTTCTTATATTATTAATTACCTATATTATAACCCAGAATCACAATGAAGAGGCAATGGGTGTAACCCTTTGATATTGCGAAGGTCCTGAGACTCAATAGCCAGCAGGGTTAATGTCAGTTTCAGGAGACAAAACGCGGTGAGGCGCGAAGTGACAGATGGTACAATATCCAGCTTCCTACATAATTATTCCTGAGCCTCAACTTTTTCCGATTCTGAACATCTTTGTCCCACAAACAATGAAGCTCAATAGTCAAGCAAAAAGACTTGGGTGCTGGCAGGTAGGCTTGACCTGGTGAGGGACAGCTTAGGTTGGGGCTCGACCGGCTTTACTCCTATCTCCTTGAGGAACCTTTCCACTGGCTCTAGCTCCCAGCTTAGTGCTGAGGTCTTGTAGTGCATAGGAACTACTGCTTTGGGCTCAAGCTGCCGAACTACCTCGGCTGCCATAGGGGCGTTAATAGTGGACACCCCACCCACTGGAAGCAGTAGCACATCCACATTACCTATCTCCTCTACCTGCTCGGCAGTAAGCACATGCCCTAGGTCGCCAAGGTGACATATCGATACTTCGTCCACCTCCATAAGATAGACAGTGTTTTTACCCCGCTGTCTGCCCCGGTCAGCATCATGGAAGGTGGCTATCCCTATAATCAGGACACCACTAATTTCATACTCACCGGGTCTGATAACTAACCTTGGTTCACCACCAATGCCCTGAACATAGGAATGACCTGAGTGCTGATGACTTACAGTTACAATACGGGCGGTAGGCTTGCCCAATGTGTAGCCCAAATTTGGTGAATAAGGGTCAGTAATAACTGTGGCATGACTACCCTTAATCCTGAAACAAGAGTGACCTAGCCAGCTAATATCCATTTACCTAAATATATCACAGGTGGGGTTTCTAATCAATCGTTATCTTTCCTCTTGACAAGTAATGACTAGAAGTGGTTAAATAGTAATTAGCAGTCTCAGGCTTAGACTGCTAATTGGAGGTAGAAGTGTTAACTTCCAGAACAGGAACAATACTCAGGTCTATAGTGGAACAATATATTGTCAAGGCAACACCGGTATCATCACAGAGTATCATCAATGACTATGAGCTGGGGGTAAGTGCAGCTACTATCCGCAATGAAATGGCACACCTGGAGCAGGAGAGTTACATTTCCCGTCCCCACCCTTCAGCCGGAAGCATACCCTCAGATAAGGGCTACCGCTACTATGTGGAGACCCTAAGGGATATCCAGCTCCCTCTAACCGAGCAGCGTTTGATAAACCACCTCTTCCACCAGGTGGAGGGGGAACTAGAAGAATGGTTAAACCTAGCCGCAACACTTATCGCTCAGTTGGTTCAAAATGTGGCTGTAGTTACTATGCCCAAGCCGGTAGCTTGCCAATTCAAGCATCTGGAGTTGGTTGCCCTGCACGACTCTCTGGCGCTGCTTGTCCTTGTCCTTCGTGGTGCCAAGGCAAAGCAACAGCTGATAACCTTTACCCAGGTTATATCTCAATCGGAGCTAACGACTATCGCCAATAACCTAAATACTACTTATTCTGGCTTGACCAGCTCACAGATTCCAGCTAAAGGTACAGGGCTTTCCTCTGCCGAACAGCAGGTAACTGATTGCCTGCTAAAGGTAATGAAGGCTGAAGATAAGCAGGAGTATGAAGAGCCTTACCTTGATGGCTTGCACTTTATACTCAACCAACCAGAATTTGCCCATAGCCATCGGATGCTAAACTTGATGGAACTAGTTGAGCACAGAAGCCTGCTGAGGAGTATCGTTCCCTCAGGGTTAACTACCCAGGGGGTGCAGGTAGTTATCGGAAAGGAGAATAGGGCAGAGGTTATCCACGATTACAGCGTGGTCATCAGCCAGTATGGTCTGCCTCAAGAGGCGGTCGGCACTATAGGCGTGGTCGGGCCTACCCGAATGCCCTATGCCCGTGCCATCTCCACTGTAGACCACCTATCCTCGGTGCTGAGCCGATTGGTGGCCGAGCTATATGGAAGAGAAACACCCATCGAGTTAACCCTGGATAATACCAATTGATAAGGAGTAAAAAAGAGGCTTTACCTCTCCTATATTATTAAAAAAACCCAAGGGGGTAAAATAGATAATAATGACACAAGACAAGTCAGAAGAAGGTCTAAATAGCGAAGTGGAACCTGAGGTGGCTGAGGAGGATATAGGGGCATTAAAGCAGTCCCTGGCTGAGGAAAAGGCAAAGGCTGAGGGCTATCTGGCTAACTGGCAAAGAGCCCAGGCAGACTTTATTAACTATAAGCGGCGCAGCGAGCAGGAACAAGAGGAAATTAGCAAATTCGCCAATGCTTCGCTTATGTTTAACCTCCTGCCCATACTTGATGACCTGGAACGAGCCTTCACCTCTATTCCACCCCATCTAGCCCGACTTACCTGGGCAGATGGTATCAGGCTTATCGAGCGCAAGCTCCAGGCAAGCCTGGAGGTACAAGGGCTCTCCCCGATTAAGGCACTGGGGGAACCATTTGACCCCAAGTTCCACGAAGCAGCAATGTACGGTAAAGGTAAAGAGGGAATAGTTATTGAGGAGCTGCAAAAGGGCTACAAGCTACATGATAGGGTTATTCGCCCAGCTATGGTAGTAGTGGGCAATGGGGAAGAAGAGGAGAAAAAGGAGGAATAAATAATGGCAAAAGTTATAGGTATTGATTTGGGCACAACCTTCAGTGAGGTGGCAGTGATGGAGGCTGGAGAGCCAAAAATCATCCCCAACGCCGAAGGGAGTAACCTTACCCCCTCGGTAGTAGCCATAAGTAAGAATGGTGAACGCCTGGTGGGGCAGATAGCTAAACGTCAGGCTATCGTCAACCCTGAGAACACCATCTATAGCATCAAACGCTTTATGGGACGCAAGTGGGGAGAACCAGCAGGACGGGAACTCCCAATAGAAGAGGATGCTAAGCGTAAGAGCTACAAGGTAACAAAAGCTCCCAACAATGATTCGCGGGTAATGATGGGTAATAAGGAGTATAGTCCATCCGAAATCTCGGCTATGATTATACAAAAACTTAAAGTAGATGCCGAGGCTTACCTTGGCGAGAAGGTTAATGAGGCGGTAATCACCGTGCCTGCCTATTTCAATGATAGTCAACGGCAGGCAACCAAGGATGCTGGCAAAATAGCCGGGCTTGAGGTATTACGAATAGTTAACGAGCCAACGGCTGCCTCCCTAGCCTACGGATTAGATAAGAAAAAGGATGAGACTATTGCCGTCTATGACCTCGGTGGTGGCACCTTTGATATATCTATCCTAGAGCTGGGTGAGGGCACCTTCCAAGTCAAGGCAACCAACGGCGATACTCACCTCGGTGGCGACGACTTTGACCAGAGAATTATAGACTGGCTATGCGATGAGTTCAAGAAAGACCAGGGAATAGACCTGCGGCAGGATAAAATGGCGCTACAGCGACTGAGGGAAGCCGCCGAAAAAGCTAAGTGCGAGCTGTCCACCGTTCAGCAGACCGAGGTAAACCTTCCCTTTATCACCGCCGATGCCAGCGGTCCCAAGCACCTTAATATTACCCTTACCCGAGCTAAACTGGAGCAATTGGTAATGGACTTAGCCGAGAAGACGCTGGGGCCCTGCCGCCAGGCGCTGGCTGATGCCGAAAAGACCTCAGCCCAGATTGATGAGGTAGTTCTGGTTGGCGGTCAGACCAGAATGCCACTGGTTCAGGAAAAGGTAAAGCAATTCTTCGGTAAGGAACCTCATAAGGGGGTCAACCCCGATGAAGTGGTGGCTATCGGCGCCGCTATTCAGGCAGGGGTGCTCAAGGGAGAGGTCAAAGATGTCCTGCTGCTTGATGTTACTCCACTCACCCTGGGTATTGAGACCCTTGGCGCTGTAGCGACTCCACTCATCCCTCGCAATACCACTATTCCCACCTCCAAGAGCCAAATCTTCAGCACGGCTGCTGACAACCAACCCAGTGTAGAGATTCATGTGCTCCAGGGGGAGAGACCTATGGCTAGTGATAATAGAACACTGGGCCAGTTTATGCTTGATGGCATCCTGCCGGCACCACGAGGCATGCCCCAGATTGAGGTCAGCTTTGATATTGATGCCAACGGCATCCTCAATGTCAAGGCTCACGATAAGGGCACGGGCAAGGAGCAGAAAATTACTATCACTGCTTCCAGCGGACTAAACAAGGAAGATGTAGAGCGTATGCAGCGGGAAGCAGAGGCGCATGCTGCCGAGGATACCAAGCGCAAAGAGGAGGTAGAAACACGCAACGCTGCTGATACCCTGGCTTATACTGCCGAAAAGACGCTGCGTGAGCAGAAGGATAAGATACCCTCAGACCTGAATCAAGAGGTAGAAGGCAAAATAGCCGCCGTGCGCTCAGCGCTACAGGGTACGGATATTGACGCCGTCCGTCGAGCAACACAAGAACTGAATGAGTCTTTGCAAAAGGTAGGGGCAGCTATCTATCAGCAGCAGCCACCACCCCCGCCAGGCGAAGAACCACCATCGGAGGGTGAACCACCAGGAAAGGAGGAGGGAGAAGGCACCGTAGAAGGCGAATTCCGCGAGGTATAAGTGTCTTAGGGAATAGATGAGAGGCAAAGTTGTGAATGGGAGTTAAAGAGGGGCGAAGCCCCTCTTATAAAAACTCTTCCCCTTCTTAGAGCATAGAAGTCATTGCGAGGAGCGGAGCGACGAAGCAAACTAAAGGATAAAGATAAAGATAAGATTGCTTCGCCTTTGGCTCGCAATGACATATTAGACAGAAGGGGAAGGGGATAAAGGGGATAGGGTTATAAATATGCCAACAAAACGGGATTATTATGAAGTTCTCGGTATAGCTAGAAATGCTACCGATGAAGAAATAAAGAGAGCTTTTCGTAAGCTAGCTTTCAAATATCACCCCGACCGCAACCGTGATGACGGGGCTGAGGAAAAGTTTAAAGAGGTAAATGAAGCTTACGAAGTGCTCTCCGACGCTGATAAGCGTGCTGCCTATGACCGCTTTGGGCACGGTGGTGCTGAGGGGTTTTTCGGGCGGGGCTTTGAAGGATTTAACTTCGGCGGCTTTGGTGATATTTTCGACGCCTTCTTCGGAGGGGCAACTACTGCCACCCGCCAGGCGCCCCAGCGGGGTGCTGACCTGCATTACAGGCTTACCATCACCTTTGAGGAGACAGCCTTTGACTGCGAAAAGGAGATAGATATATTACGCACCGAGAACTGCTCCCTGTGCCAGGGCATTGGCTGCAAGCCGGGTAGCCAACCCAGCCGCTGCCCCAACTGTAATGGCACCGGGCAGGTGCGCCGAGTCCAGCAAAGCATATTCGGTCGCTTCACCAGTACTACTACCTGCTCCCAGTGCCACGGCGAGGGCAGAATTATCACTGAGCCCTGCCCCCAGTGCCGGGGCACAGGCAAGGAGAAGCGCCAGCGTAGCATTTTAGTCAAAATCCCGGCTGGAGTTGATGATGGCACTCAAATACGCCTCGTGGGTGAGGGCGAAACCGGGACAAGAGGCGGCTCCTCAGGTAATCTCTATATTACCCTGTCAGTGCGACCCCACCAGTTTTTCACCCGAGATGGTGACAACATCCTCTATGAGTTACCAATCAACTTTGCTCAAGCTGCCCTTGGCATTGAGGTAGAAGTGCCTACTCTCGACGGCAAAGTCAAGCTCAAGATTCCGGCTGGTTACCAAACGGGCAAGGTCTTCCAGCTCAAAAATAAGGGCATCCCCCACCTTCATAGAAGCGGGCGCGGCGACCAGCTAGTTACACTACGCGTAGTTACCCCTGATAAATTAACTAAAAAGCAGCGCCAGCTATTCCAGGAGCTAGCTAACAGCTTAAGCCCAGCCGAAAGCAGGTAAAAAGGGCAGGAAGACTTTTAAAGAGGCTGTCTGAAAACTACACAAAAACATATCTTTGTCATTGCGAGCCCTTCGCTTCGTGTCATTCTGAGCGTAGCGAAGAATCTCATGGCGCTCAGGACGGGCTCCGCGTGGCAATCTCACTAAGCTCTTTGGGATTGCTTCGGTCGCCTAGGCGACCTCGCAATGACGAAAGAGAAACATGTTAATTTCTGGACAGCCTCTAAAATACAGGGCGAGGCTAAAGGGTCGGGCTACGAAAATTTGGGGAGGTTGACAAATATTCTCAAGAATGCCTTCGGTGCCTAAAAAAGGAGACCAACTTCCATTTCCGACCAGCTAATTCATGCCTACAACTGGTGGTACCAATAATGGCAATCTTGGGCATATTTTAGCCTATGGTCTCTGTAGGCGAGGATGAGCCTACTTTCTCAGCTTTCTCACCCAGCTTACGCTCCTTGCCTGACACTAATCTCCTAATATTATCCCGGTGCATAACAATAATTACTATTGTGCCGATTAGAGCATAAGCTAGATACTCAATAGGAAATCCGTGCATAATGGTGAGGGGCACCAATACAGCATAGGTACCTACTGTCCCGGCAATGGAAGCCAGCGATGCAAATTTAGTTAAACCAGCCCCGATAATGAAAATCTCACCACCAAATATGGCCGCTACCGGACATAAAGCAATCAACCCCCCCATAAAGGTGGCAACACCCCTCCCCCCATGAAATTTAAGAAATACCGACCAATTATGGCCAGCCATAGCCGCTAAAGCGGCTAAAACCTGGGCAACCAACGCCCCCAGACCAAAGTCACCCACCACCAGGTAGCTCCGGCCAACTATCAACCCAGCCAATACTACCGCTAGCGCTCCCTTTGATACATCAAGAAAGACCACCAGAGCCGCTGCTTTCCTACCAGCTGCTCGTAGCACATTAGTCGCCCCTATCTTACCACTGCCATACTGCCTAACATCCACCTTGCCACTTCGCTTGCTTATCAACAGACCAAAGGGAATAGAACCCAAAAGGTAACCGATTAGCACCACAGCAACAAACCTGGCGATTATCATAATTCACCCCCTGGTTTTAAAGACTAATCGAAGTGGGGTGCCAGCGAAGCCAAATGACTGACGCAGCTTGTTCTCCAAGTAGCGCCGATAGGAAAAGTGTATTAGCCCGGCATCGTTGACAAGAAAGACAAAAGTCGGTGGGTTTACTTCAGCCTGAGTAGCAGATAGGATTTTAAGCCGCTTGCGGCCTCTTCGTGGCAGATTGTGAGCCGCCACTGCCTGCTGAACCACATTATTAACGGCAGCAGTAGATAACCGCTTGAGCCTCTCCTGATACACCTGACACACCTGAGGCATAACCTGATCCACCCCTTGTTTAAGCTTAGCTGAAATATACAGCACAGACACATAAGGCATAAACTTGAGTTGACTACTGATGTATTTACTACATTCAGTTGTGCTCTCAGCCACAGCCAGGTCCCACTTATTAACTATCAGCACCATTCCCTTAAACGCTTGCTGAATATAGCCAGCAATATGCGTATCCTGAGCTGTAAGCAGCTCAGTGGCATCAAGAACCAATAAGGCTATATCAGTCCGGTCAACAGCTCGCAGGGCACGGATTACACTATACCGCTCCACCCCGACTCCCAACCGCCCCCGTCGCCTGATACCAGCTGTATCAATAAGTAGCACACCTTGCCCATCAAAGTCAAATAATGTATCTATAGCATCACGAGTAGTCCCCGGAATATCATCAGTAATAGCCCGCTCCCCACCCAGGAGGGCATTTAACAGCATTGACTTACCTACATTAGGTCTACCGACGATAGCCACCTTCATAATTTCTGGCTCAGCTTCAATCGGCAACGGAGCCGGCAACAGGGAGATAACCCTATCTAATAACTCAGGCGTACCCCGCCCATGATAAGCTGAAATTGCCAATGGCTCCCCCAGCCCTAATTCATAAAATTCCGCTGCTCCGGTCTCAAGCTGGTCATTATCCGCCTTATTAGCCACTAATACTATGGTCTTGCTCACCTGACGAAGCCTATCAGCAATTTCCCGGTCGGCGGAAATTATCCCATCCCCGACATCCACCAAAAAAATAATAATATCAGCCTCAGTAATGGCTACCTCCACCTGTTCCTTAACCCCTTGAGCAATAGTAGACTGGGGCTTCACTTCCAGACCGCCGGTATCAACTATAGTAAACTCAACCCCCTGCCACGAAACATTAGCAAATATACGGTCACGGGTCGTCCCCGGTAAATCGGCTACAATAGCTATCGGCTTACCCGCCACCCGATTTAACAGGGTAGATTTACCTACATTCTGTCTACCGATAATAGCCACAATAGGCTTACTCACACCCACCTCCAAAAGCCCCTATAGAAATTGTTTACCAACCCCTCACCCTTTATCCCTCTCCCCTTCATAAGGGGAGAGGGAAGGATTTGTTAAAGGGGCTTCGCCCCTTTTAATCCCTTTACTACCGCTGTTCCTTTTCTAACTTCTTAACAAGCTCTGATATGTACTCTTGGTACCGGTGCAGATAATACTCCACCCTTGCCTTAGTAGGATAAGTCACCGCACCACCTTCCTCAACTTCCTTGTAAGCCTGCAACAACTCTTTCCGTAAGTCTTCCGGTATATCAGGAACCTCAAGTAGCTGAAGTAGTATTTTAGGCATCTTTCGCTCATCAGTCCAGGGTTTCATTTCCTACTCCCTTGAAGGAGATACCCCAACCTAACAGGATGTCTAAGAGGGGCGAAGCCCCTCTTTTCGTCTCTCCCCCTCTCCTTTGAAGGAGACCGTTTAGCAATTCAAACTGTTATTGCGAGCCCTTCGCTTCGTGTCATTCTGAGCGTAGCGAAGAATCTCATGGCGCTCAGGACAGGCTCCGCGAAGCAATCTCACTATTGCTCTCAGAGATTGCTTCGTCGCTTTCGCTCCTCGCAACGACAAGCAAGGAATCGTGTGCCTCGCAATGACAACTAAACAACCTCTTTTAGGGGGATTAAGGGGGTGAGGTAGATAACTACTTCACCACCGATAGCTCTTTGGCAAACTTCACGCTGGGGGGCTCAATCGCAGTCGCAGCTACCTTCTTCAGTTGGCTAATATTTTCCCTGAAATCCTGAACAAAGGCATTGTATTCCATCACAAAGCGGTTATAAAGGTCTATAGTTTCCTGAGGAATCTCAAACTTCTCGGCCAACTCATAGAACTGCTCTACAAGCTCATAATAATGACTGTTTACCAGCCACAGCTCATTTAAATAGGTGCGCAGGTAGACATCAAACCCCCTGGTCCCAATGTCGCTCTCCACCCGGCTGATAAAGCTATTACACCAGGAATTGAAAATACGCTGTGATATATCGCACGTCCGTGCCCACTCCCATAATTTAGGATTATCAATATTGAATAGACTATCTATAATAGCAAAGATAGATAGTGACGAATTGCCCATAAATCTACGGGTAAAATAGCCTGCCAGTTGCCTGAGCCGCAGGAATGAAAGCTCTAATTCCCTCTCCCTGGCACTCCTCGCCACCACCACCAAGCCAATGACCAGGATAACACCCAGAACCGGGGCAAAAATCCAAATTTCCCACTCAAATATAAAACCAACCACCGCCAGCGCCGTTATTAAAATAGGACACCAGCCCCAGTTTATTACCGCTCTTAATACACGCATGCTACCCTCCTAATGATAGCCAGCCAGCGGTATCTCCAGACCACCCAGTATTTCCGCCAGCAGCGCCTTTTGCACGTGCATCCTGTTCTCAGCCTGGTCAAAAACTACTGATGCCGGGCTATCCAAAATGCCTTCAGCTACCTCCTCGCCACGATGAGCGGGCAGGGGGTGCATCAATATGGCATCTTCCCTGGCTAAAGACAGGAGTTCACTATCCACCTGGTAGCTAGCCAATATCTGGCGTCGCTCTTGAGCCTCAGCCTCCTGCCCCATACTCGTCCACACATCAGTATAAACTACATCAGCTCCACTAACCGCCAGGCGTGGCTCCTCAGTGCAAAATATTTCGGCACCACTATCCACAGCATAGCCTTGAGCCAGATGCAGAATCCTGTCCTGAACCCGGTAGCCACTCGGGGAAGCAATCCTGAAATTCATCCCTGCCAGCGAAGCAGCTAACAGAAGGCTGTGAGCCACATTGTTACCATCACCAACAAAGGCTAAGGTCAAGCCGTCTAGCTCCCCTTTTTTCTCATAAATGGTAAAAAGGTCAGCCAGAGCCTGACACGGGTGTTCCAAATCAGACAGGGCGTTTATTACCGGCACACTGGAATAGCCAGCCAGAATCTCCAGAGCCTGGTGAGAGAAGGTGCGAGCAGCAATAGCGTCAACGTAACGACTGAGCACCCGGGCTACATCCGAAACTGACTCACGCTCTCCCAGACCAACCTCAGCCGGAGATAGATAAATGGTTTGTCCTCCCAACTGCCGCATAGCCACCTCAAAGCTAACCCGAGTCCGCAACGAGGGCTTCTCAAATAAAAGGGCTAAAGTCTTCCCGCTAAGCACGGAACTCCAGCCCGCAGCTTTCATATCTACAGCATCCGATATAAGCAAACGAATATCTTCACTGCTGAGGTCAGATATTGAAAGTAAGTCCTTCCCCTTCAAATCAACCCCCCTATGTTTTACAGTATATCACGAAAAACAACTATTCAATAGAGGGACTGTGTCCTTTCTAATAGACACCAGCCTCAATGGTCTGCTAGAATATACGCCCTTAATCATTTATAATAAAGCATATATTTATAATAAAAGGGAGGTTATGGGATGACCACGAAGGAGAAATTTACTGTATCGGGAAGCCAGTTGGTTGACAAAGTCAAGCAGCTTATCCATGAGGGCAACATCAGAAGGGTGCGAGTAATCCATAAAGGGAATACTATAATCGAGATACCTCTGACGGTAGGCGCATCAGCAGCAGCAGTAGTAGCCTTAGCCGCTCCGATTCTGGCTGCCCTGGGTGCCTTTGCGGCGCTGGTAACCGAATGCACCATTGAGGTTGAGAAGGTAGAAAAGCCGTAATTCAGAGAAAGGTATCAACCTCCCAAAGGATAATTTAACCAGTGAAGGGGAGCTATGGGCTCTACTTGGGCTGGATAATTCTCACTTAATGATATACCTATTTAAAACCCCTTCACCAAGCCCCGCTCGGCCTTTTTTAACTGCCCTTTAAAGAGATAAGTGGATGAGTCTGAAAAACCTTATGGTGTTAGCGCTCTCGATATCACTGGTTATTGGAGCTACTTTGACGGGTGGTTGCGTTCGTGATGAAACTGCCACTATTGAAGATATCACTCCACAAGAAGCGTTTACCTTAATACAAAACAACCAGAATAATCCAGATTTCGTAATTATTGATGTGCGAACACGGGCAGAGTTTGTCGAAGAGCATATAGAAAATGCCATCAACATAGACTTCTATTCTGAAGCTTTCCGGGATATGCTCAACAATTTAGATAAGAATAAAACCTGCCTCATTTATTGCCAGGTTGGAGGTCGCAGCGGAAGTGCTTTAGATATAATGGCAGAGCTCAATTTTAGGGAGGTCTACAACATTTTGGGCGGGATTAATCAATGGAAGGCAGAAGGATTCCCAACCGCAAAATAATACCTCTCACTTACCCCTCACAAAACCCCACTCAGTGATTTTTAATCTATCCTCTATTCTCCCCAGTCTGCTATAATGAGGCTATGAAAAAGCCACTTCTGGTGCTGTTTGACGGTAATAACATAGTCCACCGCGCCTTCCATGCCTTTGCTACTTCCAGACCACTAACGGTGAGCAAGACCGGTGAGGTGATAAGTGCTGTTTACGTCTTTGCCCTTATGCTGCTTAAGATAATAAATGAGCTGAAGCCTACCTGCTATGCCATTGCTTTTGATACCAAAGCCCCCACCTT
>Ga0209979_1003781_pt1 | contig 13085 bp, 9 predicted proteins | sample AnhtaG_FD_183114 | JGI IMG/M metagenome (GOLD analysis project Ga0209979, IMG submission 183114) | Deep subsurface microbial communities from Anholt, Denmark to uncover new lineages of life (NeLLi) - Anholt_01485 metaG (SPAdes) (version 2) | ecosystem: Environmental > Aquatic > Marine > Oceanic >...
TGATCACACTCCCCCGCTTCATCCTGACGACCGGGTGGCCCACCGCTTGCGGTGGGATATGTAAGAGGAGTCGATGCGCCAACTTCTCACATTTCCCTCCCAACACAATCCGTTTCTGTCTCATCATGTTGTGCCTGGCGCTGCTTGGTATGGCCTTGCTGGTGGCAGGGTGCGGCGGCTCGAAGTCGCTGGCTGCCAAAAGCGCGCACGAACTGTTTGAAATGGGCAAGAAAGAGTACGACAAGAAAAAGTACTTCAAAGCAATTGAGTTGTTTCAATCAGTTGTCTATAACTATCCCGGAGAGTCGATTGTCGATACCGCTCAATATTACCTGAGTCTCTCGTATTTCGGCAATGAGGAATACGAGTTGGCCGGGGTTGAATTTAACCGCTTGATTATCAATTACCCCTCTTCAGCGTACTTTGAGCACGCCATTTTCATGAAAGCAGTTTCGTTCTTTGAATCGACCCCGCGGCACTATGGACTCGACCAGACGGACCTTCAGGAAGCGATCAAGCAGTTTGAAGACTTCATCATAGATTTTCCTGAATCGGAACTGATGCCCGACGTCCGCAAGTACCTACTGCAGGCCAGGTCGCGGATGGCCAGGAAGTACTACGAGAGCGGCATTGTCTACAGTCGGATGCGGGCGTTTGAAGCTGCTAAGATTTATTTCCAGAATGTAATTGACGATTACACCGATACCGATTACGGACCCAGGGCCAGTTATCATTATGCTGAGATGGAATTCAAGCTGGGGCGGTTTGACCAGGCGCGCAAGAAATTCCAGGATTTCAGAACGGTTTTCCCCGAGCACGAATGGTCCGAGAAAGCCGCCCGGCGGGTCATCGAGGCTGCCTTCAGAAGCGGCGAAGCTGCCTTCAAGAAGGGTAACTACACTCTGGCGCAGCAGAAGCTGGAGGCGTTCCAGACGGATTTCCCTGACAACGGTTGGACGAAAAAGGCCGGGAAGTATCTGGACAAGATCGACCAGATCACCCGACAGGCATCACAGTCCGATGAAGCCGACTCCTGACCGGGGCGGAAACTGGGGGATTTTGGGAGGGACTTTTGACCCGGTTCACCGAGGTCATCTTGCGCTTGCCGGCGAAGTGTGCGGGCAAAAAAAACTTACCGGGGCTCTGTTTGTTCCCTCCATCAGACATCCTTTCAAACAAGGTCAGTGTCAGGCATCGTTCTCAGATCGGGTGGCGATGTTGAGGCTGGCGGTTGAAAATCACGAATGTTTTCTGGTGAGCGAAATTGAGGTCGAGATGGACCTTAGCGGCTATACGCTTGACACGGTCAGAGCCTGCAAGCAGCGGTATCCCCGGGCAGAGTTTTCCTTTATTGTCGGCGCCGATATTCTCGGTGAACTAAAGCGATGGCACAATCCGGAGCAAATCCTGAGAGAAGTAAGGATACTGGTCGGATCACGTCCACCTTATGACAAAAAGCAACTTGTTACCCAGAAGCAGTTTGCTGCCTTTCCATTTGACAGAATAGAGCTGGTTCCAACCAGCCTTGTTGATCTGTCTTCTACGGAGGTCAGGCAGAAGATAGAGGATAACATCTCTCTGGACGAACTGGACAGGCTGATACCGTCGAAAGTGAGGCAATACATCCAGCAGAGAAGGCTTTACCGATGAGTGCCAAAAAGAAGACACTGTATCTTGTCGACGGCTCGGCTATGTTCTACCGTGCCTATTTTGCCTTTATCCGCAATCCCCTGATCAACTCCCGGGGAGAAAATACCTCCGCTACTTTTGGCTTTGTCAATTCCCTGTTGAAAATCATCCGTGAAGAGTCCCCGGATTATTTAGCCGTGGCGTTTGATACCAAGCAGCCGACCTTTCGCCATGAGACCTACCCGGAGTACAAATCGACTCGCGCCAAAATGCCCGACGAGCTGGTCGACCAACTGCCCCGCATTCGCCAATCAATCGATGCTTTGAATATCCCCTATTTTGAATTGGACGGCTATGAAGCGGACGATATTATCGGCACCATTGCCAAAAAAGCTGAAAAGAAGGGGCTGGCGGTTTGGTGCGTGACCGGTGACAAGGATTTTTTCCAACTGGTCAACGACAATGTCAAGGTTTACAACCCCAAACCGGCCTCCGGCATTCCCGACAAGATGGGCCGCGAAGAGGTTGAAGTTAAATTCGGTGTCTATCCCGAACAGGTGATCGACAAGCTGGCCCTGATGGGAGACACCTCCGACAATGTCCCCGGCGTGGCGGGTATCGGCCCCAAAACAGCGGACATGTTACTCAGCCAGTTTGGTTCTCTCGAAAACGTGCTGTCCGGTTTTGAGCAGATAACGGCTAAAGGAACACGTGAGAAGATTCGGGCAAGTGTTGATATAGCAAGGCTATCCAAAGAGCTGGTCACCATCCGAATGGATGTCCCAGTTGATTTCAGGCTTGATGATTTAAAGCGCCGTCCTATCAACTACGAAGCCACTAAGCGGCTATTCTTGGATCTTGAGTTCAGCACACTTTTGAAGCAGATGCTGCCGGAAGGTGAAACCGAAGGACTGGCCGAAAAATCACCTAATACTGCGAAAGCGATCTATAAGACCGTCTCATCACTGGATGAATTGAAGGAATTAGTAAAACGGCTCTCTTCGAAAAAAGAGATAGCCGTAGACACCGAAACGACCTCGCTCAAGCCGCTGGAGGCAAGACTGGTTGGAATCTCCTTGAGCGATAGTGCCGGCAGTGGCTACTACATTCCGCTTGGGCATTCCGGGGCAGGGGAGTCCAATCTCCCTTTTGACAAAGCTGTCGCAGAGATCAAAGAGCTGTTAGAGAATCTCAAAGTCCAGAAGATCGGGCAGAATATCAAGTATGACCTTGAAGTTCTGCACCGCTACAATATTGACATCGATCCCGTTTCGTTTGACACTATGCTGGCCTCATACGTATTGAACCCCTCGGGGCGGCAGCACTCGCTTGGTTTTCTGGCTCTAAAACACTTTGACTATCGGATGCAGCCGATAAGCGACTTGATCGGCAGCGGCAAGAAGCAGAAGACATTCGACACCGTTCCGGTCGACAAGGCCACCTTCTATGCCGCCGAAGATGCCGACTTCACCTTCCGGCTGCGGGGGGTGCTGGCGCCGCTTATTCATACTCAGGACCTGCATGACCTATACTACAACATAGAGCTTCCTTTGATAAAGGTGCTGGCTTCGATGGAAGAAGCAGGAGTTCGGGTCGATCCTGATTTTCTTTGCCGGCTGTCTGAACAGATGGAGGGGAAATTAAATGCCCTGACAGGGCAAATATTCGAAATTGCAGGAGGTGAATTCAATATCAATTCCACCCAGCAGTTGTCGCACATTCTTTTTGAGAAACTGGGTCTGCCGACCAAGGGGAAAACGGCCAAAAAAACCAGCTACTCGACAGATGTGCGTGTACTCGAGGAGCTGGCACTTATTCACACCTTTCCACAACTGATTCTCGATTACCGTCAGTTGACCAAGCTGAAAAACACTTACACAGACGCTATCCCTAAGCTCATCAATCCTGAGACCGGACGGGTACATACCTCGTTCAACCAGACCATTGCTGCTACCGGGCGGCTGTCATCGACCGATCCCAACCTGCAGAACATCCCCGTGCGCACCGAAGAAGGTCGCGAGATACGAAAAGCTTTTATCCCACGTGACGATGAGCATGTTTTACTGGTAGCTGATTATTCGCAGATTGAGCTGCGCATCCTGGCTCACTATTCGGAAGATAAGGGTCTTATCGAGGCATTCAAAAGGGGGGAGGACATCCATGCCCGCACCGCCGCCGAGGTGTATGGCGTAGACTTAAAGGACATCACGCCTGATATGCGGCGAGCCGCCAAGACAGCTAACTTTGCGGTCATTTACGGCGTTACAGCCTTTGGGCTTTCACAGCAGTCAGAGCTTGATATTGATGAGGCCAAGCAGTTCATAGATGCTTACTTTGAGCGCTATCCGGGCATAAGGCAGTACATAGAGTCCACCAAGCAGCTTGCCCGTGATAACGGCTATGTAACCACTCTGTTTAACCGCCGCCGCTACATTCCGGAGATCAACGACAAAAACTTCGCGGTACGGCAATTTGCCGAACGGACAGCCATCAATACCCCCATCCAGGGTACCGCTGCGGATATGATAAAAGTGGCCATGATCACGATCCACAAGAAGATGGCAAAAATGCGCTCAAAGATGGTTCTACAAGTGCACGACGAGCTGGTCTTTGACGTCCATAAAGAAGAGCTTGATGAGGTCAAAATGGTTGTAAAAGATGGCATGGAGAAAGCGGTCAAGCTCAAGGTGCCGGTTGTGGTTGATCTCGGCGTGGGGGAGAACTGGCTGGATGCGAAGTAGCAAGCATCGCCTGTTTCCCGCACCGTCACGAACCCTTTCGTGACGGCGGCATAGATACAGCCAGGAAAGGAATCCTGAGAGCACATAAAGAACTGGCTGGACACGAAGTAGGAATTGTCTGCGTTAGAAATTAAGGAGGGATGAAATGCGGTGGAAGAAGGTCGTGGTAGTTTTAATAGCAACGATGGTTTCAAGCGTCATGGCAAGATCTGAAGATTATGACTGGAGACGTGCGAGGATTGAGTGGCCACCACCAGATTCTTTTAAGCCACACTTCCAATTGTCATTCGGCGCTGATTTTCGTACTGATGAATACAAGACCATAAAATACCCACACACATTTCACGCCAAGCTGTACTACTTCGTTGTTAGTTCAGTTGCCTTCAAAACGGGGTTGGGTTACAATCAGGCAACGGAGTTTAGTTTTGGTGCTGAAGTCAGTACGGTTGTTTTTGACCTTGGTATCCGACTACAAAGTCAAAATAAACTCATTACCCCGTTTTTTGAGACGGGGATGGCGGTTATGCGTTACACGGGCAATGGGCTGTACACTGGCCTCGTCGAAACCAAACCGGGGGCATACTTTACCATTGGGGCAGCACTCAAAATTACAGAACAAGCCGGCATAGATTTTATTTTCAGTCATACTGTCAACCATAAGGCGACAAGGGATTTTATCTTGGAACTGTATCCTGGGTTCATGCCACCACCGCCAGGGCATGAATACACAATCTCCAGAGGATACAGGTTCAGTGAAACATTGTACAATCCCACAACTCTGGGAGTGATGTTCAGATTCAGATTGTGAAACTTTGTCGATACTAGCTGGCTGGTCTCCCGCAGCTTTGCTGTCTGCAACTGTGGGGCAGGGAGCCATAACTCCTGCCCAAATTGTCAGGTCTCAAGGAGACGTGATCTACTCGGGCTTTTTGTACTACGCAAAAGCATTTGTCGGAACCACAGGGGTTCCGACCTACGAGACTGCTTGTTTTCTACGTCCCCATTGCGTTAATTCATTTCAATGTACATTGGCATAACCGGTCAGATCGGGTCGGGCAAAACGACAGCGGCCCAAATCCTTGCCTCCTTCGGGGCAGCGGTTATTGACGCCGATCAGATTGGCCGGGAGGTTGTTGACAGGTCAGCCCCGCTGCGTAAAAGGCTGGCTCGCCAGTTCGGCGGCGAAATCTTGACACCCTCCGGCAAGCTGAGTCGCAAGAGGCTGGCCCGGCTGGCGTTTGCTGATGAAGCCGCTAAACACCACTTAGACAGCCTGGTGCATCCGTTTCTTCTCAAAGAGTTGCGACGGCAAATGAAGCACAAGTCTCGCCAGCGTAATGTAGTCGTAATAGATGCAGCGTTGCTGCTGGATTGGGAACTCGACCGCCGGATGGACGTGGTGCTGGTCGTTCACGCTTCAAAGGAAGCGAGGCTCAAGCGGTTGACAGAGCGGGGTATGACAAGAGATGACATCCTGGCCAGGCAAAAGGCACAAGTGCCCTTTAGTGAATATCGAAAGCGGGCTGATTATGTCGTTCTCAATAACAGCACGGTGGAAAAACTTCAGGCCAAGTTGCAGTGTCTCTACAAGAAGTTTGTCGCGCAGAGGGATTGACACGTCTCAAGAAAGTCGCTTTATTCACTTTTACTTGATGAGAACTTTGCAGCCATGAAAGAGGTTTCTGAATGCCTATCACCAATGCCCAAAAAGATATAAAAATTAACGACTATACCATTGACGAGTTAAAGGAGCAGGCCAATTACATGCGCGGCCTGGATTTGATCTCGCTCTGTTCGGCTGCCTCCGGCCATTCCGGCGGAACGTTAGACATTATGGATGTCTGCGCCGCCCTTTATCTGAAGGTCGCCCGCCACAATCCCAAAGACCCCTTCTGGGAGGACCGTGACCGCATCATCTGGTCAGCGGGTCACAAAGCACCGGCACTATACGTTTCACTGGCGGTATCTGGTTATTTCCCTGAAACCGAGCTTATGAAGCTGCGTATGCTTGGCGCTCCCTACCAGGGCCACCCGCACCGGCTCGATTTGCCCGGCGTTGAGATTTCATCTGGCTCCCTTGGCCAGGGCTTTTCGGTTGCCGTGGGGGTAGCGCTGGCTGCCAAGCTGGACAAGAAGGATTACCGCGTCTTCGTGATAACATCGGACGGCGAACACCAAGAGGGCTCCATGTGGGAGGCCGCCATGGCTGCCGCCAACTACAACCTGGATAATCTCGTTCTGATTCTTGACAAGAACCGGCTCCAGATCGACGGCTGGACGAAGGATGTGATGGATATTGACCCGATCGTTGACAAGTACAAAGCGTTCAAGTGGCACGTCGAGGAGGTTGACGGCCATGACATGGAAGACATAGTTCAAAAGCTTGATTTCGCCCGCAACAACAACGACACCGGAAAGCCGGTGGCGCTGATCTGCCACACCACTAAGGGGAAGGGGGTATCATTTATGGAGAACGAGGTCGGCTGGCACGGCAAACCTCCGAACCGTGAAGAGATGGACAAGGGGCTGGGTGATTTGAAGCTAACCGATACCTTCGATGCAGATTCACTGATCGGTATCGGGCAGCAATTCCAGAAAGAGGTCGAGTCTAAGCTGGACAAGAAGATGCCGAAGTTCTCCCGCGATTTCTGGTGGAACAGCGGCGACAAGATGAGGGTGGAGATGGATCCTACCCGTAAAGGCTTCGGGCGTGCGCTGAGTAAGTACGGTGATGACGAGCGGATCGTTTGTATTGGAGCTGACATATCCGACTCAATCACGATATCGCAGTTTTACAAAGAGCACCCCGAACGGAAAAACCGCTTTATTTCGGTGGGAGTTGCCGAAGCCAACGCCACAACAATCGCGGTCGGCCTGGCCAAAGAAGGGAAGATCCCGGTGTTTGGAACTTACGGAGTGTTTTCATCAGCCCGCAATCTCGATCAACTGCGAGTGTCACTCTGCTATGGCAACTACAACGTCCTGATCGTGGGCGCCCATGGCGGTATATCGGTGGGCCCGGACGGCGCTACCCACCAGGAGCTGGAGGCGCTGTTCCAGATCGCCGGCTTGCCCAACATGCACCTGGTAGTTCCCTGCGATTCAATTGAAACCGAGAAAATGACTAAGACCCTGCTTTTTGACGTGGTCGGCCCCAAGTACATTCGCTTTGCCCGCGAAGCTACTCCAATCGTCACCAAGCCGGAGACGCCTCTGAAGTTTGGCGAAGCCAACGTCTTCCGTCTGCGTCGGGAAGCGGAAAAGATGGTTGATGCCTTTGACATTTGTCTTGCATCGGAACATAAAAACGAGAATGAAGACCTGGCGATCATCTCGTGTGGACCAGAAACGGCCGAGGCTCTGAGAACCGCTTATATCCTGAAGACTGATTTTGGGGTCGAGACGAGAGTTGTCAACATGCACACGATCAAGCCAATGGACAAAACGGCCGTCATCCGGGCGGCGCAAGAGACAAAAGCGGTGATAACTGCTGAGGAACACCAGGTCGGGGGCCTGGGCAACTTGGTAGCAGCCGTTATTTGTTGTGAACCGACACTGGCAGGGAAGAACCCAGCCTTTGGAATGATAGGTGTCAAGGACAGGTTTGGTGAGTCAGGAAAGCCATGGCAGTTGATTAAGGAGTTCGGCGTTGCCGCGGAGCATATTGCTCAGAAGGCCAAAGAACTTCTTAAGCTATAAATGAAGGGAATGAGTTATGCAATACTGCGAGAGGATAGCGTGATCGGGGACGGAGAATAATTTGCTTTGAGAATCAAGCTCTCTCCCTTATAAACTTTTCCGTTGACTCACTATCATTTAACATATCCCTAATTCTCTTTATTCCTTCTTTGATATTATCCTGAGAATTAGCATTACTGAAGCGTAAGTATTCTTGCGTTTCTCCTGCGAGTTTCATCCCAAAATCCGTTTTTGATGTTAGTGACACAAGCTTTCTGCCAGGATGTCCTTCCCAAAGAAGGTATTTTTGTAGCTGTTTTGAATTTCTAAACCCTTTTTCTTTACATGCTCTTGTACAGTTCACCCAGTCATAAAACGCTCCTGGAGGTACAAGACAAGAAAATCCCTCAATCTCCTTGTTAATAAGGTCAACAGCCAAATCTCTCCGTCTCTTAAACTCTGAAATCATCGCACCCACTTCGGGGAGTTTTCCATCAAGATACGCCTCGAGTCCTTGTGCTGAGGCTATTTGTGCGAATGCCGCTGTGCACGACACCGTGTTGATGATCTGGTTTTCTATAAGTTTAGCCAGTTTTTCCGGCATCAAAGCAAACCCAACTCTCCAACCCGTCATGGCAAACGTTTTTGACATTCCATCCACCAGTATTGTTCTTTCGGCCATACCAGGAATACGTATGATACTGTTGAACTCTCCGTCATACACCATTTGCGAATACATTTCGTCACTGAAGACCCAGCAGTCGTACTTCTTTGCCAGATCTGCAATAAACTCCAGGTCGTCTTTTGTAAGAACACTTCCCGTAGGGTTTTGTGGGGAATTAATGTAGATGATTTTCGTTTTCTTTGAAACAAGCTTCTCTAAATCAGAGTGTTCAAATCTAAACTGCTTATCTTCTCTTAAAAGCAGAGAAATCGGTTTTGCCCCCCAATAACCTATCTGAGATTCATAGATCGGAAACCCTGGATTGGGATAAATTACCTCGTCACCTGGATTAACTAAAGTGGTTATGGTATAACCTATGAATGGTTTTGCTCCGGGTGCGACAATGATATTTTGGAGTGGGGGGGGCGGAATTTGGCGAGTCTCTGAAAAGTATCTGACAATACTTTTCTTAAATTGGGGCAATCCGCCGCTCGGTGTATAGTGTGTATACCCATCATCGAGCGCCTTCTTCGCGGCACGGATTATGTACTCGGGAGTATCAAAATCCGGCTCGCCGATATGGAGTTCAATGATATCGTAACCTTTACCTTTCAGTCTACTAACATCGTTGGTGACTTCAAACGCAGTCTCGGTCCCCAGATTATTTAGTCTTTTTGCATACATTAGCATCTCCCTATTGCTTTTCTGGCAAGAAGTATATAAATTCTCAACGGAAAAAACAAGAATAAATGACTTAAACTTTTGGACTCAGTGGAGGATACATGAACTATACGTTGCTAATAAGCGGTCAGGCAATTAAGAAGGTTTTTTCCATGAAGGATGCCGTCAAAGCGGTAGAGAACGGATTTGTGGAGTATGGCAAAGGGAGAGTACAAATGCCTCCCAAAGTATACATGTATTTTACCGGACCCGATGGAAATCAAGTAGGCGATTTACGGGTTATGCCTTCTTACCTGCCCGGATTCAACGCAGCCGGGGTCAAAATTGTCAATGTTCACCCCAATAATCCTCAGGAACATGGACTACCGGCTGTGATGGGCATATACCCGTACATAGACCCGGCAACGGGATTTTGTCTTGCTCTCATGGATGCCACCTACATGACGAACCTGCGAACGGGTGCGGCCGGAGGTATTGCAGCCAAGTACCTTGCCAAAAAAGATTCAAAGGTGATAGGATTTATTGGGGCCGGGCACCAGGCGGAGACCCAACTTGAAGCACTGTTGGCGGTCAAGGAAGACGGGCATCTTTCACAATTGGAAAGGGTGTTCGTCTATGATAAAGCCCCGGAGATAAGCGGAAGATTTGCAGAAAAAGTTTCTAAAGCCTACGATATTGAAGCGGATGTTGCCAGCAAAGAAGACACAATAAAGAATTCTGATATTCTGATAACAACGACTCCCGTGAGACAACCCGTAGTTGAAAATAGGTATGTTATGCCCGGGACACATATAAATGCTATCGGGGCAGATGCGGAAGGTAAGGAAGAGTTGGAACCTGAGATACTAAAGAGATCAATAATTATTATAGATGAGTGGCAGCAGGCATCCCACAGTGGTGAGATCAATGTTCCTCTAAAAAACGGGATTATTACAGAAAAAGATATTTGTGCAAATATAGGAGAGATTGTTATTGGGAAAAAACAAGGGAGGGTAAGCTCAGAAGATATAACAATCTTCGACTCTACCGGCTTAGGGATTCAGGATTTGGTTTGTGAGCGAGAGGCGTTTAACCGGGTCAAAGAGAATCTTGATGAATTGGAGGAGCAGGAACTCATAGCGAAGTTCGATTTCTTGCCAACTGAGGACTAAAAATCTAACATCGAATGCTCAAGATGCCACACCTAAAGCTGTTGGGATCGCTTTAGGCATTTGCCAATATCCACGGTGGGTGGCATTCCCAAACTTGTTTGGGGATGATTTAAGGTCAGCAATAGCCACCCCCAAACGAGTTTGAGGGTGCCACCCGTCGCTGTCATTGCGAGCGAAGCGTGGCAATCTCGCCTCCATATAACGGGGCAGATGTGGACATCTGCCGCCCACGACAATACACATTATTTCGCTTCTTCTTTCATCGCAGCAGATGCGATAACCAATGCCGCACCCACTATCAAAACAGCCCAACCCCATTGCAACTGGACTGACTGCATCACTACATCCGCCAGACCCCGAAATGGATTTCCAGCAAGCTCTGATTCCATATCTGCTTTGGCCTGAGACATCTTCGATTGGAAGTTGATGAATGTGAATAGCATAATTCCAAGACTTCCAAGACCTGTAAACCAAAGCCCCTTAAATTTCTCTGCTAGCACCAACACTAAAGAAATAACAGCCAGGGCTAAGACGATTGTCCCGTCACCTTCCCCGTTCTGGAAATAGTTCATATTTCCCATGATTGGTACACTCACAATTGGCATAAATACGCCAATAAACAGAACGATTGAACCAATAACTCCAAGTAACTTCTTCGTGCTCATTTTGTCTCCTCTCATGTATCGCTAACAACCAAGCTCACCTGCCGCAAGGGGCCTGTAGCTTGCTGTGGGATCCGAAACATGCTGCTGGTTCGGTACTGATCTCACACCAAGGTGTGGGGCACCCGGCATTGTCATCAATATCTCAAAATATCCACACATCTATAAAAGTCAATCAGCTGTTTTCTCCTCATTTTTGTTTGATTGTCATTAGCCTAGAGAATAACTTGAACATATGAAATACGCTTGGGTCACAACCAACCTGCTTGACCTGTGGGCGAAGCCCCGGTTCGAGAGCGGACGGGCCAGCCAGCTCTTTTTCGGTGAGGCGCTGAAGGTCAAAAAAGAGCAGAAGGAATTCTGTCGAGTCCGTCAGGCTGATGGTTACGCGGGGTGGGTTGATGCTCGGTTCCTGATGCCCATGAGCCAAGCAGCCTATAAAGAATACCTGGCTAACATCAATACCATCGTCACGGCGTCAACGGCCCGCGTATATGATCGCAGGGGAAAGCAGACGGTTTTGCCGCACCTGCTTTACTATGGTACCAGACTTAGGATCAAAGCCGGTCCCGCCGGGTTTGCACGAGTCGTTCTGCCGGATAACGGCGCTGTGCTTGTCAAGACCAACAATATCAGGCCGATAAACAGAAAGATAACGAGTTCTCTCACAGGTTCGAGGTTAGTGGCCGAGGCAAAACGGTTCCTCGGTGTGCCGTACTTGTGGGGAGGGATAACGGTAACCGGATTTGACTGCTCGGGATTGGTTAGGACGGTCTTTTCAAGATTCGGCATCTACATGCCCCGTGATACGAAGGACCAGATTTCGATGGGGGAGAGGGTAGACCGGGATTGTATAAAGATCGGAGACCTGTTGTTCTTTAGGCGGCACGTTGGCTTGGCCATTGGTCGAACGCACCTTGTGCATGCCTCAAGAGGCGGCGGCGGGGTGAGGATCAACGCCCTTGTGCCCGGCCTCCCCGATTATCGTGAGGATCTTGACAGGGACTTTGTGCAAGCAAGGAGGATGATAACGTGATTGACCTGCAATCGGTAAAGGTGTCTCTGCCGCTCAAAAAGAAGTTCGTCATATCGAAAGGGCAAACGGCAATTAAAACGAACCTGCTGACGATACTGAACAATCGCTACCATGGTGAAGCCTCCGGGTCGGTTTACTGGGGGCCAAGCGTGGCCGACATTGAAGCCGGTATAAAAAAGGGCATTGCGTACCTGCGAAAGCGCAAAAGGATTGATACCAGGACACTTCAGGCAATGAACAAATGGGACATCCCTCCGGCTGCAAGGTCGGCCTTGATAGCCACCATCCTTAATTACATTTCCGGAGAGACAAGGCGTTATCCCTGGGAGGTGCTTTCGCTGGGCACGCCGGTAGGTATACGCAGTTCAATTACGATAAGCATCGACGACCCGGAGAAGATGATCGAGGCTATCAAGGCGTCTGAGTACCCAATTATCAAGATTAAAATGGGCAATGAAGACGATGTCCTGCTGCTGGACAGGCTTGATGAAATCGCCGACAAGAGTATCCGCATTGACGTCAACGGCGCCTGGTCCTGCGCCAAGGCCGAGGAGATGATTTTCCGCCTGGCTAAAAACGGCATCACCATCATTGAACAACCGACCGACGTGGAGTCGGTCAAAGAGTGGCCGCACCTGAAGGGCAAGAATGAGAATGTTGAGTTGATTATCGACGAGGGATTGAATAACTTAGGTGACTACCACAGGTACGCCGAGTACGTTGACGGCATCAACATCAAAATGGAGAAGTGCGGCGGCATAATAGAGGGCATCAAAATCGCCAAGCAGGCACACCAAGACGAAAAGAAAGTGATGCTCGGCTGTATGGTGGAATCCTCGGTGG
>Ga0209979_1003783_pt1 | contig 13078 bp, 11 predicted proteins | sample AnhtaG_FD_183114 | JGI IMG/M metagenome (GOLD analysis project Ga0209979, IMG submission 183114) | Deep subsurface microbial communities from Anholt, Denmark to uncover new lineages of life (NeLLi) - Anholt_01485 metaG (SPAdes) (version 2) | ecosystem: Environmental > Aquatic > Marine > Oceanic...
ATGGAGTGAGGGAGTAGGAAGATTCTTCCTAAAAAAGGTACAATGCGGTGAGCACTTAAGAAAAGTCTTGCCAGAGGAGTTTTAGCTATGGTATTTCAGCAAATGAGAAGGTCGATTAAGCCCATGATGTGGGCTATACTTATTGCTTTTGCCGCCTCCATTCCCTTGATGTACGCTCGCTCTGCCCTGCGAAAGGGAGGGGAAAAACCTCTGGCTGAAGTCAACAGGGTAGCAATTTCCTACGCTAGCTTCGCTCAAAACTTTCAATCTGTTTATGAAAGATATTACCAGCTCTCAGGGGGTAAGATAACTCCCGAGATGGAAAAGTACTTAAGGTTCCAGGTGCTCTCTCAACTGGTTACCTCTGAGCTTCTACGGCAGGAAGCTAAAAAAGCCGATATTCAGGTGAGTGAAGAGGAAATAGTAACCCAGATAAAATCAATTATGGAGAATTTCCCTTCGCGGGAAGCTTTTATGAGAGTGCTTGAGATGCGTAAAATCTCTTACCCCGAATTCAAGAAGAGTGTGACCAGACAGCTTGCCATAAATGAACTGGTGCAAAGAATCAAAGATAGCGTAGGAATCACCGAGGAAGAGGTTAAGAGCTACTGGGTGAAGGAAAATGAGAAAATAGAGGTGGAATATATTATTATCAAGCCACAAAACTACCAGACAGAGGTAAAGGTTACTCAGGAAGATATGGAAAAGTACTATAAGACACATACAGAGGAATTCAGGGTACCCGAGAAAGTGAAAGTCAATTACGTACGGTTGGCTGCTCAAGATTTCCAGAATGAGGTGAAGATTTCCCCATCAGCCATAAAAGATTACTACCAAAACCACCTGACTGAGTATCAGATTCCGGAGACAAGGAGGGCCAGCCATATCCTTATAGAATTTAGCCCTGATGCTGCAAAAGAGGAGAAAGAAAAAGCACGGGAAGAAATAGAAAGGATACAATCGATGCTACGAGGTGGGGCTGATTTTGCCACCCTGGCCCGTCAATACTCCCAGGATTCCTTCTCGGCTGAGAAGGGGGGAGACTTAGGATTTTTCAGCTATGAAGAGATGGTTCCCTCTTTCAGCGAGGCTGTGTTTGCTCTAAAAGAGGCGGGAGAGGCCACGGAAATCATTGAGAGCCCTTTTGGATACCATCTGGCAAAACTTACCGGCATAGAGTTAGCCTACACCAAAACCTTTGAGGAAGTACAGGATGAAATTGAGGTGATTCTGACGGGGGAGAAGAGCGATGCTCTAGCTCAGGAAGAGGCCCGGAGAGTGAGAAATGAGCTAGAGCAGGGTGAAATCAGTTTTCAAGAATATGGAAAAGAGCATCCTCAGAGGGTAGGTACCTCTTCTTTCTTTGCTATGGATGAGAGAATCGAGGAGATAGGCTGGGTTCCTGAATTCAACCAGATAGCCTTCTCTCTGGAAGAAGATAAAATCAGCCGTGTCCTGAAAACATTCCAGGGATACTATATCCTTGGTCTGGAAGAAAAAAGGCCCTCTTACATTCCCAATTTCGATGAGGCCCAAGAAAAGCTAAAGGAGGCCCTCATTAAAGAGAGAGCCAAAGAGCTGGCCGAGCAAAAGGCTAAGTTTGTCAAATTGGAAGGAGAGACGGGTCTAAGTTTTTCCTCTTTAGCCCAAGAACAAAAGCTGGAGTATGAGCACCTTAAATACTTCAACCGCAAAGGATGGATTGAGGAAATCTACGGAAAGGACAGAGAAGAATTTATTGGCCTTGCCTTCTCTCTCCCAGTGGGAAAGATAGGAGAACCCCTACTTCTAACGGGTGGATATTATCTTATTAACCTCAAGGGAAGGGATCTTCCCTGGGAAGAATTTCCCAATCAAAAAGAAAAATTCAAACAAGATCTACTTTCTCAAAAGAGAGATATCTTCTTACAGGTATGGCTGGCAAAGATCAGGGAAAAAGCAAAAATAGTGGATAACTCTAGCTTATTCTTCTCTCCTTAGCGCGGATATGGAGCCCCTCTGTATCCTGAGTCTCATCTTCTCAGCCACCTCTACTTCCAGATAGTCGGGTTTAACCCTGATCACGGTGCCGAAGACTCCTCCCGTAGTTACTACTTTATCCCCCTTCTTCAAATTCTTCACCATTTCTCTGTGCTGCTTTTGTTTCCTGCGTTGAGGGAGAATGAGAAGAAAGTAAAAAATCACAAAAATCAGCATCAGGGGCATCAAAGTTCCAAGCATCCCTCCTGCCCCAGTTGCTCCCTGTCCATTTTGAGCCCAGGCAATTGAATCCACTCTAAACCCTCCTTTTTAGATATAAATGGATAGATAGTAATGACTCATCCACTAGACTTTACGTATCTTCCCAGAAATTCTTTCTTGAATTGTCTAAATTTATCCACTCTGATGGCCTTCCTCATCTTCTCCATAAGTCGGGTGAGAAAGTAGAGGTTATGATAGGTGGCAAGGCGCATTCCCAGAATTTCCCTTGCCCAGAGAAGATGCCTTATATAAGATCGAGAGTAGTTTTGACAGGCCTGACAATCACACTCTGGATCCAGAGGGCCAAAATCCTCCTTATATTGAGCATTCTTCAAATTCAGCCGCCCCTCCGAGGTAAAGACACTTCCGTTGCGGGCAATATGGGTAGGGAGAGCACAGTCAAACATATCTACACCCAGAGAAATTCCCTGCAAAAGCTCCTGTGGAGTCCCTATTCCCATAAGATAGCGAGTTTTATCTTGCGGAAGAAAATCATTGGTAAAATCTACAATCTCCCATCGTAAGGGAGCCGGCTCACCCACGGAGAGTCCCCCCAAGGCATAACCATCAAAGCCCATAGCTACCACTTCCTGGGCAGCCCTTTTTCTAAGATCCTTAAAGGTACTTCCCTGAACTATAGCCAAAAGCCCCTCTTCTTTTCCTCCATCTTTTTGCCAGGCCAACCTGCTCCTTTTAGCCCAACCCAGTGTTCTCTTCAAAGAATCCTCCGCCTCTCGATGAGAAGTAGGGTAAGAGGTGCATTCATCAAGAACCATTCTTAAATCTGCCCCCAGAGATGCCTGAATTTTCAGTACATCCTCAGGGGTTAGAAAATGCTGGGAACCATCAATATGGGATTTGAACCTTATCCCCCCCACCTCGGATTTCTGCAGGTTAGATATACTAAAGATCTGATATCCCCCACTGTCAGTAAGAAGACTACCCTCCCAGTTCATAAATCGATGTAGACCCCCCATTTTTTGGATAAGAAGATGACCCGGCCTGAGATAAAGATGATAGGCATTGCAAAGAACCACTTCAACTCCTATCCCTTTGAGCTCTTCCGATGAGAGAGCCTTAACCGTCCCCTGGGTGCCAACGGGAATAAAAACTGGAGTCTCGAATGTCCCGTGAGATGAGGAAATGATCCCCACGCGGGCTTTAGTCAAAATATCCTGATGAATTAAGTGAAACTGCATAGCTCACGCTTAGATTATCAGCATAGCATCTCCAAAGGAGAGGAAGCGATAATGATTTTCTATGGCTTCCTTATAGACCGCCATAAGTTTTTTCCTTCCTACAAAGGCACATGCAAGAAGTAAAAGGGAAGATCTGGGCATATGGAAATTGGTGATCAGTGCATCTACCAATCGGAACTCATATCCGGGGTAAATGAAAAGACTGGTCCATCCTTCTCCTGCAGAGACCTCTCCTGATCTTGCAGCCCGGGTCTCCAGGGCCCGGGTAGTGGTAGTACCTACCGCTACCACTCGCCCTCCCTTTCTTCTAGCCTCATTAATCCTGGAGGCTGCTGAGGGGCTGATGCGAAAATATTCCCTGGGAATCTGATTTTCCTCTATCTCGGGCTCATCAAGGGATTTGAAGCTGGCCCATCCAGTGTGCAGGGTAATCTGCACCACGTCAATTGCTCTTTTTTCAATCTCCTTAAGCAGGCTGGATGTAAAATGCAGTCCCGCCGTAGGAGCCGCCACCGCCCCCTCATGCCTGGCATAAACCGTCTGGTAGGCAGCTATATCTTCGGATGTTGGTCCCTTTTCTCTTTTTATATAAGGGGGAAGAGGCACCTCTCCAATCTGAGCTATGATTTCTTCGAGTCCTTCCGAGGGCTCAAACTCAATCAAATGCTGATTTTCTCCATTCCTTCCCCGCACCACTGCCTTCAGTTTTGTCCCTGGAAAGTAGATCTCGGCTCCAACTCTCAGCCGACGAGCGGGTTTTAACAAACAACTCCACAGGGTCTCTTTTTTCCTTTCCAAAAGGAGAATCTGCGCTTTTCCTTCCGTCTTCCTCTTTTTCCCCTTAAGCCGGGCCGGAATAACTTTAGTATTGTTCAGGACAACCACATCACCCTTTTTTAGAAAATGCAGGAGTTCGCTGAATCTTCGGTGCTCCATATTTCCATCTTCCCGGCAAAGCACCAAAAGACGAGAGCTATCCCTGGGAAAAGAAGGCTCTTGAGCCACCAGGCCCCTCGGCAAATGATAATCAAAATCTTGAAGCTTCATCAATCTTCTCACCAGGTCTTTAGGTAAAGATACCAGGAAATTTAAGTTGGTCAAGCAGTCAAAAGAGCAAAATAATTGACAACTCAAAAGAGTTATCATAATATCCAGAGAAAATAGAAAAAATGGGGATCGAGAAGAGAAAAAACATCGTTGCAGGAGGTGAAGCAGCATGGGGATTAAGGAGGCTGCGGAAGAGTGTCCTACCGAGTGCATAAAATATGAGGAGGACTGAGGGACCTCATGGTATTTTTTAGATGAGCTTAGCCGCTTTCAGAACTGAGGGGACATATTTATCCCAGCCTAAGGACATAATATGGACTCCCTGGCACATCCCCTTCATCTCTTTAATAAGAGAGGCAGCAATCTCAATGCTTTTCCTGGGCCGATCTTCCTTGGAAGCTTCTGCCATAATCTTGATAAGTTTATCCGGAACGAAGACTCCGGCCACATTGGCATTCATAAATCGGGCCATTCCGGCTGACTTTAATAGAACTATTCCTACCATTATGGGGACCTTAATATGCTCAGCCGCCTTCATGAGATCTTCAAATTTTTTGACCTCATAGACCGCCTGGGTCTGAAAAAATTCTGCTCCGGCTTCCACCTTGGCTTCCATCTTGATTATCTGAGGTTCCAGGGGATCGGCTCCCGGATTGACCACAGCACCCAGGCAAAAATCTGGTGAACCATCCAGCTTATTCTCCACCATATCATAACCATTAACCAGATTCCTGGCTGCTTTAAGCAGGTGAATAGAATCAAGATCAAAGACTGGTTTTGTCTGGGGATGATCTCCCAGCACTACGTGATCTCCTGTGAGACAGAGGACATTCTCAATTCCCAGCACAGAGGCAGAAATAAGATCAGATTGAAGGGCTAATCTGTTTCTATCCCGACAGGTTATCTGAAAAACTGGTTCAAGTCCTCTTTCCTTTAACAAACGACACACGGCCATAGACCCCAGCCGCATCACTGAACTCTGATTCTCGGTGACATTGATAGCATCAACTTTATTCTTTAAGAGATCCACCTCCTCCAGCATAGGTTCTATATTTGTCCCTTTGGGGGGTCCAATTTCTGAAGTAATTACAAACTTACCCTTTTTAAAGAGATCTTTTAGCTTCATAGGGTAGATAGTCTCCTTTCTTCAGATGCCTCCTCTTTGGGCTCCTCTTCAACAGTTTCCAGTGCCCAGAATATAGATTTCTTCCTCTGGGACGGAGCAAGAATGAGATTGTAATCCCGGGGTGAGTAAATCTTTCTCAGATTCTCTAGCTTCCCTATATTCTTAAGCCGCTCGTAGATGAGAGCCCAGACACAATCTTTTTCTGGATCAGTCTCACATTTACCCTTGTCAGAGCCTCCACAGGCCCCGTTAACCAGAAGTTTAGGACAATTAGCATAAGGACAAATTCCCCCGGTATCAGCCAACCGGCAATCTCCACATTGAAGACATCTTTCCTCACCTGGCCAGACTCCCGGGAATCCACCCATATATATGGTATTATCCGCCGGTCGAACAGGGATATCCAGCATGTTAGCCACCGCCTGAACCCCGATACCGCAGGAGAGGACAAGAACAGAGTCAGAGGATTTAAGCTCTTCTATGTATCGGTTAAGACGCATACCAATGAGCACCTTGTTACATACAAAATCGATGAGAAGAGCAGCGGTTATTTCTTTCCCAGCTTCTCTCAACTTATCCTTGACCTCTCTCAATCCCTCCGTGCCTCCTGTCTTACAGGCATCCGAACACCCTCCACAGGCTATGAGAAAAACATTTTTTTCCTCTTCCAGGAAAGAGAGAATTTCCTCCCAGCTCTTTCTCTCTGAAACAATCATTGGTGAGCCTCCTCTCTAGCTTATTCTAAACTGCTCTAATTCTCTCCCCTTGGGAGTAACAAAGTGGACTGCACAGGCCAGACAGGGATCGAAACTACGGATAATTCGCACAACTTCCAGGGGATTTCGGCTATCTTTCACCTTGATTCCCACCAGCGCCTTTTCCATAGCACCGGGCTGATTGGAATCATCACGGGGTGATGCATTCCAGGTGGTAGGCACCACCAGTTGATAGTTGTCAATAACCCCTCTTTTTATCCTGATCCAGTGCCCCACAGATCCTCGGGGTGCCTCACTTAACCCCATACCTTCAGCCTCTTCAGGAAGCTCGTAGGGGACATATATCGGCTCCCCAGGCTTAAGCTGAAGAACCCATTCAGCCATAGTGTCAGCAACCAGTTTGGTATCCAGAGCTCTAGCCAGATGACGTCCCAGGCAGGATAAAAGATTTGGAAATCTCAATTTCATTCTGGAGAGAGTCCTTTCCACTAAGTCCCGAACAACAGGGTCACCCGAGGAATATCCTACCACCAACCGAGCCAGAGGTCCTACCTCACAGGGCTCTCCATGGTAACGAGGGGCTTTTAGCCAGGAATAGCCCCCGGATTTATTTTCACTGGGAGAAGTGTCTCCACGGGAGGGATGCCGACCAGTCGTCTCATCTTCGTACCAGCTATTCTTCACCTGCTCAGTGATCTTGTCCGGTTCCAGACACCCAAAGCTTAGAGCAGGATCGGCTAATCCCTGTCTGTAAAGACGGTTTCGCTTAGTTTGATCACTCGGATCTCGGTCCAGATTGAAAGCTCCGTAGGAGAGAAAACGATACCCACTTGCTCCCATCTCCAGGTAGTCCCCATATTTCTCCGCTATCCGCATCACATCGCTAAGATAAACATTATCAATGAACTGTCTGATTTCATTAACCCTCCACAGGAAGGCGGTGATTTTGTCTACGGTGGGCTTCTCTGTGACTCCTCCTGTCACCATAGCCACATTATGGGGCATTTTCCCTCCAAAGATGGCCAGCAACTCGTGCGCCTTTCGCCTCACCTCTAAAGCGAGAAGATAGTGGGAAGCAAGCTCTTCATTAGCCTTATCATCCAGGCGGTAGTCCCCCTCGTAGCGGGGAAGGAAAGGAGAAGAATTTCCACCAGCCAGAAATTCTCTTAGCCCCTTTAATCTCACATCTTCGCCTTCGTACCTCGCCAAACGGGTAAGATCTACAAAGTCAAGGGAAGCTAAATGATAAAAGTGGAGAATATTAGACTGAAGAAAATTGGAACCCAGGATGAGATTGCGAATGATCCTGGCATTGGAAGGAATCTTATCCTCAAGATCGAAGGCCTGGTCCAGGGCAAAAACCGAGGCGGTAGCATGAGCGATGGGGCAAACCCCGCAGACCCTCTGAGTTATTTGAGAGGCATCTCTGGGGTCCCTCCCCTTAAGGATTATTTCAAATCCCCGGAAAAGTGTACCTGAGGTTCTAGCTTCTTTCACCTTCCCCCCATCCAGCGTGACTTCCACTTTAAGGTGACCTTCTATCCGGGTAACAGGATCTATAATGACTTTTTCCATTTTCGTCTCCTAGAATCTATTTCAGGGGTGGCTTTAATTTTTCCCAATCACTAATCTTTTTGTAAAAAGGGCCTGTTATATCAGGAAAGGAGGGCTCTGTACATCCCAGGCAGGGAGAACCCGCCCCAATAACCCAGTTGACACCACCATTCCAGTGCCGAAGAGAACAGTCGGCATAGGTAAAGGGACCTTTGCATCCCAGCTCATATAGGCACCCTTCCTCCCCTAATTGGCGAGCGAATTTGCCTTCATCGAAATAGGGACGGCGGGGACAGTTCTCGTGAATGAGCTGTCCATAAAAAGTCTTGGGTCGATTGAGCTCATCCAGATCATCCCCACTCATCAGACCGTAAAGTAGAATATGAGCTACCGTTCCTACAAACCAATCCGGATGGGGAGGGCATCCAGAGACATTAATAACCGGAACATCGATTTTTTCTTCCTCCACCACATCTTTTGCGCCTTTGCATCCTGTAGGATTAGGTCGTGCGGCAGGAATGCCCCCAAAGGTGGCACAATCTCCCAGGGCAATGATGGCTAGCGATCCCCGGGCAAGATCAACAAAGCGAGAAAGAATAGTAACCGGCTCTCCCTTTTTCTCTCCCACAGTGCCAAAGACCCCCCCTCTGGCTGTGGGAATACCGCCCTCCATCACCAGAATGTAGCTACCTTCTTTCTTTTCTCGAGTGTCCAACATCACCTCAATAGATACTTCACCGCTGGCCGCCATGAGAGTGGGATGAAAAACAAGCTGCAAGAAACTGCCTGGAACCACTTCGTCCAGAAGAAGATTCTTGATAGAGGGACTGACGGAATTCATAATGGATACAGAACATCCTGTACAGCCTGCTCCCTGCAGCCAGATAACTGGTTGGCGCTTAGCCTCCATTCTGAGCCTCCTTCCTCTGAATATCTTTTTTCGAAATCCTAGAACTTCTTGCTCCCCTGCCTCAAATTGTCATCCGTCATTGAGAAGCACTCTTGAGAGGGTAATCACTGCAATAACTTAAAAAAATATCCCTCCGTCTGCTAGGCTCTTCTCTTTAATATAACAAACAGTTAGGGACTTAGATAATGAGATATCCCTCTGACTTGGGAAGGATATCTTGCTGGTTGGCATTCCTACATATCAAAACGGTAGTCACCAAAACCGGTCCTTCTACTTTACCAGCACCATCATATTTCGTCAAGAGCACGCACACTTAGTCAATCCAATGGTAGGGTGAAGATGAAGTTAGCCCATTGTCCTTCTTCAGACTCAGCCCACATCTCTCCTCCATGCTTCTGGATAATCTCTTTGGTGACAAAAAGACCCAATCCACTTCCCCGTTCTTTTCTGAATTTCTCCCCTCTGAGGCGGGTAAACTTGGTAAAAAGCTGATCGCTCTTATCCTTGGGAAATCCCTCACCTTTGTTCCATACATTTATCTTCCACTCATTTTCTTCCCTTAGAACACCTATCTTAATCTTACCTTTTTCTTTCCCATATTTTATAGCGTTGCTCAAAAGATTTTCCATTACTATCTTTAAAAGATCGGGGTCTGCCACGACTTTAAAAGAATCAGATGCATCTACTTCCAGGAGTATATCTCTTCCTTCAAGTTGACCTTTAAATTCATCTAAAACTGGCTCCAAAATATCTTTTTTAAATTCGACCTCCTGTTTGTTAACTTTCAATTCTTCTTTTTCTATTCGACTCAAATCAAAGTAATTTTTTATCATATCGCTAAGTCTTTCAGAATTCCGCAACAGAACATCCACCATCGTTTTCTGTCTTTGGTCCAGTGTTCCAACTACTCCCCGGCTTAGATTATAAGCACTACCCAATATAAGACCCAGTCTATTCTTAATTTCATGAGTTACAAAAGTAAGTATTTCCATGTAGTACTGATTTATCTGCCTCAAATCATAGTTTGCTTTTTCCAACTCTGTCTCTCTTTTATATAAAACAGCAGCCATTTGATTGAAATTTCGCATTAGCTCCTGAATTTCCAGATATGGCAACTTCTGAATGTAAGAATAATTTTTCTCTTTTTCTAAAACATACTGGATTTCCCCTCGTGCAATACGATTGGTTGCTCTCACCAGGCTCTTTATAGGTTTGGAAAGTCCCCGAGACAAAAGATAAGAAACAATAAGGACAGCCACAATACCTCCAAATATTATGGCTAATAAACGCAGGAAGATTCCGTTTCTGATATCAACATATTTATCCTCCAGAACACCTGCATACAACATCCCTATTATCTTGTTGGTGGGGGCATATATCGGTTTGTAGGCCGATATGTACCAACTATTGACTACAAAAGCTCTATCCAGCCATGTTTTTCCATTCTCCAAGACCTTTTCGTAAACTTCTTTTGAAACACGTGTCCCAATAGCTCGAGAGCCATCCTTTTCTTTGACATTGGTGGTTATTCGTACATCCCATTGAAAAATAGTCACGGTTCCGAATGGCTTTCCTTTGTATTCCTTCTCCTCAAAGACCATATCTCTTACGTAATCAACTAACTGGTAGTTTCTGTTTAATAAAATTCCTCCATATAGAATACCTATTATTTCTTCATTTCCTCCCCACACAGGCACAGCAGCCATGAGGACCATCCCTGACCTTTCTGCTTTTTCGGAACGAGGTCTGGCTCCAGGAGTAGGAGTTAATTGAATATATGCTTGCTGAAATAGATCTTCTCCCTCCATCTTCAGAGTCTGAGGAGGCATTATTAGAATACCTGATGCACTTTTTCCCTGGAAGACTTTTGATACAAATGAATTTGAGAGAGAAAAGTCCCCGTGGTAGTATGGAAAACGAGTCCGGAGTATAACTTTTCCTTTTCTATCACATAAGGTGAGAAAATCAAAGCTAGAATCAACTCTTTTTTTCTCAAGCCAGGGTCTTATATCCGAGGAAATAGGTTGAGATTTTTCGAGAGGATCTATTAACCGCTGTTTTTCTGCCAAAAGATCCAAAGTAATTACTAATTTTTCTATCTCTTTATCCAAGAAATTGTGAGCTACTCGTAAATCAATAGCGACTCTGCTCTTTGTTTCGTTAAGGACGACATGAAAGATATGGAGACGACATACCAGTATGACAAGAGCCCCTATCAAGAGAACAACCAGCGTGAAATACCAGAAAATCTTCCGCTGAAATGATAATTTAATCATTAATATTAACTCATTTTCTTCTTTGAAGCACTTCCGCCACTTTTTCTATCAGTTCAGCTGGAGACACAGGTTTTTCCAGGAACTCAGTTACAGGTAACCACTCCTTGTCAGGTTTTATTTTCTCCTTGATATCCATCCTTTCTCTTATGGCTGTTAGCATTATTATGGGTGTGTTCCGGATTTCTTCGTATTTTCTGAGTTCTCGGGAAACATTAAATCCTCCTGTCTTTCTCTTCAGTATCACATCCAGTATTATAACATCTGGCTTTTCCTTAAGAGCTTTCTCGAGGGCTTCTTTTTCATCGTAAGCAGCCACCACTTTATATCCCTTATTCTCCAAAGCCACCTTGTTGACCTCTACGAAATCAACCTCATCATCAACTAAAAGTACTTTTTTCTCCATCTTAACCTCTTTTTTGATATTTAGAAGATTGTGACCCATTCACTTCATTGGCCAAGGTACAACTTTCTTTGAGTTTGCGACTAATCACCAGGAGTGCTTAATTTCCTGGAGATAAATGAAAACGCTGATTGTTAACAATATAACAGGTTATAACTTCAAGTTGAGAGGTAAAATCAACATTTTTTAGCTTCACGTAAGAGGGAACAACGACTCTGGCAGGAGAAAAATTGAGAATACCTTTTATCCCACTTATGACAAGAAGATCTGCTGACTCTTGGGCCGCTTCAGATGGAGCAGTAATCATTCCTATGTGAATTTTCTGCTTCCTTATTATTTTGGGCATCTGGTAAGGATGATATATCTTTACACCGGCTATTCTCCTGCCAATCCTGTTCGGATTTACATCAAATCCGACTTGGATATGGAACCTACTTTTCTCGAAAGCAAGATTATTTAACAGAACCCTCCCTAATTTCCCAACACCCACCAGTGCTATAGGCCATACTCTGTCAAGACCCAATGCCTTTGAGATCCCCTCTCGCAACTTCCCTACTCTGTACCCCTTACTCGGAGTTCCAAATTGTCCAAAATAAGAGAGGTCTTTTCTTATCCTCGCACCCGATGTCCCTAAGGACTCGGCAAGCTGCTCAGAAGATATCCTCGCCTCTTCCCTCATTTCCCTGAGATATCTAAGATAAAGAGAAAGGCGGATAGCTGCGTTTTCTGAGGCTTTTTCTTTAGGCATAGCCTAAACCTCTATCAAAATTATTCAGCGGGAGGCATGCTGAAAAGCTGCTTCCTTCTCTCTTCCTAAGCTATGCCCCGCCTGCATCCCCAATCCTCAAGCGCGAATCATATGCTTCTATTCTATATAAATGTGGCCTTCTTGCCAAACTATATTTGAAATTGCTATGGCAAAAATAGCGCACTTAATCTTCTGTAGATAACTGAAAATCTCCATTGTTAACAATATAATTAGGTATAACTTCAAGTTGAGAGGTAAAATCAACATTTTTTAACTTCACGTAAGAGGGAACAACGACTCTGGTGGGAGAAAAATTGAGAATACCTTTTATCCCACTTATGACAAGAAGATCTGCTGACTCTTGGGCCGCTTCAGATGGAGCAGTAATCATTCCTATGTGAATTTTCTGCTTCCTTATTATTTTGGGCATCTGATAAGGATGATATACCTTCACACCAGCTATTCTCCTACCAATCCTGTTCGGATTTACATCAAATCCGACCTGGATATGGAACCTACTTTTCTCAAAAGCAAGATTATTTAACAGAATCCCCCCTGATTTCTCAACACCCACCAGTGCTATAGGCAATGGCCATCTATCCCTTCCTTTACCATATATATAATAGTAGAGCATACCAACAAAGAAGGCTCCTCCAACAATATTCCCTATAGTTACCGGCAACAAATTGTTGAACAAAAACATCCCCCAGGTAATGTTTTTTGTAATAAACATCCCGGCAGGAATAAAAAACATATTGGCAACACTGTGTTCAAATCCTAAGGTAACGAAAGCCATGATAGGAAATTGAATTGCAAAGATCTTGCCTATTATATTATCACTACCTAATGCTAACCAAATAG
>Ga0209979_1003784_pt1 | contig 13066 bp, 5 predicted proteins | sample AnhtaG_FD_183114 | JGI IMG/M metagenome (GOLD analysis project Ga0209979, IMG submission 183114) | Deep subsurface microbial communities from Anholt, Denmark to uncover new lineages of life (NeLLi) - Anholt_01485 metaG (SPAdes) (version 2) | ecosystem: Environmental > Aquatic > Marine > Oceanic >...
TGTTATTATTTGACTTATAATGGGACAGTAGTGATTATACAATAAAATTTATTATATGTAAAGTGATTTTTTTATTTTTGTAACCACGGATTTCACGGATTTTTGTTGGCCGCAGCTCGTGCTACGTAGCGAGTACTTCGCAGAGTAGTAAGGGCACCGAGGACTCAGAGGTTTTTCGTTCAGCTTAGTGTTCTTGACAAGCAAGTTTCTTAAAGCAAGCTTTATCACCTTGGCTTGTCAGCGTCCACAGTTGCATTAAGATGCAACATATTTGAAGCTGACGAAATTCCTTCCCTGATTATAGAGGACTCAGGTTTCAAGTGATTAATTCTCTCAAGGATCTCATGGAACAGGGATTTCGGAGATTGTCCACGCACCAAATTTAAAAAACAAAATTGGTGCGGGATCTGCGCTCATTCTGAGCTTGAGAAATTCTGGAGAAAATCCGAAGCGATTCAACAGGGAAAGAGCGAGGGAAAAAAACATAGCATCAACATTCTAAGCTATTTTGCCCTGCGGACTACGGCGGGCAGGCAAAAGAAATTCGAATGACCAAAATTCAAAAGGAGCTACCACGAAGACACGGACTGACACTAATTACGGGGCAAGGAGGGAGCACAGAGTATATAAGTATATGCATATATACTTATGTACTATTCTAACAATTCGCTTTTTGGAGGTCGGCCCTGGCAGAAGGACGGCGGGTAAAGAAGGAGTACAGGGTAAAATCAAAAATTAAAAATCAAAATGTAAATGCCGTAAGGCATCCTGTGGAGTGCAAAGGTACAAATCAAAAATCAAAAAGAGGTTTCAAGTGATTAATTCTCTCAAGGATCTCATGGAACAGGGATTTCGATACGAGAAGGACTGTTTAAGTAAAAAAGAGAGAACAACTTGTATCGGTAATGGAAACTCTGGAGAGAATCCGAACCGAAAAAGTTCACAGTATCTTGCAATAATATGTTTTTTCTCTTTGCAGATCGCCTGCCGGTTTGTGGGGGGGTCTTATTGCGATTTCACTCAGAAGGCTTGCCTGTGCGTCCCCGCACGCAGACAGGTATCGAAGCGGTACACATGCACTATATCTGCAAGAAATGCGGCAGCGAGATAACCGAAGAATTTACCCTAACGGATGTCTTTATTGACAATGGGCAATGAACATGGCTGTCAGTTACCGAGTGATTATTAGCAACTCTCAATGAATAAGAAAAAGCCTGCAAGGATACCTTGCAGCCCTGATTCAATTCTGCCCAATGGTCTTGCTCACTTTTTAACGACTTCAATGCAACAGCCGTCGAACAGCGCAAAATCTACGAAATCAACTACAGTATTCTGGTCAAGGTCAACACCGCCACACCAATCGGGCGCACGACAACCCGCCTCAAGCCAATAAGATGAAAGCAAGGCAATGTACTTGAGACTGTTATTGATTATCTTGATTGAGTCTGTGCCATAAAAGTATTGCCCGGTGGTAAACGAGCCTGTAACCGTTACATCCATGACCTCATCGCCTGTTACAAGTTGACACAGTTCAGCACGGTCAAAAGCCGCTTCAACCTCAACGAAGTTAGCTTCATTGATAAAGACATTCATCGGCACCTCCGACTCGATGTCGCCTGGCTGAAGGATTGCCGGCGTATTAGCATCCACATCCTCAACCGCAAAGCCTTCAGGCAGAGCAAAATGCGCCTTGACCCAGTTGCCTTGGCTGCCAGGATTCAGTGCCTGTGGCGTAAATTTCATTGTCACTTCTATTGCTGGCACGACAGTTATAACAACCTGGTCTGGCTCAGAATCAACTATGCTATCGTTTACTACCAACTCGATGATATGTTCACCGACGGGAAGCTCAATGGTTGGACTTACACCATTAGTATCATAGGTGTTTGCGTCAATTGTCCAACTCCAGTAATAGCTTAACTCATCACCATCAGGATCGTAAGAATCGTTGCCGTCAAGAACCACCTCCGCTATCCCGTCAATCCAGGCGTAAGCAATCTGATTAGATCCGGCATCAGCGACTGGAGTGGTATTTGAACGTTTTAAGGCAAGGCTGTGGAACGATCCTGCAGCAATAGCGACAAAGTCGTTACCGTCCGGCGGATCGGCCTGACCATAATTATTCCGGCCCCAGCCGATGATACTACCGTCCGACTTCAAGGCCAGAATGTGGTAGGTTCCTGCGGCAATAGCAACAAAGTCGTTACCGGCCGGTGGATCGGCCTGACCATACTCGTTATAGCCCCAGCCGACTATGCTGCCGTCTGATTTTAAGGCAAGGCTGCACCCGAATCCTCCGGCAATTGAAACAAAGTCGTTACCGTCCGGCGGGTCGGCCTGACCATAATTGTTCTCGCCCCAGCCGATGATACTGCCGTCCGACTTCAAGCCAAGGCTGTGCCAGTGTGCGGCAAGCGCGACAAAGTCGTTACCGTCCGGCGGATCGGCCTGACCATAATTATTCCGGCCCCAGCCGATGATACTGCCGTCTGACTTTAAGGCAAGACCGTGCCAGCCTCCTACGGCAATAGCGACGAAGTCGTTACCGTCCGGAGGATATGCCTGACCATAGTCGTTCAAGCCCCAGCCGACTATGCTGCCATCCGACTTCAAGGCCAGACTATGGTACAGTCCTGCGGCAATGGCAACAAAGTCGTTACCGTCCGGCGCATCGGCCTGACCATAGTCGTTCAAGCCCCAGCCGACGATACTGCCATCTGACTTTAAGGCAAGACTGTGGTACCATCCTGCAGCAAGCGCGACAAAATCGTTACCGTCCGGCGGATCGGCCTGACCATAGTCGTTATAGCCCCAGCCGACTATGCTGCCGTCTGACTTCAAGGCAAGGCTGTACCCGTATCCTCCGGCAATTGAAACAAAGTCGTTACCGTCCGGCGGATCGGCCTGACCATAGTCGTTTAAGCCCCAGCCGACTATGCTGCCATCCGACTTCAAGGCCAGACTATGGTACAGTCCTGCGGCAATGGCAACAAAGTCGTTACCGTCCGGTGGATTGGTCTGACCATACTCGTTATAGCCCCAGCCGACTATGCTGCCGTCTGACTTCAACGCCAGACTATGGTAGTGCCCTGCGGCAATGGCAACAAAGTCGTTCCCGTCCGGCGGGTCGGCCTGACCATCATTGTTACGGCCCCAGCCGACAATACTGCCGTCCGACCTCAACGCCAGGCTGTGGGTCCCTCCTGCAGCAACAGCAATAAAGTCGTTACCGTCTGGCGGGTCGGCCTGACCATACCCGTTATAGCCCCAGCCAACGATACGACCGTCTGACTTCAAGGCCAGACTGTGGTAGCTTCCTGCGGCAATTGAAACAAAGTCGTTACCGTCCGTAGGATATGCCTGACCATAATTATTCCGGCCCCAGCCGATGATACTGCCGTCTGACTTTAAGGCAAGACTGTGGTACCCTCCTGCGGCGACGGCAGCCAAATTGTCAAGGTTCGGAGAAATCTTTTGTCGTCCCCAACCAACAACCGACCCAGCCCAAGCTTGTGGCCCAGACGAATACTGAGTTGCCAAAAGAAATAGTATTACTGTCAGCCAATTTTTTAGATTTGTTCTCTTAGCCATTTTTTGGCCTCCTCAAAAAGATTATTAATTCTTAGCGCACTGAAAAGGACGCTACCACGTCCCGATCCTCTTAGGCCCGCCAGAACCTAACGAAAGACACGCAAGCAGCGCCCCGTATTGGGACACTGACTTTCTGCGTTCTTTCGTTTTTCAAAACTGGTGGTTTTGGATGAAACGCTTAAAAGTTCAGTACAGTTCCGTATTCAATTGTCAAAAACATGAACATCTCAATGTTTGTCCCATAATAACACAACAAGACCGTTAAAACAAACAAAATCTGCCTGTTTTTTGAGTTTTCCGAGTCTACCGTCATAAAGCAAACCGCCTTAACGGAAAAGTCAACTGATTACGTGGATATCGAGAAAATCATTGCAGGAAACATGTGTAAACAAAATGACCATTGTAGGCAGGGCTTTCTATCAGCACTATTCTAACAAATTTTATTTCCTTTGCGCAACTTAGAGCAATTTAATTTTTCGTGTTCGCTTTATGCCTGTTGCGGCTTCGGCCGGCGGCATCAGATTTGCTCGCGATATTTCAATATCGCTGTGCAATCTTCTTTGCCGGCCTTGTCCTCACGACGGCCTAAATGCGAACAGAAAATATTAAAGTGCTCTAATCCGGGAAATCCGGGATAATGATATCAATCGGCGTAGCAAAGGCTTTCGGCCGGGGCGTTGTTTTTGGAATAGGGCTAACTCTTGTGCCGTTTATTTTCTTTCCGATTCTGGCATTTGCCCGCGACTAATCCCTCTGCTTGGCGCCGCTGCGGCGTTGCGTGGGAATTCAACACGAGGACGGGCGCAATAGTCGCTTTTTCAAGGTAGATTTGATATAGTCAACCAAAGCTGGCTAAGTTGCGCATCTGAGCAGGTTCAGGTGAGAAATCTCGAATCACTTTACGGACGGATAGGAGTCCAAAAATGGAAAATAGATTTGGCATATTAGCCGCCGCCGTTGTGTTTGGGCTGATAGGAACTCTCGCGGTGCTTTGGTCCGGCGGGTGCGGAATTAGTGAGGTTTCCGAGCAGACTGATAGAGGACACGCCGATGCTGCTCAGAAGGTGTCATTCCACTCGGCAAGAGCGATTTGGCCCAGGGGACGCCAAACAGAGAAGAATCTGTTCGTCGGCTTTCGAGCCGTGTTTAAGCGACCGAAGAGCGGCACCGCCGTATTGCGGATTACCGGGTCCTCACTCTATCGCATATTGCTCAATGGCAATTTCCTCGGTCATGGGCCGGCACGCGGACCACACGGATACTGGCGGGTGGACCAATGGCTGCTCAAAGACCTGCATGCCGACGAAAACATCCTGGCAGTTGAAGTGGCCGGATACAATGTGAACAGCTATTATCTGCTCGATCAACCCTCATTCATACAGGCCGAAATAGTTGCCGAAGGAAAGGTGCTGGCCTCCACGGCTGGCAGGGGTACAAAATTCGAGGCCTGTATTCTCAAAGAGCGCCTCCAGAAGGTCCAGCGTTACAGTTCTCAGCGCACCTTCATAGAATACTACAGATTGCAGCCCGGTTACGACCGCTGGCGGTGCGATAAGTCGGCTACGTTTGTAAAGACAAAGTGCGTGATATTTCCTAACAAGAAACTGTTGCCCCGCCGCGTCCAATATCCGCGATTTTCTAAGCGGCAGCCCATCTGGTACGTCAGTCGAGGCCGAATACAAACAGATATGGAAGTTGAAGATTTGTGGAGGGGACGGGAGCTTACCAGGATCGGCCCCAGGCTAAAAGGTTTTACCCAGGACCAGTTGGAAGTCATACCGTCGATAGAGCTGCAAAAGATTGAGTCGGTGGAGTCAGCCGAGGTTAATCAGCCTTATTCGCCCGGCAGGGTGATTGATTTGGATAAGAATTCGTTTGCCATCCTGGACCTGGGGACGAACTTGACTGGCTTTGTCGGCACACAGGTCAAATGCAGCGAAAAGACACGGTTGTTCATCACCTTCGATGAGATTCTATCAAACGGCGATGTCGACTTTAAGCGGCTCAAGTGCATCAACGCTGTCGGTTACGAACTGCAGCCGGGCCAATATGCGCTGGAGACTTTTGAGCCTTACACGATGCGATACCTGAAGCTGTTGGTGCTCGAGGGAGCTTGTAAGGTAACGAATCTTTACTTGCGCGAGTACGCTAACCCTGAAGCTGCGAGAGCACATTTTGCATGCAGCGACCGACGGTTGAACCGCATCTTTGAGGCTGCACGCCAGACGTTCCGGCAAAACGCAGTGGATATCTTTATGGACTGCCCGTCGCGGGAGCGGGCCGGCTGGCTCTGTGATAGTTTCTTCACCAGCCGGGTGGCCTTTGACCTCTGCGGCAGCACTGCCATCGAGAAAAACTTTTTTGAGAACTACCTTTTGCCCAGGCATTTCGAGCACCACCCGCAAGGGATGCTGCCTATGTGCTACCCCGCCGATCATTACGACGCCAGATTCATTCCGAACTGGGCAATGTGGTTTGTAATCCAACTGGAGGAATATCTCGCTCGCAGCGGCGACTGGCAGTTGGTTGACGCCTTAAGGCCCAGGGTTATGTCATTGCTGAAATACTTCGAGCGGTTCAAGAACGAGGACGGTTTGCTGGAGAAGCTCGAAAGCTGGGTCTTCGTGGAATGGTCCGAGGCAAATCGATTTGTCCAGGACGTCAGTTATCCCTCCAACATGTTGTATGCGGCCGTATTGGCGGCGGCGGGCAGGATGTATGAAGAGCCGCAACTGTTGGCTCAAGCGAAAGAATTGCGGCAAGTAATACGGCGGCAATCCTTTGATGGGCAGTTTTTCATCGACAACGCGGTCAGAAAGGACGGCAAACTGGAACCAACCGACAATCACAGTGAAGTCTGTCAGTATTTCGCATTCTTTTTTGATATTGCCAACCTGGGCACACATCAGAAGCTCTGGAACACTCTGCGTGAGCAGTTCGGCCCCAGGCGTGCCCAAACCGACGCATACCACGAGGTACACCAGGCTAATTCATTTGTGGGCAACTATCTGAGGCTGGAATTGCTCAGTCGTTTTGGATATTGCCGACAGTTGAACGATGAGTTGGCGGATTTCTTTCTCGATATGGCCGAGAGAACCGGAACGCTATGGGAAAAAACCAGTACTTCGGACAGTTGTAATCACGGCTTTGCCAGCCATGTGGCCCATTGTCTTTATCGTGATGTGCTGGGCGTGCATCGTGTTGATACACAGAACAAGGTTGTTGAACTGCGCTTCAGTGATGTTGGTCTCAAATGGTGCGAAGGAAAAATGCCCACAGCCGATGGTGTCGTTTCCGTCCGATGGCGGACTGATGGTGACAAAATCCTCTATCAGGCCGACGTTCCTGCTGGATACGTTTTGAAGATAGAGAATCTTAGCGCCCGCCGATTGCTGCCGGAGCCGTGATTTGTCGGCGCGCCAATCTGGGCAACAGTCCGAGGCGTTTGTAAATTTTTTGTAAAAAAGCCAATCGGCTATTTTACAGGCATTTTACTTTATCCCCACCCGAAATTGTTACATAATTAATATATAAGACAGCTTAACAAAAACCGTTGGCGAAAGACGCAACAGCTTTGACGTCTGTATGGAAAATCTGCGTTTTGTTATTTATCGCAAACTGAGCTGTTATTGATGTCTCGCAAACAATATCTGCGAATGTAACTAAAATTTCGTTTATACTTAGGGAGAACATATCATGCGTGGTCGATATTTTTCCGTCATTGTTGTTTTGTGTGGTATAAGTTTGGCCCTGGCGTCAGCAGGCCTCGCTGCTGGGAACAAAGAAAAGGCAGGCACCCAGCCACCAAAGGTCTATGTCCCCTATGAGAAGCTTCGCGATGTGTTTGAGAAGAAGGAGCAGGGAGTATTTCTCCCTTACAAAGACTTTCAGAAACTCTGGCGGGCGGCACAGGGAAGACCGATGGACCCATCGCAGGCGCCATTTGACTACCTTATCAGTACCGCCCGGTTTAAGGGCAGCGTCAAGGATGAGCTTGCCACTCTGCGCCTGGAGCTTACGATTGATATTCTCGCCGAAGGCTGGGTCCAGGTCCCTATCGGACTTGGTGAAGTAGGCGTGTCACAGGCCGAGTTCGTCAAGCCAAAGAATACCAAAATCAAACCGCTCCTGCGGGTGGTCGATGGCCGGTATATTCTCATGGCCAAAGGCAAAGGCCGCTATGAGCTGGCATTGGACTTCGTCTGTCAGTTAAAGACCGAACCCGGACTCCATGTCTTGAATTACCGTGTACCCTCCGCTGCCATAACAACCCTCGAACTGCTGATTCCTGAAGAAAACCTCAAAGTTGACGTGGAACCCATGCTGGCCGCTACCACATTGCAGGTCGAAGTACAGGGTGCCAAAGCCACCCGTCTTCAGGCGTTTCTCGGCTCCACCAAGCAGGTTCGTTTGAGTTGGAAACCAAAAACCGAGGCTGCGCCAGAACTTAAGCCGGTGGTTATCTGTGAGCAATTCCACCACATTAACATCGCTGAAGCTCTTATCAGTTATGAAGTCGAGTTAAGCTACACTATTCGTCGCGGCGGCGTTGATGCATTTAACATACAGTTGCCGCGCGAATTCCGCGTAACTGATCTCTCCGGAGCAAACATCGCCAGGTGGGATATGCAGACTGCTGCCGAGACTGCCCGTCCGCAGGCTCCACAGGTAGTCAAAGTAAAACTCTTTTCACCGGCAAAAGACAAATATACGCTGACGGTTAAGATGGAGCGATTTCTGCAGGAAGTACAGGCTCAGATTCCGCTTGTTCCGATTATGACCGACCAGGTCCTCAGGCAGAGCGGCCTGATTGGGATTACCTGTTCGCCGCGCCGTTTAGTCAATCTTAAGGACGTAAAGAATCTCGCCCGCGTCGATACCGGGCGACTGCCGCATCATCTGCAGGAGCAGCCCGGTGTAACAGCTTACCGGTTTATCGCGGCTGATTATAGCGGCACAATTGCGATTGAAACCGCCTCGCCGCGCATCACGGTTAATCAGAACTGGATGTTAGGCGTTGACAGCGATCGGCTCCAACTGCGCGGTCAGTTGCATTATAACGTCGAACGAACCGGTGTTTTCGAGCTGGAGATGAATTTTCCCCAGCCGTGGAAGATTGAATCGGTCGGGCCCGACCAACTTGTGGACGACCATCAGCTCAAAGGCCGGGGCGACGCACGCACACTTCATATACTGCTTAAAAGAGAGAATACCGGCGACTTTGTTCTGCAGTTGGCCGCTCACGCCGACCGGACACAACCGCAAGCCAAACTGGATTTCAGCCTGCCTTTAGCCGATGCGAACGATTTGCACTTGTATCGTGGACAGCTAATATTGCTGTTGGCCGATCAGTTGCGCGCCCAGGTGCAGGAGCTCCAGCAGCTGCAGGCTATTCCGCTCAAACGCGCAGAGAAGTGGACCGAGATAGCGGGACTCTCAGCCGCAATGGCCTTCGAGTTCCGGGCCATCGACCGTGATAAGTGGGCCGGAGGAAGATTCAAAATCGCTGTTAAGCCGCCCCAGGTATCGGCTGTCGTTCATCGTCTCGTCAATATTCAGAGAGGCTCTATCGAACAGGAAGCCGTAATAAACTATCGGATTCGTTATGCACCGGTTGACACCTTCTATTTGAAAATGCCCCGGGACCTCGCTGACGCCGGCGTGCAGATAAGCGGACCAAACATCAAGGAAAAACCTCGCATAGAAGAACTGCCCCCTGACCAGCAAGCTGAAGCCCAGGCCCGGGAAAAAGAAGCCGATGACATCAAATGGGCGTATTACAAGATTGTGTTGCAGTCGAAGGTCACCGGCGGTTATCAGCTCAGCGTCCAGGCACGCCGCGCTTTCCAGCCTGGAGAAGTCGGACAGGCGACCACCATGAAGGTCGAGCCGATTCTGGCCGCGGGAAAGCTCTCTGACCAGAATGGACACATCGCCATAGCGAAGGCCGAAACGCTGGCCATCGGTGAGCCTCTTATTAAGAACCTCATACCCGCTGACCCCGGCAGCGCCGCTGATCTGCCTCACCAGCCTCATCGCAGAGTTGCTTCACTGGCTTTCAAATACAATGCACCTCCGTTTGAGCTCTCGTTCCCCGTGGTAACCCAGGCCGAAGCGGTCGTCTTCACCACCATCGTCAGCGGCGCGGTCATAGAGCAGGTGCTGGCACGCGACGGAATGCTCAATACGCACGCAATTTATCTGCTCCAGACAGCCAAAGGAGACAGACTCCCTGTTACTCTACCTTCCGGGGCCCAGCTCACTGCCATACTGCTCAACGGTGACGAGGCTGCGGTCGAGATCGGCCTCTCTCAGGACCAGCGAATTGTGCGCCTGGACCCCTCGGCAGGCCAGGTTGCAAGATTTGTGTTGGAAATTTCGTATGGTCTCAAGGGCGTTTCCGCATCGAGCCTCAGTGCACCCGAACTGCCGGAGGAAATACCCGTTCAGCAGACACTCTGGCGGTTGTGGATACCACAGGATTATTATGTCCTCGGACATGACCGCGTCTTTTCCCCTCTCGACAGCCGCCAGTGCCAGAGTATGCTTGACACATTGCGGAAAAGACAGCCCAGCCGCGTCGCCTTCAAGCTGCCTTCTCAGGGAAAAGTCCTCAATTTTATCCGCCAGGGCACCCCGGGCACGTTGTCGGTTACTGTTGCCGGTAAAGAAGCATTCAGCATCGTAGTCTGGGTGCTCGCCATTGCTGCCGGCGTGTTGATGCTCAAGCTCAGTGGCTTCCATCGCATTCTGGTCATTTTAGCAGCAGGATTGGTTGCCGGCGTTGTTTACCTGTTTTTGCCTTTACTGGTGACTCAAGTCGTTCGGGTTGGTCTGTTCGCCGGGATTCTTGTGATACTATTATGGGTGGCGCAGTGGGGATTTCTAAGACTTCCGAAAATACGGCAGGCGTTGCCTGCTAAGCAAAAACCAAAACCACTGACCCCTGACAAACCTGCGCCTCCTGTCGAACAACCCGAGCAGTCAAAGCAAGACGAGGAGTAATGTTATGAAACATTGTATGCGATGGATGGGAAGTCCCGTTTTCGGAATTCGAAACTTGAAAATGCAGGCCCTGATAATTATAACGGTTGTAGCTGGCTGTTTGCTTTCCCCCGTCTGGGGCAGCGACCCTCAAACAGCTCGAATTTTGTCCACAGGCGAGGCTGACCAATTCGGACCGGATATTTATGTTCCCTATGAAGACCTCGTTCAGTTGATTGGGCCGACAGACAGTGCGATGTTGATGGACCGCGCCCAATTTGAAAAGCTGCTCGCCGCGGCACAGGCCAACGCCAAAGCGGCCGAAACCCTCGAACTGGGACAAGTCAGCCACGCGGTATATTCGGGGACCGTTTCAGGTGAAAAACTGGTCCTGACCGGCCGGCTCCAGGTCGTGTCAATGAGCGAAAAACCGGTGGCCGTTCCCCTGGGCTTTGCCAGGATGGGTCTGACCCGCGTCGTCTTGGACAACAAACCGGCGCCGCTGGGCTATGACAAACAGGGCAGGTTGACCCTCATCATCAGCGGCAAAGGCAGCCACCAGCTTGAAATTGCGGCCACCGCAAAGCTCAAAGAGCTTGCCGGCGGAGGTATGCAGTTTAGTATCTCCCTGCCCTCCGCCGTGGCCGGCCAAATGGACTTGAGTGCCGCAGGAGACCTGGAAATACACGCAACAGTGCCCGTATCTCAACCCGTTTATGACAAACAAACCGACCAAACAAACGTTGAGCTGACTCTCGGGGGGCAAAGCATATTGACCGTGGTTCTGCTGGGAAATGGTCGCCAGGAGGACGAACGCGCGATTCTGCTTGGTGAATCGGCTGCTACGATAACCCTCACAAGATTGCACCAGGTGATGAGTTGTCTGTACACCGTACAGGTGCTGCGCCGCGGTGTCAGGCAGCTGCAGTTTCAACTGCCCGCCCAATGGACGATAACCGAGGTGACCTGCCCGAGTCTGGTCAGATGGTCTGTCCCTGCGCAGCAAAAGCCGCAGGGACAAAAAACGCTTATTGTACGCTTACGCTCGGCCAGGGTTGGTACGACCGCGTTGCATATCAAGGCTGTTGCTCCCAGAGCAGGCCCGATGTGGCACGGCCCGCGCGTGATTCTTGCTGCCGCGGCCTTCCAGCGAGGATACCTGATGGTAAATACTGACCAGGGACTTCGTGTGCGGGCGGAAAAATTGACCAACGCTCGCAGAGAGGACCCGGCAACGGCTTCCGTGCCCGATATAGTCAGAACATCAACCGGACGATTGTATTTTCACTGGGGCCATAATTGGTCCGTGGATTTGGAGCTGGCGACCATCGCCCTGCGCCAAAGTATCAAGGAGCAGCAAAGGTTGGTTGTTTCGCCCGAGCAGGTGACACTCACTGGCGATTTCGAGGTAACTGCTATCGACCGGGAGCTTTTTGACATCTCCTTTGTGCTTCCCCCTAAAGTCCAACAATGGCACATCCGCACAGTGCAGGTCAACGGGCAGAGAAAAGGTTTCGAATATCGCATCGAGGACCTGCCCGACAAGCGGCTGTTCAGGATTGAATTGGCACGCCCCGTCCTGCCTGAAAAAGTCGCCAACGTAAGAATCCTGCTGCAGCACGTGCCTTCGAACTGGCACTGGCCCAGCGATGCGCCACAGCGGACAATAACGGTTCCCTTAATTAAGTCTCAGGCAGAGAGCGTCTCCGGCTACGCGTCGGTCTCCACAGCAGGTGACCTCGACGCACTGCCGCTGAAGGTGCCCGACGCACTGGAGCCAGTCCCTGTCGGACGCATGACCTCCCTCGAGTTGTCCGGAGAGGTTCAATACGCCTATAGCTACAAAAAGCCAGTGGAAGGCCGGATTCAACTACAGCTCTCCCGGCGCCGCCCGCGCATTGCCGCTGAGGCCGTCGGCCTTGTTAACGTCCGACCGCAAGGCATTACTGGAGACTGGCGAATCACCTATAATATCTCACGCGCCTCCGCAAAGAGGCTTTATTTGCTCGCCGACAAGTTCCTCGGAGAGAAAATCAAAATCACTTCGCCCCGCGTGCCTATAAGCTCAAAAAGTATTGTGCCGGCAGACCAACAGTCAGTGTCCTTACCTGCCGAATTGACTAAGCGATACAACCTTTGGTTACTGAATCTTGACCATGCTGGTCTTGGTGAAGTGACGATTAACGTACATTATGAGCGTCCCCTTACTGAGGATAGTTTCATGGTGCCTCTGGTCCGGCCGATATGCCGGCGGCCAGCCACAAACGCAGTACAGCACGCTTGGCGAAACCAGGGCCAGACAAGTGAGCTTTTGGCCGTCCAGGCCGGCGAGGAGCTGGCGCTTACTATTAAGGCCACCGGAGTTAAGGAGATTGACGCAATTGATCTCCCTCCGCTCCCTGTTCCAGCCAGCCGTGTGTTGGCAGCCTACAGGCTCGAAGCCCGCCAGACGTACGGCGGACCGGCTGGCTCGGACGCAGTGGTGTTGTTG
>Ga0209979_1003785_pt1 | contig 13059 bp, 10 predicted proteins | sample AnhtaG_FD_183114 | JGI IMG/M metagenome (GOLD analysis project Ga0209979, IMG submission 183114) | Deep subsurface microbial communities from Anholt, Denmark to uncover new lineages of life (NeLLi) - Anholt_01485 metaG (SPAdes) (version 2) | ecosystem: Environmental > Aquatic > Marine > Oceanic...
CCGGGCAGCCGGCTATGTCGGTGCCGCTCTTCTGGAACGCCGATGGCCTGCCAGTGGGTACCCAATTCATCGGGCGCTTCGGTGACGAGGCAACGCTCTTCCGGTTGGCGGCACAGCTTGAGGCGGCGCGACCGTGGGCAGACAAACGCCCCCCGGTATCAGCCTAGCACCTCAGCGGCTCAGCCACCCAGGGTTAATAAGGTCACCCCGCCGATGATGAGGCTGATGGAGATAACCTTTGTGATGGCGATGCCTCGGCTGAGGCGCTCCTCCAGCACTGCCGGGAAAATGCGGCTCAAGGCCAGGGCATAGATGAAGACGAAGCAGGGTCGAATGCTCAGGATAGTGGAAACCAGGGACACCGGCCCCTGCTCCATTGCCCAGAAAGATAAGATGATGCCCACCAGGGCTACGCACTCGTTGAGGGTTAGCAAGCCTAAGGCTAGGCTCCGCTCCTTCATGTCCCTGAGCTCCTTCAGAATCCTGGGACGCACTGAGAGGAGTAGGAATATTACGCCGAAGCAGATGGCGTTGACGGAATACATGTTCCAGAATGAGATATAGTCTAGGGCATACTTGCTGGCAGTGTTAGCTATCCCCAGGAGCAGGCTCGAGCCCATGAGTATAGCGAAGGACTTACGGAGTCGGGCCCCCTGTCCTCCAGCATCACGCCGTACCGAGATGAGTACCGCTCCGGCCACCGTCATAAAAATGGCCAGCCACTCCATATAGCCCAGTGCCTCGCCCAGGAGAGGCACCGCCAGCATAGCCACGAAGATGGGGAAGGTATGGACCACAGGTATAATCCGCGATATTTCTTCAGAGCGCATGGCCTGTAGCATAATGAGCACTCCTGCCGAACGGATGATGGCCGAGGCAAAAGCCACCACCAGCGGGAGGACACCGACTTCTCCGGGCAAGGGGTAGAGGCCAAGGATTATTAGCCCAAATCCGAGATGCAAAATACCAACTGGAATGAGGAAGGCCCAGAGACTTGGCATTCGCTTGGAGATGAGGTGGCTATCGATTATAGCCACTACCCCCATGATGGCGGCAGTAATGATGGCAGCGGTAATCCACATCACAGGTAGTGCAAGCTCCTTTTCCAACTATTAGTCAATGGCATATCTTACCCTATATGGGAGGAAATGGGTAGGAGACGGAGGGCGGCAGACTAGCCGGGCACGAGCTGCAATGTGCCCTCCTGGTTGGCCCGAATCTGGTCCCAGTCCCAGAGCATGGGATGGTACTCCAGGTTTAGCCAAGGCTGGATGCCGTCGCTATAGTGGGGACTGCCGGGATGCCCCGACTGTCCCGGGGGCAGGACGCACACGGCGCGGTTTACATCGGCGAAATCCACTATCATGCGGAAGGATACCCCAAGGGTGGCGGTGAAGTCGCCCCGGTATAGAGCCCCCGAATTGAACACTGTGGTGGCGTCGCCGCCGAGGCCCACCGCTGGTATGTTGAAGATGCGGTCGTGGGGAGGGGTGCGCCCCAGATTGTGGACAAAGGTCTGCTTATGCAGCTTGCCCCATGCCCATTGGGAGGTGTCAGGGCCCTGGGTCTGGCTGAGGAAGTCCTGGGCCTCCTTCAGCGAGTCCAGCATCACCTGTTGCCAGGTCGTGCCCCGGGTGGTCTCGTTGAGCTCGAGAGGTGAGCGGTCGTCCCGCTCTATCTGCCGCAGTAGTTTGGGTAGGTAGCCTAACTGCCAGCGGCCCAGTGAGGCTGCGGCGCCGGGCAGGTTCTGGGCGAAGGCAAACAGGCGTCCCAGGAGCTTGTGCAGGAATACCTCGTAGAGGGCGGCGGCCGGTGAGTCCGGCAGGAGGATACAGTCCCACGAGTGCAGCATCTCCAGGGACTGTTTAGTCTCCGCTGTGGGCTTGAGCTTCGCCAGCATTCGAACCATGGTGGCTGCCGGCCGTGAGTAGCGGTCGCCCTGAATAGCCATGAAATCCTGGATATCAAAACGCTCCTTGCTCTGGAGCAGCTCCTCGATGCGCCAGGCCCGGTAGGGGCTGACGGCCAGGTTTATGTGGTATTTGTAACCGATGGGGACGACACGGTTGTTGGCACTGAAAACGAAGTGACGCTCCGGGTTCTTGGCCCAGAGTAGCTCGGCGAAGGGGATATGCTCCACCCAGTCGTACTCTCCCGTCCAGCCCGGGGCAGGGACGGCGTTGGCACCACCGTGGGCCCGTATCGGTATGTCACCTATCAACTGGTAGGCTATGTTGCCTGAATCGTCCGCAGTGATACGGTTCATCGGCGGACCGCTCCAGTTATGCTGGGACTCACGGAACTCGTCCACATTTCTGGCTTTGGCCATGGCGGTAATGCACTCAAAGGTGCGCACTACCTCGTGAGCCGTCCATTGCCAGGCCAGGGGGATGCCGGGACTCAAGGGGCCACCACTGACTAAGGGCCCGTGTATGGTGACAGGGATATCCTCGACCACCGGCTCGGTGCGGCCCTTGACCCTTATCTCCTCGTGCCACACCTCTGCCTGGTGCCACTGGTCCTTATGCAGATACTTCCGGTAAGAGTCGTCGAAGCGCTCTATAAAGAGGTCGGCGATGTCGGCGATAGCGTTGGTGACGGACCAGCCAACATGGCCGTTGTGGCCATAGAGAAATATACCCGGCACGCCCGGTGTGGACACTCCTGTCATCTCCCAATCAGGTGTCTTAAGGTGGTTCTTGTACCACACCGGCGAAATCTGGATGACAGCGTGGGGGTCACCGGCCAGGAGTGGCTTACCCGAGGCGCTTAGGTGACCGTCCACCGCCCAGTTGTTGGAGCCGCCATCCGGCGATGAAAAAGGGGCAAGCTGGTTGACCAGGGCGATGAGTTTGCCCAGTTCCTTGCCCAATCCCTCGCCCTTACTGCCGGGCGGGTAGACGACCGGTGCTTCCTCCGGGTACTCCGACCCTAGTATAGTCAACGCCTGAGGTCCCAGTTCCCGTACGATAGCTGCCCGAAGGACCTTGCTGTTGTAATCGCCCGACTGGGTGAGGAAGATGACCTTCCATAACGCAATGCTGTCGGTGGGCGCCCACGGTTCCGGCTCCAGGTCCAGCACCTTGAACTCCGGTGGTAGCTCGCTCATGGAGGCGATGGCGGCGTTGACGCCGTCGCTGAAGGCCTGGAGGATGTCACGTGCCTCCCGGTTCAGCCGGGGCCAGTCGCGGTCGGCGACACGGCGGATACCCAGCCGCCGGTAATATTTGTCCACCGGTATGAGGGGCTTGCCAAGGATTTCCGATAGGGTGCCCCGGGCGAAGCGGCGTGTCCGCTCCAGTTGCCACAGTCGGTCTTGGGCATGGCAGAAACCCTGGGCGAACCATAAGTCGTGCTCGCTCCGAGCGTCGATGTGGGGGCACCCCCAGCGGTCACGAACGATGGTTACCGGGCCATCCAGGCCAGTGACGTGCAGCTTTCCCTCGATTTGAGGTAGTCCAAGGCTCTTGAGCTGCTCATGGTCAAGGGGCATGGCGTGTCCTCCTTAAGATTTAGAATATGGGCTGTTGGATGCGGACGAAGGTGGTGGTTCTTATGGTGACGTTCCTCAGTTCACCAGGAATCCGGGCGTCCTCAAGCGTCGCTCGCCATGAAAACATTATGGGTATGGTGCAATGCCGTGTCAAGCCAGCCTTACTACTAAAAGATGGCGGCTGGATGCCCCATCTTATTACACCTTGTCTTACTGAAGCCCATCTCCAGAGCAGAAAACATTATCAGAACGTGTGGCATAACATTACTAACCTATACTTGCATTGCTTACATTTCCTATTGTATGGTATAATGCACTGTAAATTTTTGGAGAGAAATGGATGGTATCCGATAAGGTAGCAACCGAAGAAGGCGCGCAGTTGCTTGATTACGAACTGGTATTAGTTATTAGTCCGGAGGTTGCCGAAGAAGAATTTGAGGCTACAATAGATAATGTAAGCCGGCTTATTACCGGGAAGGGGGGTACTGTTTCTGATATAGAACGGTGGGGTAAAAGAAGGTTAGCCTATCCGATAAGACATTTTGTGGAGGGCAGCTATGTTTTGGCTAGGTTCAAATTGAAACCTGCCTTCGGTAAAGAACTGGGGGCAAACCTACGGATTTCTGAGGAGGTTCTGCGGCATCTGTTGATAAGATTGGATAGTTAACTGGGAAGAATGTCTATTTCTCACGAGTGTTTGAGTAGAGCAAAAGGAGTTTTGAGACAATGGTAAGCGTAAATAAAATGATAGCTATTGGTAATCTTGGTAGCGAACCTGAAATGCGCTTTACCCCTAATGGCAGGCCGGTAACCTCGTTTAGTGTTGCTACTAATTGGAGGTATACTACTGCTGAGGGTGAGCGCAGGGAGGAGACGGAGTGGTTTACTGTGGTCGCTTGGGGTAAGCTAGCTGAACAATGCAACCAGTTTCTGACTAAGGGTCGGCTTGTCTATGTTGAGGGTAGACTGCGTATGCATACCTGGGAGGGACAGGATGGGCAAAAGCGTTACCGGAATGAAATAGTAGCCGATAGAGTCAGTTTTCTTGATAGACAGGCAATAGCCCCTCTTCCTGAAGAGAAGGCTGAGGAAGGTGAGAAGGCTGAGGAAGGTGAGAAGGTTGAGGAAAGTGGGGTTACCGAAGTGGAGCCGGAGGACATTCCCTTTTAGTTGGAACTTAATAAGCTTGGAAGCAGGGAGTTTATAACGCGTGGCTAGACAAAAATTGGACAAAGCCAGGAGTACAAGGTGGAATAAAACAAGATATGTGCCGAGCCGTAAGGTTTGTTCCTTTTGCGTTGATAAGGTTGAGACAATAGATTATAAAGCCCCTGAGAAATTACGCAACTACATATCTGATAGAGGAAAGATAGTGCCACGTCGTAGAACTGGCACTTGTGCTAAACATCAGCGCATCTTGGCCACAGCTATAAAGAGAGCGCGGCACTTAGCCTTATTACCGTATGTGCCAGCTCATATGCGTAAGGTGGGGAGTGTTGGCGCTGGTGATTAGTTTGATAAGCTGAGGATTGTCCGTCTTCCCTCCCTTTATAATCACTTCAATCTAATGAGGGTTTAGAGTGCCAAAGAGGACTTATCAACCAAAGAAGATTCCGCGCAAGCGTGAGCATGGCTTTCTGAAGAGAATGAGCAGCCGGGGTGGGCGGGCTATCTTAAGAGCAAGACGGCTCAAGGGTCGTAAGCGATTAACTGTAGTTTGACGCTGAAATAGCGTCTTTGCCGGTGAGCTTGGGAAAGGGAGCGATGAGGGGAGAAGAATACCTTACTAAGCCACAGCAGTACGCATTAGTTTATAGTAAGGGCAGCTCGTGGGTATCTAATTTAGTGGTGATGAAGGCTTTACCTAATGGCCTTACTTTATCCCGATGTGGCTTATCGGTTAGCAAACGAGTAGGTAAGGCGGTAACGAGAAACAGGGTAAAGCGCTTGCTTCGTGAAATCTTACGGATAATGCCGCTTAAATCGGGATGGGATATTATATTTATTGTTCGTCCGGCGGCGGCTACTGCTGATTATGCTGGTCTTAGGAGGTCGGTCGAAGGTTTATTATTCCGAGCTCACCTACTGGAGACCGATGAAGGGCATGGTTTTTTAGCGGAGGTTAAAGCCGGGGGTGGCGGGGAATTGGCGGTTTAATTAGCGAGGGAATGTGAAGGAGTTTGCTTTAGGACTAATTAGACTTTATCAGTTAACCCTATCGCAGGTTATGCCACCGTCCTGCCGTTTTATCCCAACGTGCTCTCAATATACCTATGAGGCTGTCACAAGGTATGGTTTTCTTAAAGGGGTGCGGCTGGGAGTAAGGCGCATAGCTCATTGCCATCCTTTGCACCCAGGCGGTTATGACCCTGTGCCATGATACCCGGATTAATCTATCTACTTTATAATAGAGATTATTTATCAATTTCACCCCCGCCAACCTTCCCTTGGTAAAGGGTCTTTTATTTGAATGGAGTGAATAAGTGAGAACCAGGCATAGTACAATATTGCTGTTCAAAATATCGCTGCTGCTGGTTATACTTCTCCTGGGCGGACTAGTCTTTTCCGGCTGTAGGGCTGGTATGGGTGCTGTGCCCAAGGGCTGGTCGGGCGGGACAATAGTTGATGGCACCCTATTGGTAGGTTCTATGGAGGGCAAGCTTGTAGCGGTGAGCACATCAGACGGTAGTCGTTTGTGGGGAGTATCTCTGGAAACCCCAGAGTCGGCAGGTGGTGGCGGTGGCTTTGGCTGTGCCCCAGCATCTACGGCGGTAGCTATCTATGGCTCTCCAGCCGTAGCCGAAGATTTAGTTTATGTTGGCGGCTATAATGGTAAAATTTATGCCTTTGCTTTTGATAGAGATGAGCCTGGTTTGAGTCGAGATGAACCGAGGTGGGTCTATCCTCGCCAGGGTGATATCGGTGCTCCTATTGTTGGCGGGATTATCGTATCTCAGGGCAAGCTCTATTTCGGCTCTGCTAACGGGAAAGTCTATGCGCTGGATGCTGCTGACGGTTATAAGGAGTGGGAGTTTGAGACTGGGGATAAGATTTGGTCAACGCCGGCGATTGACGGTGACACGCTATTTATCGGCTCCTTTGATAATAAGCTCTATGCCCTGAATGCTACCGATGGCAGTAAAAAGTGGGAGTTTGAGACTGAAGGGGCTATTGTTTCAACACCCCTGGCCTACAATAACACGGTTTATATCGGTTCTTTTGATAGGTATCTGTATGCGGTAGATGCCGCTGATGGCAGCCTGAGATGGAAATTCATGGCTGAGAACTGGTTCTGGGCAAAACCAGTAATCTACGAAGATGTCGTCTATGCCGGTTGTCTTGACGGCAAGGTTTACGCCCTTGATGCTGAAAGTGGTGATAAGCTCATCGAGTTTGACCTAGGAAGTCCGGTGAGCTCTTCGCCGGTTCTGGTAGATAACTCAGTTATTGTGGCTACAGAAGACGGAGTGGTATACGCCCTGGATACTGGTGATAATCAGCAAAGGCAGCTAGTCAACCTGGAAGAAAAGGTATATGCTCCCCTTGTCGCTAGCCAGGGGATTGTTTATATCCATAGTGAAAGGGATGCCGTCTATGCCGTAGATGTGCGGACCGGGGCGATACGGGAGTTTAACATTAGGTTGTAAGTGAGGTAGATTCTGTTGGCTATTGGGGAAATATGGGACCTGATTATTTTGTCCCCGATGATAAATGTCCTCATCGTGTTGTCTGATTATCTGGCGGGTAGCTTTGGTCTGACTATCATTGTTTTAACTATTATTATTCGGACTTTGATGTATCCCCTTACCCTGAAGCAGCTTCGGGCTAGCAAAGCCATGCAATCGCTTCAAGCCGAGGTCGCTGAGATTCGGAAGAAGTATGAGAAAGATAAGCAGCAGGCGGCTAAGGAGCAGATGAAGCTGTATAAGGAGTCTGGTATGAATCCTGCCGGTTGCCTGATACCCATGCTAATCCAGTTTCCCGTCTGGATAGCTCTCTACCAGTCAATTATTAGGGTTTTAGCTGTGGCTCCTGAGGATTTTCTGAGCCTGTCCCGGCACCTTTACTCCGCCTGGCCGCAAGTCTTTTCCTTGGTGCCTCTGGAGAGTAAGTTCCTCTGGCTGGACCTGGCTACGCCTGATAGGTGGCTGCTCTTACCCATTCTGGTTGGGGGCACAATGTGGCTGCAGCAGAAGATGATGATGAGCCCTACTGCCGACCCTAAACAGCAGGCGCAGAGCCAGATGATGCTGTGGATGATGCCACTGATGTTTGCCTTCTTTACTTTACAATTTCCCAGTGGTCTGGCTCTCTATTGGGTGGCTTCAAATGTTATCAGCATTGTTATGCAGTATTTTATTACTGGGTGGGGGGGCTTGGTTTCATCACCAGCCGGGAAGAAGGTTCCTAGCGATAAAAGAAGTATAGGGCGTGTCGCTCAGCAAAAGGCACCTTTAGAGGAAGATGATGTTAGTGCCGATATTGTTGTGCCGAGTTCTGCCCAGGAAGAGGGATTAGACTATGAAGAGTCTGGAGATAAGCGCCAAGACCGTGGAGGAAGCTATCCACCGCGCCTTAGAGCAATTAAGCGTAAGCCGAGAAGAGGTGGAGGTCACCATCGTAAAAGAAGGTAAAGCTGGCATCCTGGGTCTGGGTGCTGAGGAGGCAGTGGTCAGGGTGAAGCCATTAATGCCCGTGCCCGAGAGTGATATAGCTGAGGTAGCCAAGGACGTCTTAGAGAGGCTGCTTACTTTGATGGGAGTGGCTGGTTCTATTGTGCCTCAAGACCAACCTATTGTTGAGGGAGAAGAAGCTACTACCTCTATTGCCCTTAATATAAAGGGTGAAGACCTGGGTATTTTGATTGGGCGGCGCGGGCAGACTCTGGCTTGCTTGCAGCATATGGTTAGGCTTATTGTAGGTCATCAGACGAAGGCTTGGGTGCCTATAATCATTGATATCGAAGGGTATAAGCAGCGCCGTTATCAAGCACTGCAGATTTTTGCTCGGCGTATGGCGGAGCAGGTGGGGGCTAAGGAAGAGCCCTTTACCCTTGAGCCGATGTCAGCTTATGAGAGGCGTATCATCCATCTTACTTTGGCTGACCACCCTGATGTTATCACTGAGAGCATTGGCGAGGGTGAGGCTCGTAAGGTAGTTATTCTGCCCAAGGAGTAATAGCACTCTGGTGAAGCTCCCTCAAATTTCATTTGACCCTGTTTGATTTCTTAACCGGGTTGATGAGTGACCTCGATTGACTTATTGCGCAGATTGTGCTAATTTTAAATCTGAAAAGGCAGAGACGGAGACGAGTAGGGGAGATAGCGGCACCTAGCGAGTCTGGTATGGTGGAAGCAGATGTGCACGACTCTCTGAAAATCCCTCCCGAGCCGCCAACTGAACCGTGGATTATTGTTTAATCCGCTTAGTAGACTTGGTCGGGTTCGTCAGCCGTTATCATTGACGAGGGCATATAAGTGTGCCCTAAAAGAGTGCTCCTTCTTCGGAAGGAGAACTAGGGTGGTACCGCGGGAACGATGAATCCCGTCCCTAAAGGACGGGATTTTTTAGTATAGGAAGGATTTACTATGTTCCGTCCAGTAAGTAGTAAAGCGAATTTTCCACAGATTGAGGAAAACATACTCAGTTTGTGGAAGGACAAAAGTGTCTTTGAGCAGAGTGTAGATAGGCGCCAGGGTGCTCCTCGCTTTGTATTATACGAGGGGCCGCCTACAGCTAATGGCAGTCCGGGTATACATCATGTGCTGTCTCGTGTATTTAAGGATATTATCCCTCGCTATAAGGCAATGAAGGGTTATTATACTCCGCGCATTGCCGGTTGGGATACGCATGGATTGCCGGTAGAGTTAGAGGTGGAAAAGGAGCTTGGCTTTTCTGGTAAGGCGCAGATTGAGGAATATGGCGTTGCCCGATTTAATGAGCGTTGCCGGGAGAGTGTGCTTGGCTATCTTAAGGAATGGGAGGCAATGACCGAGCGTGTTGCCTTCTGGATTGATTTAAAACATCCTTATGTCACTATGGAGAATAACTATATTGAAACCGGCTGGTGGGCGATAAAGCAGATGTGGGACAAGGGGCTGGTATATCTGGGCTATAAAGTTACCCCTCATTGTCCCCGCTGTGGCACCTCCCTCAGCTCCCACGAGGTAGCTCTAGGCTATCAGGACGATGTTGAAGACCCCTCAGTTTACATAAAGTTCAAGATGAAAATACCATCTTCGGTAGGTACTAGGGTTCGTGGCGAGCTTCTCGACCTTTTGTTGTCATCAAATAAACCTGCCTATTTTCTAGCCTGGACGACTACACCGTGGACATTGCCGGGCAATACTGCCCTAGCAGTAGCTGCCGATGCTGATTATGCTGTAGTGGAAATGGATAATGAATATCTCATTTTGGCTGAAGCTTTGCGGGAAAGGGTAGGGTTAGGTAGTCACAAGGTAGTAGCGACAGTAAAGGGGTCCTATTGGAGCTACTTAATGCAAGCAGAATATGAGCCGTTATTTAATCCCCATAGCTTTGGAGTGGAGCGACGACGGTTTCAAGGAAATTCGGAGTTACAACCACAGGAAGCAGATAAGAAGTTGACCTATCGGGTGATTGCCGGTGACTTTGTCTCCATGGAAGACGGCACCGGCATTGTCCATATGGCGCCTGCCTATGGCGAGGTTGACTATGAGGCGGGGAAGGATAAAGGGTTGGACTTTGTCCACCCGGTAGATTTGCAGGGTGTGATTACTGGCACATATCCCTTCTCCGGTAAATTCGTCAAAGATGCTGACCCTCTGGTGCTTAAGGATTTGGCAGAGAGGGGTCTCCTCTTCCGCAGTGAGAAGGTGCGTCATACCTATCCCTTCTGCTGGCGCTGTGAGGCACCTCTACTTTACTACGCCAAGCAGACCTGGTATATCAGGACGACGGCAGTGAAAGAAAGCCTTATTGCTGGTAACGCCGAGATAAACTGGTATCCGGAGCATATTAAGTATGGTCGTTTTGGTGATTGGCTGGAGAATAATGTGGACTGGGCGTTTTCTCGGGAGCGCTATTGGGGAACGCCATTACCGGTATGGCAGTGTGAATCTTGTGGCAGCTATGATTGCGTAGGTGGGGTGGAGGATTTGAAGGGGAGGGTTGGGATTGCTGGGTTAAAAGAGCCCTTGGATTTGCATCGTCCCTTTGTTGATGAAATAACCTTTACTTGCTCCAAGTGTGGGGCCAAGATGCGACGGGTGCCAGAGGTGATTGACTGCTGGTTTGATTCAGGAGCAATGCCAGTGGCCCAGCACCATTATCCGTTTGAGAATGGGAGCTTGCTTGAAGACGGACGTTTTCCCGCCGATTATATTTGTGAGGCGCTTGACCAGACTCGTGGCTGGTTTTACAGTCTGCATGCTATATCTACCCTGCTGTTTGAGCGGCCCTGTTTCAAGAATGTTATCTGCCTGGGACATATCCTTGATGCTGAAGGGGAGAAGATGAGCAAGGCCAAGGGGAATGTGGTTGAGCCAATGGTGGTGATTAATAAATATGGTGCCGATGCTCTACGCTGGTACTTCTTTACTGCCGCACCAGCGGGTAATGTCCGTCGTTTCTCTGAGGCTATAGTGGCTGACGTAACCCGCCGCTTCTTATTAACCCTGTGGAACGTCTATTCCTTTTTTGTTACCTATGCCAATATAGACCGCTTCACTCCTGGCTCTGAAGGGGCCCCGTCACTGGAACCATCGGAACTTGACCGGTGGATTATCTCTGAGCTTAATCAGCTTATAGTTGATGTTGATTCAGCGCTGGATGGTTATAACCCAACGGAGGCAGGACGGAAAATCGAGGGCTTTGTCGATGAGCTATCTAATTGGTATGTGCGTAGAAGCCGAAGGCGCTTCTGGAAGAGTGAGAATGACGCCGATAAGCTTTCGGCATATACTACCCTTTACCACTGCCTGGTTACCCTATCAAAGCTACTGGCTCCATTTACTCCGTTCCTGGCTGAGGAGCTGTATCAGAACCTGGTCTGTTCGGTATTGCCTGAGTCCCCGGAGAGTGTGCACCTGGCTGACTTTCCGGTGGCTGATGAGAGCAAGATTGACCAGCGGCTAATGGATGATATGCGACTTGCGATGAGGTGGTCAAGCTTGGGCCGGGCTGCTCGGAGTAAAGCCGGTATTAGGGTGCGTCAGCCCTTGCAGACCAACTATGTTGGCGTTAGTTCGAAACGGGAAAAGGAGGCTTTGGAGAGGGTTAAGCCACTGGTAATGGACGAGCTTAATGTCAAAGAAATAAGAACAGATTCCATTAACAAAGTGGCTGCTCTTGAACAGAAAGGTTACGTGGTTGTTAGTGAGGCTACAACTAACTCAGCGATTCAGGTTTTTATTCCTGACGATCTTAAAAAGGAAGGAACGGCGCGGGAGATAGTGCACCGGTTGCAGACGATGCGCCGCTCAGCAGGATTTGACATCACTGACCACATAGATACCTATTATCAGGGCGACAACTATATGAAGGGAATAATGGAAGATAGGGATTTGGGTGGCTACATTAAGCAGGAAACGCTATCCCGGCAGCTTGTTGAGGGGGTTCCACAAGAGGGCGTCTTTAGTGAGAGCTATAAATTAGGTGACCATGATATATTACTGGGGGTGAAAAAGGAGGTTGGCTGACTTAGGGGGGTGGCGGGCTTTCAGCAAGGGTAGCATAGCTAGTATGCTCAGTCTCACCCCGCCAGAAGGTTATTTCTACCCGCTGTCCAATTTCATGGGAGTGTATCGCTTGTATTAATTCATGGGTGCTGGCTATCTCTTCGCCGTTCAGGCTGACAATGACATCACCTGGCCTTAACCCCGCTTTATCGGCTGGGCTGCCGGAAGCCATATATACGATAAAGGCCCCTTTATCAACTGCCAGGTTATACCTTTGAACCATAAATTGGTCTACGGTATAGAGACTGATCCCAAGCCAGGGACGAACCACATACCCGGTTTTAATCAGTTCCTCGATAATCGGCATCGCTTCATCAGTGCTTATGGCATAACCCATACCTTCAACACCGGCGGCAGAAATCTTGGCGCTGGTGATGCCAATTACCTCTCCTGCCATAGTCACCAACGGTCCACCGCTATTACCGGGATTGATAGCTGCGCTAGTTTCGAGGAGGCCATATAGCGTTTGCTCTGCGGCTATCGTCAAAGAAACCTCCAGGCGACTAATTATTCCCTCTTTAGCGGTTATCCCCAGTCCCAGTGCATTACCGATAGCTACTACCCAATCGCCAACTCTTAATTTAAGAGAATCTCCAACAGTAGCTGCTGGCAGGTTTTCAGCGTCAATTTTGAGCACAGCTAAATCCGTTAACGGGTCGGTAGTTACTATACTCAGGTCTACCGGGAAGGTTCTGCCGTCGTCCAGCGTTATGGTGATACTCTCAGCCCCTTGTACAACGTGGTTATTGGTGATAATAATCCCATCCTCTCTTATAATCCATCCCGAGCCAGCACCTTCCTGGGTAAACGGTCTATTGAAAATATCGAAGGTTATAACCTCGGTGTTGA
>Ga0209979_1003787_pt1 | contig 13052 bp, 16 predicted proteins | sample AnhtaG_FD_183114 | JGI IMG/M metagenome (GOLD analysis project Ga0209979, IMG submission 183114) | Deep subsurface microbial communities from Anholt, Denmark to uncover new lineages of life (NeLLi) - Anholt_01485 metaG (SPAdes) (version 2) | ecosystem: Environmental > Aquatic > Marine > Oceanic...
CGTGCCAGTTCCCGTCGACGTGGTCATAGACACCGACTCCAAAGAGTTCACCGTCAAGGTTGGGATGCTCTCCACGTTCGCATTCATCACTCAGGCCCTGAACATCACCAAGGGCTCCCCGACCCCCAATACGGAGTATGTCGGAGACCTCACCTTCGACCAGGTGGTGAACATTGCCCGGAGGAAGAGGAACGGCCTCTTCGCGGCATCCCTCAAGTCGGCCGTCAAGGAGATCGTGGGCAGCTGCCAGAGCATGGGGGTCACCGTCGAGGGCCAGCCCGGGAAGGCCATCCAGGACCAGATAGCGATGGGGGAGTTCGACTCCCAGCTGGCCGAATAAAGCTTTATATCACGCTCAGGGTGAGAACAAGGAGAACTCGAAATGTCGGTCCGGAAGGATACAATATTGGAAGCCCTCGCCAAGGCGAGGGACTCGGCTCCCCCGAGGGGATTCGAGCAGTCCGTTGACCTGACCGTCAACTTCAAGGACCTCGACATGAGGCAGCCCGATAACAGGGTGAACCTCAGGGTCCAGGTGCCAAACGGCGTCGGCGGACAGAAGGTACTAGTTTTCGCTCAGGGAGACTTGGCCCTCAGGGCCCGGAGAGCCGGGGCTGACAGGGTTGTGGAGCCCGCCGAGCTGAACGAGATGGCTTCGGACAGGAAGGAGGCGAAGAAAAAGCTGAAAGGTTACGACATCTTCGTCGCCGAGGCCCCCCTGATGCCTGTGGTGGGCCGGGTCGCGGGTCCCATCCTTGGTCCGAAGGGGAAGATGCCGACGCCGGTGCCCCCTCAGGCCCCGATAGACGCCATCCTGGAGAGGGAGAGGCGCACGGTCATACTGAGGAGCCGGGACAGGCTCTTCGTGAAGTGCAAGGTGGGGAAGGCGTCGATGCCCGACGAGGAGATCGCGGGAAACGTCGATGCCGTGCTTAACAGCCTGACTGGAGTCCTGAAGCGGGGGGTGAACAACATAAAGTCCGTCTACCTGAAGCTGACGATGGGCCCCGCCGTCAGGCTGGAGTGAGGTGTGAGGAGTGTCGCAGGTATCAGAGGAGAAGCGGGCGATCGTCGACGACACCGTGAAGCTCCTGGACGACTACAAGCTCATCGGGGCGGCGGACCTCACCAAGGTGGGGAGCGGCATGCTCCAGGACATGAGGAAGCAGCTCCGGGGCAGGGTCGCCATCAGGGGCATCAAGAACACCCTGATGCGCATCGCCATGGAGAGGGCCAGCCTGGAGGGCACTGACAACTTCCTCAGCGAGATCAAGGGTCAGAACATCTACATCTTCAGCAACGGCAACCCCTTCGAGCTGGCCATGACCCTTCACAGGAACAAGGTCAGGGTCTTCGCCAAGGATGGGGACACCGCTCTGGAGGTTCTGGTCATCCCCTCGGGGAACACCGGCCTCTCGCCGGGCCCCATCATAAGCAAGTTCGGAGGCCTGGGCATCCGCACCCGCATCGAGGCGGGGAACATCTGGGTCGTCCAGGACACCGAGGTCGCCAAGGCGGGGGACGCCATCTCGGCTGACCTGGCGGACCTCCTAACGCGTCTGGGCATCAGGGCCTCTGAGATGGGTTTGGAGATCAAGGCGGTCTACGAGGGCGGAATCGTCATCCCCAGGGAAGACCTCATCCTGGACATGGACGTATACGCAGAGCGTCTCGCCAGGGCGTACAGCGGCGCCTTCCAGGTGGCCCTGAAGGCGGCCTATGTGACTCCTTCCACGATCATCCCGCTGCTGTCCATGGCGGCCCAGAACGCCAGGAACGTGGCTCTGGAGGCCGCATATCTGACGCCGGAGACTGCCCCCGAGCTCATCGCGAGGGCCAACTCCCAGGCCGTAAACCTGGCGAAGGCCGTCGGGAGAGCCCAAGCCAAGGTCTGATCTGCCCCACTTCGCCTTGCAGACGGTCTCGTGAGCCTGACGTCTGATGCGTTTTTCTGCTCCGTGACATGAGAAAATGCCTTATTTTACATGATGTCCGACCGGGTCGGCAAACATGGGACTTTATAAGTGGCAATATCGACTACTAGTCCAGTCATCCAAAATGGGTAAGAAATTAGTTAAAAGCGAGAGCGATGTCAGGCGGAGAATGCTCATGCCCAACCAGAACGACATCCTCGGCGTGGTGGACAAGAACCTGGGCTACACCCGGATGAGGGTGGTCTGCCAGGACGGCCACAAGAGGCTGTGCCGGGTCCGCGGCAAGATGAAGAAGCGGAACTGGGTCCGGGAGGGCGACGTGGTCCTGGTCTCCCCGTGGGACTTCGCCTGGGAGCAGAAGGGCGACATCATCTTCCGCTACACCGCGAACCAGGCCCACTGGCTCAGGCAGAGAGGGATCCTCCTCATAGGCTGAGGTCGTCCAGGCTCGAGACCGGACGGCTTCAGGAAGCCTGGCCTTGGGCCAGTTAGGATTAAATTTTAGAAGCAGACCATCATGACTCAGCATTCAGAGAAAACGACAACCTCAGTAGTTACTATATGCTATTATTAGTTATCTCTTGAAAGGAGTTCTGAACCCTTCATCCCTCAACTTCTTGTGGATGGCGTCCTTCAAGGCGCCTAGCCCTTCTCCCGTCTTGGCGCTGACCGGGAACACGGGGCACTCGTGCTCCGATGGTTGTTCGCCGGCGATCCTGTCCTTCAGCTCCGCCAGGAGGGAGGCCGTTTCCCCACCGAGTTTGTCTATCTTGTTAGCCGCAACCATGGGCGGTTCTCCGGTGCTCTCTTCCAGATACTGGATCATCTCCAGGTCTAGGGGTATGAGCCCCTTCTTCTCCATCCTCCAAGCGACCTCCAGGAATGTGGAGATGTCCAGGACATGGACGGCTAGGGCGATGTCTTTTCCCTTGGACTCGATGAAGTCCACGATCTCGTCCTTCACCATTTCCACGCGGCTCTTGGACACCCCCGTCATTCTCCCGTATCCGGGCATGTCCACGAGGAAGAGGCCCCGGCTCAGGGGGTAGATCGAGACCCGCCTGGTCGTTCCCGGGCGCTTGCCCGATTTGGTCTTCAGACCTGTGATCCTCCTGATGATGCTACTCTTCCCCGAGTTGGGCCTGCCCGTGAAGATCAGGTAGCGCTCTTCCATCCCGGGTTACATTTGGGTCTCCCCCCTTAGTACCCTTTCGAATGGGAACGTTGAGGAACGATCGCAGAGGCATCCTTTTTCTTCCCAGCTTCCCAGTCTAATGTGTCTCGTCGTCCGCTTGGAATGCGCAATGTGAAGGGTGAAGGAATGAGAAGGGAGGCTTTGGCCCTGGCCATAGAGGCCCTGAGTTGGATGGAGCTCAGGAGGATAAACGGGAGGCTCGCCCTCAGGAGGACGGCCAGGCAGCTCGGCATCAGGGGCGAGTCAGTCCTTCGCCAGGCTTTCCGCCTCATCATGGAGGCCACGCGGAGACGAAACGCCGTCGACCACTTAGCAGCTCAGGCCCTGGGACGGGAAAATCTGGAGGATCTCAGCCTTGGTGTCCGGAGCTTCCTCCGTATCTACACCCATGAAGCGAAGTACGGTGAGAGTCCCTTCGAGGAGATCGTGGAGATCGCAGCCTTAGCTCGGGAGATACTGGGATCCAGGGATCTGGCCCCCGTCGAGGAGGCCCTGGACCTCATACCCCACCTGGAGGTAGATTTTGAGGGCCTCCCGGAGGACGAGGCTACGGCCCTCAGGATGTTCCACCCCGTTTGGTTCGTGAGATACTGCACTGAGCTCCTCGGCCGGGAGGAGGCCTTCCGGTTCATGCAAGCCCCGGATCCCCCCACCTATATCAGGATAAACTCACTGAGGGGAGCCGAGGGAGAGATCCTCGACGGCCTAAGGCTGGAGGGGGTGGAGTTGGAGGGAGAGCCGGGCTTGGAGCATTCCTTCAGGGTGGCGGATCGGGATCGCCCTCTGAACCTCCTCAACTCATACAGGGAGGGCCTCTTCACCCTCCAGGACAAGGCCAGCATCCTGGCCAGCTTGGTGGCCGCGCCGGAGCCCGGCATGACGGTGCTGGACGTATGCGCCGCCCCTGGGGCCAAGACCAGCCACCTCGCTCAACTGATGGCGAACCAGGGCCGGATCTATTCGCTGGATTACTCGGAGCGGCGCTTGGAGACCTGGAGGAGGGAGATGGCGAGGCTTGGGGTTGAGAACGCCGTGCCGATCTTGGGTGACGCCAAGAAGCCAAGTGCATTTCCCGACGTGGAGGCTGATCTCGTTCTGGTGGATCCCCCCTGCACCGGCACGGGGACCTTCAACCGTATCCCCAGTGGGAAGTGGCGCCTCTCTAGGAGGTCAATCGGCAAGATGGCGTCCATCCAGCGGAGGATTCTCGACAACTGCGCGGAGCTTGTCAGAGATGGGGGGATCATCGTCTACTGCACGTGCAGCATCACCCGGGAGGAGAACGAGATGGTGATTCGGGACTTCATGCAGGCCCACCCCGACTTCGACATGGTGGAGTCCAGACCCAGGCTAGGCCTCACTGGGCTGATGGGCCAAAGTGGCGCCCAGCGTCTATACCCCCACCTTCATCGATGTAACGGGTTCTACATTGCCAGGTTGGAGAAGGCTTCGGATTAGTTGGAAACATTTATACGCACAGAAGCTTTCACAGTTTACGCACTCCGAAACCCAAGTCAACGCAAGGTGATAACATGAGCGCGCATGGTAGGACCGTCATCGACGCCGAGGGCCTAATCCTGGGTAGGATGGCGAGCGTCGTGGCCAAGAGGCTCCTAGAGGGGGAGCGCATCGAGATCGTGAACGCGGAGGGCGCGGTGGTCTCGGGGAAACGGAAGCAAGTCATCAAGGAGAGGAAGGAGTTCCTCGAGGTCGGTGGGCCCAAGCATGGCCCCATCCACTACAGGAAGCCCAACGCCATCGTCCGGAGGACGGTCAGGGGGATGCTCCCCCGCAGGAAGCCCCGGGGGAGGGACGCCTATGGAAGGCTCAGAGTCCACATCGGCGTGCCCAGGGAACTGAGCGGTGTCGAGGCGGAGAGCATTAAGGACGCCCATGTGGACCGGCTCAGGGGCAGGTATATCACCGTGGGCGAGATAGCCAAGAACATCGGGTGGAAGGTCATTTAGATTGTCGTCGAGGAAGAAGGCGCAGATCACAACGGGAAAGAGGAAGACCTCCAAGGCCAGGGTGGTCGTCTACGAGGGGAAGGGCAGGGTCAGGATCAACAACATCCCGATTCACCTCTACAAGCCCGAACTCGCCAGGGAGAAGGTGATGGAGTCCCTCTGGCTCGCGGGGGATTCCGTGAACAACGTCGATATCAGGGTCAAGGTCCACGGCGGGGGCTACATGAGCCAGGCGGAGGCCGTCAGGATGGGCATCGCCCAGGGCCTGGTCAGGTGGACCAGGAGCAAGAGGCTCAGGAACACCTACCTTGAGTACGACAGGACGATGCTGGCCGGGGACGGGCGACGGAAGGAGCCCAAGAAGTTCGGCGGCCCTGGGGCCAGGGCGAGGAAGCAGAAGTCCTACAGGTGATGCTGGATGGTCAGGATGATCTCGCCCATCGTCAGGAGAGGCAGCAAAGTCAAGACCGGCAAAGGCTTCTCCATCGATGAGCTCACGAAGGCCGGTCTGAACGTGGGTGAAGCTCGTCACTTGGGAGTGCCTGTGGATCAAAGACGGAGCACCAGCTACTCCGAGAACGTGGAGGGCCTCAAGGAGTGGGTGGATAAAGCCCGGAAGGAGGGGTTCAGGGTCCCCAAGACCAAGCAGTCATCGAAGGGTCAGAGGGGCAGGGCCTTCCGAGGCCTGACGAGCTCCGGGAAGAAGATGCGGAACCTGAGCAGGACCTGAATTTTCTATCGTTACGAAGCCAACCTTCGAGGAGGCCTCGGGCGTATACACCGCCGACGACAGACCCCTCCACGAGAGAGAGGTCGACTGGGAGAAACTTATAGAGGAGATCCGGGCCCTAGCCTAGGATCACAGCAATCAGGTCAAACTCTTCCTTAAGGGATGTTAACTCATTTTAACCACTCTTCCTCACACTAACCCATGGGATCTTATCGCGAAGAGAAAGATTTTCTAGGGGTGGTCAGCGTGCCGACGGAGGCTCTCTATGGCATCTTCACGAGGAGAGCCCTTGACAACTTCATGATATCGGGTCTCAGGATCGACTGGGAGTTCATCAAGACCCTAGCTCAGATCAAGAAGGCCGCCGCCCTGGCCAACAACGAACTCGACCTCCTGGATGACGAGCTGTGTGAGGCAATCGGGAGGGCGGCGGACGAGGTCATCTCCGGGAGACACGAGGACGAGTTCCCCCTGGACGTCTTCCAGGCAGGTGCTGGGACCCCCTGGAACATGAACATGAACGAGGTGCTGGCGAACAGGGCGAACCAGATCCTGGGAGCCGCCCTCGGCGAGTATCATCCGGTTCACCCGAACGACCATGTCAACATGGCCCAGAGCTCCAACGACGTCATCCCGAACGCGATCAGGATTACCGCGCTCAATCTGAGCGATGAGCTGATGGAGAGGCTTAACGTCCTTGTAGAAGCCTTGGGTGAGAAGGCGTCCGAGTTCGAGGACGTCAGAAAAAGTAGTAGAACCCACACCCAAGACGCCGTACCGATCTCACTGGGACGGGAGTTCCGAGCCTACGCCTCGGCGATGGCGAACGATGCGAAGCGACTCGAAGCATCGAGGGCGGAGCTTCGTAGTATCTTCTTGGGCGGGACGGCGGTCGGGACGGGGATCAACACCCACCCCGACTACTCAGTTCGAGCGCTCCGGCATCTCAGAGACTCAACGGGGCTAGATCTGAACCTCGCGGGGGACTTTGTCGAGAAGACCCAGTTCGAGTCGGATTTCCTAGGCTTCATGGACGCCTTGGCCGTGGTATCCGTCGATCTCGTGAAGATCTGCAACGACCTGATGCTGCTGAGTTCGGGGCCGAGGACGGGTCTCGGGGAGATATCCCTGCCTGGGGTGGAGCCGGGATCCAGCATCATGCCCGGGAAGGTCAACCCGAGCATCCTGGAGTGCGTCAACATGGTCTGCTTCCAGGTGATGGGGAGCAGGGCGGCCGTCGAGAACGCCGCCAAGTTCGGTATCCTAGACCTCAATGTTTACACGCCTGTCATAGCCTTCAACCTGTTCAACTCGCTGAAGTGGCTCTCAAACGCCCTTCACGCCCTCACGGAAAAGGCCATCACGGGGCTGGAGGTCAATAGGCAGGCAACGGATTACTACTTCGACTACTCCAACGCGGTGGCCACCCTCCTCAGCCCCGTCATCGGATACAAGAGAGCCGCAGAGCTGGCGATGGAGGCCCTGAGGAGAGGGGTCAAGGTCAGGGATCTTGTGGTCGAGAAGGGGTTGCTGTCCGGGGAGCAGATCGATGAACTCATCGAGCACTCCTGCCAGCCCAACCTGCACATCGTGAGAAAGATCATCGAGAAGAGAGAGAAGGAACGATGAGTTTTTGATCAAATGACACGATCTCCTGATGAGTACCGAATTGGGGAACTCGTGGACGAGGAGGCTAAGGCTATTGGAGAGAGCAAGCTCCTGGGGGCCGCCGTTGACTACAAGCCTCTAGCCCAGAACAGCTCTCGACCCCTTGACAATGTCCTGATCATTTGGGAAGCTTGGTCATTCTCCTCTATGGCTACGGCGCTATGGGTCTCTCCAATGGGGCGATGATGATTGCTGCGCTGCTCATCCTATACTTTTTTGCTAAAGAACCGTAACCCTGAGAGCGTGACCGCAAGATCGACTTTACACACAAAGAAGGAGCTCAGAAAAGTTGGGAGCCCCGAGGAGCCCGATCAATGGTCTAGTCTAGCTTGGCGAGGGCCTTCTCGACACGGTCGAAGACCTCGTTCAGGATGGCCTCGCTGGAGGCTATGCACATCCGCAGATGCCCCTCCCCTTGGTGGCCGAACATCGGGCCGGGCTCGAAGGCGACCTTCCCCACCTCCAGCATGTGCTCGAAGAGCTCATCGCTGGTCTTCCCGCAGTCGAACTTGGGGAACATCAGGTAGGTCCCCTCCAGCTTGGGATAGGTGACGCCGGGCAGCTCGTCCAGGCGCTTCTCGCAGAGGCCCCTGACCTTGTGCAGGTGGTCCATTATGTCTCTGCGCCACCAGTCGAGCCTGTGGTCCAGCATCACCGGGGCCGCGGCCTTGGCGAGGTTGTTGGTGGTCCTGGTGATGTCCGCCGCGAGCCTCCTCAGGTCCTCCATCATCTCCTTGTTCGTGGCGCAAGTGTACCCCATGCGGAGGCCGGCGACCCCGAAAGTCTTGGAGAAGCCCCAGGTGGTCATGGTGAGCCTCTCAATCTCGGGGCTCAGGGAGGCGAGGGTGACGTGCTTCCGACCGTCGTAGATTATATCCTCCCAGAGCTCGTCCACCATCACCACTATCTCGTTGTCCACGGCGACGTCCGCTATGCCCTTCAGCTCCTCCTCGGTCATCACCCGTCCCGCTGGGTTGTGCGGGTTGCAGACGAAGATGAGCTTGGTCTTGGGGGTGACGAGCTCCTTGAGCTCCTCCGCGTCGAACTTGTAGCCCTCCTCCATGTCGAGGTTCCACCGGACCGGTTTGGTCCCTGTCACCTCCTGGGCGGTGTAGAAGTGGAAGTACATGGGGTCGGTGACTATGACCTCGTCCCCCTGCCCGCATGCGTGCCTCACGGCCAGCCACATGGCCGGTATGACTCCCTGGGTGATGAGGACGTCATCGCCGGATGCCTCCAGTCCGTTCACCCTCGTGATCTTCTCGGCCATGACCTCCTGAGTGGGCTCGTCGAAGTTGTAGAACAGGTCCTCGTCGTGCACCGCGTTCAGGAGGGCCTTCTTGATCTCCATGGCCACGGGGAAGTCGGGGTCCGCAATCCAGAGGGGGATGACGTCCGGGGGGTAGGTGTGCCACTTCTTCCCAGGGGCCTCAAGCATCCCCTCGATGGTGGCCGAGTTGAACTGATCGTGATACAATGCTCTTCACCTGATGGAAAGGATGAATTACGCTCTCCAATTTAATCGTTTTGATTGATAGAAAAATGCAAGTTGGACCCTCGAATCGGAACAAATATATCGGAGACCCCTTTTTCCTAGGGGGAAGGCGATTAATTTGATAATACTCCTCTACTTCGACTGGACCGGCACCACCAAGGAGCTGAAATCCTGGGAGGACAAGATCAAGGCGTCCAGCGAGAAGAACGGCGTGGATTATAAGGGTCTCTACGGGTCTTTCAGCGAGAAGTGGAATTTCGTCAGCATATTCAAGACAGAGACCTTCGAGAACTTTCTGGAGATGGGCAGGCACGTCGTACGCCACCCCAAGATGACCCACCACATAACGGAGATCCTGATGCCTCAGAACTTCGAAGAGAGCTCACCCACCTCTTTCAAGCAGTGGTAGGAACATTCCCTCTTATCTTATAGCAACCTGGCCCCGCGTTCTTCCACACTTGCCATATGGACCTCGTGATCCGGGGCCGCCTCCCTGTAGACCCCGGCGACAGTCGGGGCGTCTTCCTTGGAGACCAGCGAGAAGACGGCCTCGCCGAACATCGCCATCGTGGAGGGCACCCCCGCTTCGTCCGCCTTGTCCATGACGGCCCTCATCCTCGGCGTCGCGATGCCGACGTAATCCGTGAACCTCCTGGATAGCTCCATGAAGCGTGAGGGGTTCAGATCTCTCTTGATCTCGTCCACGAACCTGCCGCCCAGCTCGTTTATCCTCCGCCGGAGAGCCGGGTCCGAGAGGGCCTCGCTCGTGGAGATGGGCCCGAAGGCGATGTAGACAGCGGCCAGATCGTCGCTGCGACCGTACTTCAGGGCCTCCCCGATCCCAGGCGCCCCGGGCTTGTAGAGGACGCCGAAGCCCCCCGCCGTCACTGCGAACACGGTGCCGAGGCCCGTCTTGCACTCTATCTCGGCGAGGTGGGCGACCCTCGCAGCCTCCACGTACGACAGCCCCAGCCCCAGGGCCTCGTTCAACGCCAGGGCGACCGTTATCGCGCCGCCCCCGCTGGAGCCGAACCCGGCGCCCATGGGTGTCTGAATCTCGTGGGTCACCTCGACCCTATGGGCCTCCTCCAGTTTCGATAGCATCCGCATGACCACGTTCTCCGTGACGACCGCCTCCCCTGTGACCGCGCCGTCCATGATGACTGTGATGGCATCCCTGTCAGAAGCCTCTACCTGAACCGTGGTGTGGACGCCCCGGTCGATGGAGAACCCGGCGCCTCGCGAGCCCTTCATCAGTGGGTCATCAGGCTGGTCGCAGATCTGGAAGAAACCGGTGAGGTGGCCGGGGGCGTACGCGGAGGCTCTTCTCATGCGTGTTCGATTATGTGCCTCCAGCCAACAGAATAAGGCTTGCGATAATAGACGTTGAAGTCAAAATCAATGGAAGGAATGCCTGTCTGTGGGGAACTTACCCGCCTTCACCTCTTCGACGTACCTCTCCACAGCGTCCCTAATGATGTCGTTAAGGTTCGCAAATATCTTCGAGTGCTTCGGGCTGTAGCCCTCGTCCATCCCGAGCATGTCGTTGACCACCAGGACCTGCCCGTCGCAGTGGACTCCCGCCCCGATCCCGATGGTCAGGGTGCCCACCGCCTCTGTCACCTGCTTTGCCAGCTTCAGGGGGATGCACTCCAGGACCAGGGAGAAGACACCGAGGGCGTCCATCTCCCTCGCCTCCGCGAGGATTCGCTCGGCCTCCCTCCTCTTCTTCCCCCTCACCTTCATGACATCGGCGGTCTGGGGGAGCAGTCCGAGGTGCCCCTGCACGGGGATGCCCTCGTCGATGAGGGCTTTCACGGCGTCGGGCTTGTAACCCTCAAGTTTGACGGCGTGGGCGCCTGCCTCCACGAGTCTCCTTGAGTTTGTGAGGGCGTCTTCCACGGTATCGTAGCTGTGGATGGGCAGGTCCCCGATGATGATGGCCGACTCGACCCCCCGGGCGACCGCCCGAGTGTGCCGGATCATGTCCTCTATGGTCACCTGCTTGGTGTCCTCATACCCGAGCACCACCATGCCGAGGCTGTCCCCCACCAGGATCATGTCGATTCCTGCAGCGTCCATTATCTTAGCGGTCTGGTAGTCGTACGCCGTCAGCACGGTGACCTTCCTCACTCCTTTTAGGCTTCTCAATTCGTCTATTTCCATTCTTATCCCTCAATGAAATTGATGAGAGCTGTGAGGACATCGTTATAGGGCGTGGGTATGCCATGCTCCCGGCCCAGCTCGCTGATCCTCCCGTTGAGGAACTCTATCTCCGTCCTCCTGCCCCTTGAAACGTCCTGGAGCATGGACGAGATGTTAGAGTACGAGGCTGCAACCCTAGCGATCTCCGCCTCGAGGTCGCCATCGAGGGCGACTCCTTCCCTCTCAGCCACACTGACGCACTCGTCGACGATGCCCACCCTCACCCCCCGAAGCTTCTCTACGGCTATATCATTGTTCGGTACCCTGAGCAGCGCGGTGAGGGGGTTGATGACGCAGTTCATGGTAAGCTTCCTCCAGGTCTCGACGGCCATCCTGTCGGAGAGCCGCACTTCGAGGCCGCAAGAATCCAAGAACCGGCCGATCCCCCTTCCCGTCTCTGTGTCAGGAAGGACTGTCTCCCCCACCAACTTGACTCCTATTTTCCCAGGCTCGAGGAACTCGACGCCCGTCGATGCGAGACCTCTCACGACCTCCACGTCTTTACCGACGAGGGAGCGAACCAGCTCCTCGTTGCCGAGGCCGTTCTGTAGAACTAGGATCTTCACGCCGGGCTTCAGGAGCCCATTGATGCCCCTGATAGCCCTCTCGATGTCGTAGGCCTTCATCGTGAGTATGATCAGGGCTCCCCTGGGGATGTCGTCCAGCTCAGTCGAGGCTTCCATGCAGAAGGTTCCCTCAACTGCTCCCGAGACCTCGAGGCCATGGGCGTTGACGGCGTCCACATGCGCCTGCCTGCCTACGAGGAGGACGTCCGCCTTTCTGGAGAGAGCTGAACCATAAAAGCTCCCTATGGCCCCAGCTCCCAGCACTATGATCTTCGTGTAATCTGGCCCCTCAGCGGTCATGCAGCTCCAGATACACCCCTTTCTCCGAGAGCTCCGTGAGCCTCTCGACCATGATCCTCATGGAGTCGGAGAGGACCTCCCCGTTGCTGTACGAGTCCACGATCTCCCGGAGGGCTTTTAGGCCTTCCCCCTTGAGCCTCTCCACCTCGGAGACCAAGAGAGGCATCGCCCTCACGACGTTGTCGACGATGGTGATATTGGAGTACTGGGCCGTCCTAGATAACGGGTTCAGATCCACGGTTATCACCCTCTTCCCCATCCGGATCAGCCCCTCCGTCCTGTCCCCGTCCTCCAGGGGGACGAAGACCACATCGGCGGCGTATATCCCCCTGGGATCCACCCTCCGCCTGTCGCTGTAGACCTCGTCTATCTTGGCTGAGGCGGCGCCCCCTACTCCCAGAACCTCTTTTGCGCCTGCTTCCCTGAGCACACCCTCTATGGCCTCCTCCCTCCCGGGAAGCCTGTGAAACAGGTTCACCTCCAGCGGTGCCCCCGTCGCCTCAGAGAGCTCGACGAGCCCCTCCGCGCAGAGGGCAGCCACGTTTCCGTTCACGGAGAGGACGGGCCTTTCCGCGAGGAGGAGAGCAGCTGCAGCGGCGGCGATCGCCTTATTGGCCGGGGAGGTGGTCTCCTCTCCGAGGATGTAGTCGAAGGCCTCCCCCCTGCCGTGGGCGATGAGGCCCGCCAGGGCCAGGACCTTGGTCTCGACGTGCCTCGTTAGTCTCTCCCTGATCCTGATGGACTCCGACCGGGGATGCTCGCTCGAAACGTGGGTGTCCTCATTCATCCTTCAGACCCTCTTTGATAGTGTTGAAGCTGAGGATTCCTCCATGAATGCAAATAACGCAACGCTGGATAATATAAGGGGGATGATGCCCCTAGAGGCTCTTGTAGTCGATCTTCTCCCCGACGTCGAAGACGGGGGCTTCGACTTCGAAGAGGTCTGTGTACTTGAGGCCGGAGCCGGTGTTGAATAGAATCACCCTCTCATC
>Ga0209979_1003788_pt1 | contig 13041 bp, 8 predicted proteins | sample AnhtaG_FD_183114 | JGI IMG/M metagenome (GOLD analysis project Ga0209979, IMG submission 183114) | Deep subsurface microbial communities from Anholt, Denmark to uncover new lineages of life (NeLLi) - Anholt_01485 metaG (SPAdes) (version 2) | ecosystem: Environmental > Aquatic > Marine > Oceanic >...
GAGCACGCCCCTCCGAGCGCATCCAATAATTCGACTTTGACCTGCTCGTCAGGCTCGGATTCAAGCTGTGTTAATAGCTGTTGAGCAGAATTCATCACCCTCAAAGACGACAGTCCGGCCGTCTTTAAACGAACATCTCTGTCCGGGTCCGAAATCAAATTGACCAAAATAGGTTCAAGTTCATCTGTCGGCAATTTTGAAGTTCCTGACGCTACCCGCCATTGGTGGACCTTTTCAAGCGCCCACAATTTGGTTACAGCTTCTGAGCTGCCCAAATGCTCAGCCAAAAACTTACCTCTGGCTGTATCATCACTGATGCCGTCGTATCTTTTGCTCAACTCTGTTAGGTAACTCTTTTGCCACGAGTCCAACTTGGTTCTCATCTCGCGCAGCAGCGCTTCCTGGTGAATCAGCCAGTCCCGCAGGAATACGTCTTTTCCCTTGCTCCGCAGCTCAATGATATTTTGCTCACGTGTCCAGTAGTCTTCGCCGACCGGTATGCCCAGAGAATGCAACGCCTCTTCTGCCTCGGCAGCCACTTGTTTAATAGGGTCGTCAACCAGCCTTATAAGTCTTATAGTTGCCTCCATATCCGGCTGACGTTTCAATGCCTGGATGGCATTTAATCTCGTCTTGACCGGCTTTGAGGCATCTGTTGTTATATTTTCGAGCAATTCTCCTATTTTCTCATACTTAAAAATCAACGTTGCATCCGCAGCCAATTGGGCTTCGTCAGCAATCTCAGTGGCAAAGACGCCAAGCAGAGGCTGGATAAAATCTTCCTTGTTCTTTATTTCTCCCTTTGCTGACCTGGCCTGAATCAAGGCCTTACAGACAGCCATACGCGCCGCACTGTTTTTCGCCTGCATCAGCGCGTCAATGAGAATCTTTCTGGCTAAGGGATTTTCACTACCCAACATCACAGTTGCTGCTTTTATACGTATCTCTACGCTGGGGCCTTCGAGAAGGGCATTTTTAAAGATTTCCAATTGCTCGTCAGGCTTGGCCTTCGCAGACGCTCCATTGGTTGCATTAGCCGCAAAGGCCGGTGTGTTTGAACTAATGCCGGCTTGCTGGCATCCTATCGCCAACGTCAATATTATCAGATATAACCTCTTCGTACTCATCCGGATGACCTTGAGGAAAATACAGCCCATCAACTTCCAATCATATAATAACCTATAAACTATATCCAAGTCAATTGGTTAATTTTTTTTATTAAATGGTTAATTGGCTAATTAAACTCAATTTACTCACCACTCACCAATTAACCACTCACCAATCACGGTCTCGGATGGTATTTTCGGTGAATCTTTCTTAATCTTTCCTGGTCAACGTGCGTATAAATCTGCGTAGTGGCTATGTCCACATGGCCGAGCATCTCCTGGAGGCTTCGCAAATCGGCACCACCAGCCAACATATGCGTTGCGAAGCAATGTCTTAATGTGTGCACAGTTAAATTTCTGGGCATACCTGCCCGAATCGCATATTTCTTGACCAATCTCCAAATCTCAATACGACTCATAGGCCGACCTGTTCGAGATAGCAAAAGAAAATCGCCGCTGTAGGGGCAACCCAATGTGGTTGCCCTGGGCAGGCACATAGGCCTCCTACCAGCCAGCCTCGGACGCAGGTTCGTCAGATATTCATTTATCGCCGAGATGGCAGCTTTGCCGATTGGGACCACGCGTTCTCTGTTGCCTTTGCCAAGACAGCGCAGGTACCCGATATTAAGGTTCAAGTCGGAGGTTTTCAGCCCCGCTATCTCGCTGGCGCGTACCCCGGTCGCATAGAGCAATTCAAGCATCGCCTTATCACGAAGGTAAAAAGGCTCATCCGGGCACGGAGCATTCAGAAGCTCAAGAACCTGTTGTTTGCTGCAAACACACGGCAGCTTCTGCCAGACCTTCGGGCTCTCAAGCATTGAGGTCAGGTCGTCTTCGACAAGGCCGGTAAGCTTGCCGAACCGCAGGAACATTCTTATGGCGACCAGCGAACGCTTAATTGAGCTTTCACTTTTTTGCTCCTGAGTGAGGATTCGCAGATAGTTATGAATAAGGGCTGGCTTTATTTGCCGTATTTTGTTGGTGTTGTTGGTTTTACAGTATTTCAGAAAGCTTCTCAGGTCACGGCCATAGGCCAAAACAGTGTTCTTGGCCAGACCCGCCTCGACAGTCAGATAATCCAGAAAGCCCTTGAGGTTTTGCCATAAAGGTAGAGTTTCAATGCTCGTCGAGTATCGAGTATCGAATTTTTTAACTGCTTGTCTCTGCATCGAGGGCATATCTCACTGCTCATTGCTCGCATCCCCAACGATGGGGCATGAACAATGGTTTACTATTTGCTAAACACCTTCCGCCATAATATCATCGGCATTAAAACAAGATAACCTTTAGCCGCCAGATAGAAGCAGTTCGCAAACTGCCCCTACGTCTAATAAGCCAAAGCTTCCATCTCGTGGGCAAATAACAGCAAATCAACCGTTTTTTTTATTTGAATTTGTGCTGTTTTTATGATAAAATCTAAGAAATGAAGGAATTTTGCAGGAGGACATTTCAGATGACAAAGCAATTGGCAATCTTATACATTATCCTGACAGCAGCTATGATAGCACCGGCTAATCCCATCCCCTTACCACAGCCGGCAAGTATGCCTCTTGAGAATATGATAACTGTGCAGTCTTACTTCGGCCCAATCACAAATGACCTTATAATTTCGCTGGTCCCCGGCTATTTCGACGGCTGCGGCGTGCTCGTACAGGGAGTTGAGTGCGTACTGTTTGAACCTGACACGGGCGGGTTATACGTACTGGATAACATAGAGCATTTCCAGGTCGGGGATCACGTCCGGGTACACGGCGTATTAAATCCTGATTGTATTACAATCTGTATGCAGGGCAATGGGTGTATTGAACAAAATACCATCTCGGCGTGCCTGCGAGGTGACCTCGATGCCGATAATGATATTGATATCGACGATTTTGTCATACTTATCTCTTATTGGCAACAGGCCGGCTGCGGCCAGCCGGACTGGTGCGGCGGCGCCGACCTGACCAGAAACGGCGTTGTGGACATAAACGACCTTGCGCTATTCATAGACAATTGGCTAAAATCCGCAGACAAAAGCGAGACTGACAAACCAGGATTAAACAAATACTACATCCCCTACGACAATCCCATCGAGCCAAACGCACCGGGCTATACTCTCCCCCTCGACTTAGGAGCTGTCGGGAACTACGCCGCTGTGGATTCTCGGCTCGGCCTAAAGAGCATCGCCCCGCTGCTCGAACAAAATGGTTTTGCCATTACCGAATACAATTTCCCCGACCAAAACGATATCGTAAAACCGTACGAGCATCTGCGCCAGATGGATGTGCCTCTGTTCGTTACTGCCGATACGCTGCTGCACCTTTATCATGTCCAGTTCGATGAAACGTTAAAGGACATAGAAGAGAGCGAGTTTTGCGCAGATATCAACGACCTGACAACAGTGCTGCTTGACGATGCACTGAGTTTGTACGAACAATATACCGGCCAGCTCAAAGAAGCAGCAAAACGCAACGTGGCCTTTCTCGCTGTGGCGAAAAAGTTAATCGAGCCGGAAGCTCAGGTGCCGGAACTGGTTGCCGAGCTCGTCGCAGGCGAACTGGCCAAAATCGACGCTCACGCCGGATTCGACAACAGCGACATCTTCATATATAAGGAAGATTACTCGCAGTATGTGCCGAGGGGCCATTACACCAGAAGCCAGCAACTTGAGCGTTACTTCAGGACGCTAATGTGGTACGGACGGATGGCATTCCTCCTGAAAGGTGCGGAGAATTGGGGGCCGATGGGCGAAGCACTCATCAGCATTGAGGATGCGAAGATACAGACCATCCAGGCTGTACTGCTGGCAAGGTCAATTGAGGAGGTCCAGGTTGTTCAGCGCAGCGGCCGTGAAATCTGGGACCGGATATACACCGTTACCGCTTTCTACGTAGGCCTGGCGGAAGACCTTACACCTTATGAGTATCTCGGCGCGGTGGATAAAGTCTTCGGAAGTAGCTTTGAACCCACGATTTTGGATGATGAGGACAATTTCTTCGCCCTCAAGACCGAGCTGGCCCTGCTCCCTTCGCCAAAGATATTCGGCGGCACCGGCAGCGTATTCGTGACGCCGCCCATTACACCCGAATCTCTCAACGAGGTCCTCGAAAAGACAAAAGGTATGCGATTTATGGGCCAGCGCTTCATCCCGGATTCGTATATGTTTCAGCACCTCGTGTCTCCCGAAGTTTCCTACTATACCGGCAATGCGGTTCCCAAACCCTTCACATGCGGTTTCTCGGGCGTCAGTTGGGAACGCTGTTATCCACGCGGGTTGGACGTTATGGCCATTTTGGGCTCGGACCGCGCCAGGACGATTCTCCTCGAAGAAGGCGACACAGACTACATCGACTATTGGCTGCGCTTCAACGAGCTCAAAGCCGAATTCGATGCCCTTGACCTGTCCGATTGGAACCGCAACCTCTATTGGGGCTGGCTGTATTCGCTACGGGCACTGATAGAGGACTTCGGCGAAGGATACCCCAACTTTATGCGGACCCAGGCCTGGCAAAAGAAGGAACTCAACGCAGCTCTGGCCTCGTGGACACAACTACGGCACGACACCATCCTCTACGCCAAACAGAGCTACACACCCCCAAGGGTCAGCCTTCCTCCCTCTGTATCCGGCTATGTTGAGCCTGTGCCCGAATTTTACGGCAGACTGCTGGCGCTGACTCAGATGACCAGGCAAGGCCTCAGCGACCTCGATGCCCTGTCGGCTCAGGCAGCAGAACGGCTGACAAGCCTCGAGAATATCCTGAGCCGACTGATTGAAATCGCCAACAAAGAGCTGACCAATCAAGCACTCTCTGAGAGCGACTACGAGTATATCAGACAATTCGCTAAAACCCTTGAATGGGCTGTCATCGGCGTTGAGGAAAAAGGGCTCACGACAACGCTCGTGGCCGATGTCCATACGCACACCGCAGAGGGAAAAGTCCTCGAAGAGGCTGTAGGATACGTTGACCTGATTATCGTGGCCTGTCCTGCGCCGGACGGCTCGATTTTCCTGGCCGCTGGCCCCGTGCTCAGTTATTACGAGTTCAAGCACCCAATGAGCGACCGGCTCACCGACGAGGCCTGGCAAGAGCTGCTCGACTCACCAAACAGACCCGAACGCCCTAAATGGTTTGTCCCTCTGATGGGTACTACTCCCGAAGATTCCGAATAGAACCGGCCGGAGCCGCTACCACTTGGCAGTAGGGCAAGACTTTAGAACTTCATTCGGCTAAAAATATGGGTGTGGCTAATTTTTCTGGCAACATGGGGTTGCCTGCCCTGGATTTTATCCCCGATGTTAGCTCACTTGCTTTCTTAGTTTACCCCCGGTGTATGCTTACTTGCTTTTCTGCCGGGGGTCTAATTAGTGCGGGATCATTGCGAGCAAATACTTACGTGCCTATAAGGCACTGAAGCAAGCTCAATACCTGTTAGCCCCCGGCACTGTCGGGGGTTTACTCTAATAGGGCTTGCCCCGCAATCCTTGTCCCCGAACGTAGGGGCGGTTCGCGAACCGCCCTTACCTGAACCATATATACCCGAACCACTCCTAATTTTCTAAGTATTTCAAAAGAACACTTGTCGTCGTAGCACGCTTACGATTTTCGATGTCAAATCCTTTGGTTTCGCTCATGACGGTAGCTATTTTTATGCCTGCAATATCCTTTCTGGCAAGAATTGGCACGATATCTACTAAGAATTTCATCCCTAAGGTTAAGTCCGGTGTAGGAACGACCGAAATAATGATATCTGACGATTTCTATCAGCATATCTTAATTGGAAAGGAGAAAGTCATGGTTACATTACAACCCGAGAAATTCGATGTATTTTGCTGACTAAAAGGTTACTTTCCATCCGATGAAATCGTTGCGGATGATATACCCGACGTTCTGAATTTTAGCCTAATGTGGAACTTGTTTGAGTCAAGAGTATGTGAGAAGCTAAATGATGACTCACCCAATCGCTTCATTGAAAAAATGAAGTGTTTCATAAGAGAATTTCCAAGTATGAATTCTTTAGTGAATAAAAATCTCAACACCTTATGCTACTTTCAGGAAAGATACTTAAATGATGGTGAGTTTAATGGTAAATTTTATTGCCTGAGGATAAATAATCCTAAATGGAAACAATTAGTTCAATCGGTACTCAAGGGAGAAAATCTTGAACCTTCCTCTGTGCTCTTGGCATTGTTGATAATCATCTATAGACTTCGGAATAACTTCTTTCATGGAGTAAAACCGATTAGGGAACTTAAAGAACAGGACATCAATTTCAAAGAGGCAAATATTTTCCTCTCTAAGATTCTGGACTTACACAGACATTAGAGCGATAGATTTTTGCATAACTTCAGAATTTTCGTATGCACGGTTAGTTTTTTCTTGACAAAGGGGAAATTAGGGACCGCCATTCGTGACTGTCACTATTAAACCCCCGGGAGTTCCTAATAGTAATACACACACAGAACCTATTAGGGCAGGTATTTAAAAATATCAGGAGGTAAATCTAATTTAAGAATAAGTTCTCTAATTGTATTTTCATCGATAGTTAATTCTGTTCGTGTAACTTCGACTCCTTTAAAATAATGTACGCATTGTTTCTCGTACATTTCAGGATGTGTTTCGATTACTGTCTTTGGTTTACCATCAGGTCCTATTAAGTATACTGCAATAACAACCTCATTATTACAGGCTAACTCAACCATACGATATTGATCTTTGTGCATTTTTAAATAATCATATAATTCGTTATAGTGCTCAATTCCTTCCTTTTTCTTTTTTACCATTTCTAATCCTTACATTAGAAATTTACAGCTTACATATCTGACCTTACACAACGGCATATTATTTTGATTTCAATGGTAGAATAAGAACATTGATTTATAAGGGCTTAGTTATTTTATTGAAGCTGAATAGAAAAAATTTTTGGCTTTGAGGCACTGAAATTAAATCGTCTTTTCTATGACCGGATGTCACAAGTATCTAAGATGTCAACATTAATTGGTGTTACTGTTGTGTCTTCTAAACCGGCAGTTGTTATTGTTGGAGGTTTAATATATTCAATTCTTTTTAGAAAAAGTGCGCTATCCTTACTATGGACCTCAAGGAAATCATCAATTCCTTTCATCAAGGCTCTCCATTGCCTATCTTGCGGTATTCTTAGTGCATGTAAGCTTTCATCTTTTAGTTCTTGAGAAACCTCTTGTCCTATAACAGCATCTGGGTAATCCATAACATCTCTCAAAGAATTATATAGCTTAAAAACCAAAGAACTATATGCTTCTTCAGGAGTTTTTCCTAAAGCAGTAAAACCTGTTTTGTGAGATATTGCTAAATAAACATCTTCTTTTGGTTTAATATATTCTATATCTCTTATAGTTCTGGCGATTGTAACGTTTCCTCGTATTCTGTTATAAGTTAAATCTGTACCTGCCCTCAAACTAATCCGATTTAAATTTTTTTTCTTAATAGCCATATAGACCTCCATTTATTCAAGGACAATTATTGTAAAAGCTTTACATAATAAAAATGAAATTTACCCTCTCCAACAAAACAAGTCAATAGAATTTCTTGACGGTTCTGCTTCAATTTTCGAGGTTGCTTTATAATTCAACCCGCTTGTGTAAACTAAGGTTTGATTAGCAGAATTCAAATCATTTTCATCATCCTCAGTATAAAAGTATATTATCAAAATGTCAAGCATATTTTAAAAAAATATAGTTTGTTTAACGTTAAAACGCTTTCATTTAAACAACCACCTAAATCTACCTATAAGTTAATTATCGGCAGAATATGCTTTTTAGGTTCAGTTTGCTATGAAAAATAAAGGCAACCTCTAAAATACTCTTGGTCATTGCGAGCGAAAAAACCTCGTTTTTATAACAATAATGAAGATTGCTTCGTCGTTTCACTTCCCAGAATGACATTTCTAAATCATTTAAGTGTTTTGCTCAATAGGTAATTTCCTTACTTTTTCAGAATTATTACCTTGAAAACTGGAAAACTAAGGACAGCCACCTATAAAATCTATGCCGCAAGGCATAATCAAAATACTAAACCTCGAAATCACAGCAACCGCCCAAAACACGAACCGCTAATCAAAGATGTCCTCGTTCACTCGTTGGAGTGAAACTTATACTATTGAAATAAAATATTCAAGAATAATATTTCATTTTTTTTGCCGTTTTTATTGATTATTGTTTGAAAATATGTTAAAATACCCGCATGTTTGTCAGTAGGCAAACATAAACCGCCAGTAGGCGAAGATGACATTTCAGTTTGCATGTCGTAAGCTGCAGCGCAGCACGGTCTTTAAACAATTAACTCATTAACTCATTAACCATTTAACCAAATTAACCATATTAACTAAATTAACCAATGATCCATCACAACCATCGAGAATCCAGAATCGAGTATCCAGAATCGAGTATCCAGAATCGAGAATCCAGAATCGAGAATCCATTTATTTACGTGCCTATAAGGCACTACATCTGTCGAGGACCCTCTACAAATCAGCTACTTTTTATGCAAAACAAACCCAATTTCCGAAAAAGTCAAATGAACGCAAACTCACTAATAACAACGGATTATGAAAATATAAGCGATTGGACACTTGGTCAAAACAAACCCAATTCAAACCCAATCAAACCCAATTTCCGAAAAGCCAAAATGAATGTAAACTCACTTATAACAAAGGATTACAGAAAAAACGATGCTTTCGCAGTCCGAAAAAACAAACCCAATTCAAACCCAATTTCCCAGAGGGTAAAAATGAACGTAAACGCTTTTTCACAAAAGGATTATGAAAACAAAACCGCCCTCAGACCCCAAAAAAACAAACCCAATTCAAACCCAATTTCTTCAAAGGCCAAAATGAACTTAAAATCGCTTGCTAAAAAATCTGCCCACACCCAAAAATATCCTAAAAGCAATTGTTCCTTGAATTCAGGGCTTGAAACATTAGAATTGTCTTCTATGGATAATAACAAGCTGACTCGTCGTCAATTACTGCAATATATCGCCGGAGGTACGCTGGCGCTGACAGCTTTACCCGGCCAAATAGCCGAAGCAAATTCAAAACCCGAAGAACTGCCACCAATCCGGGCTATCACCAAAGGGCCGAAATTCCATTGGTTCAGCTACTACGACAAGCTACAGTTCGACCCCTCTTGCCGTTACGTGCTCGGGATGGAGGTTGACTTCGAGCACCGTAGCCCCCAACCCAACGACGTTATCAGTATTGGTATGGTGGATTTGGAAGATAATGACCGCTGGATAAAGCTGGGCCAATCTCGCTCATGGTGCTGGCAGCAGGGATGTATGCTCCAGTGGCTGCCCGGCTCGAAAAATGAAATCATCTGGAACGACCGGCAGGGCGACCGGTTTGTCTGTCACATACTCAATGTCTTCACCGGCAAAAAGCGAACGCTGCCGCACCCCATCTATACTATCAGCCCCGATGGCCGAACGGCTGTGGCGCCGGACTTCCGACGCATTCAGGATATGCGGCCCGGCTATGGCTATCCAGGCCTGCCCGACCCACATACCGATGAGCCGGCACCGAAAGACTCCGGCATTTTCCGAATCGACCTTAAAACCGGCACCCGGGATTTGATAATCTCCATCGCGGACGTCGCCAGGTTCGGCCAGATTCCCGGCGACCCCAAAGAACCCAAGCATTACTTCAACCATCTATTGTTCAATACCGATGGCTCTCGATTTATTTTTCTGCATCGCTGGCGGGCCAAGTCTCTCCGGAGCTTCGGCACACGAATGCTCACCGCAAAAACCGACGGCTCGGACGTCCACATCGTGGACAGCTACGGACGAACCTCACATTTTATCTGGCGAGACCCGCGCCACATCCTCGCCTGGGCCTGGCACTTGTCGAAAATACTTTCCAATTCGTTCCCAGGAATACCTGCGCCTTGGTCTCGTACCGAAACTACTATCGAATCGGCATTCTTGAACGAGATAACATCGATTGTTCCACCTTCTGGCGAAAATTTGATAGCATTGTTCAATAAGTTGCGGAGTACCTGCCTTATCTTATCGGCATCGAGCGTAATTTTCTCGTTGGCTTCGAGATGTTCGCACCGAATAGTCAGATTGTGTTCTAATGCCAGCGAGTTGTACTCTTCCCTCACTATGTCAATCAGTGAATTAAGGTTTGCTGGCCTAAACTTATATGCGAGCTTCCCAGATTCCATCTTGGCCAAATCAAGCAGGTCATTTAGTAACATCGTGCTCAGGCTCACGCGTAAATAACTTCCAGCCGCTAAAGTCCTTGCCGTTCCACAAGATCATTTTCTCTTTTGGGACAATAGGTTTGTCATTTTCCGCTACTGCCCCCGTCTGCGCAGATAACAGCATACTCATTACCACTATGACTGCGATTGCAATAACATAGCGTTTCATAAAACTCTCCTTTCGTCTCAAATTATAAGTCTTCTGCAAAATCGAGGTTAGGCATACTTTGCATATCTCTATTCAAATTAATTGTGTCTTGCCTGGAACAGCGACCGGCCTCATTTGCAAATCACCGAACTCATACTTCGGCGGACTCAGGTCCAGTTTCGAGGCCTTCATCGCCCAGTCCCACTTTAGTGCCCGGCCGGTATAAGCACTCATTCGCCCCATAATCGAAGTCAGCGTACTTTCGGCGATACGTCTGCCCTCATTAAATCGTTTACCCTGGCGAATCGCAGCTATTTGGTCAGCGTGTTGCTTTATGCACGGGTCCACCCTATCCCACGCGTATTCAACTTCGTTTTGGCCTTCAATCACAACCCTGCCAAAGTCCGTATATGCCCGACCTTTCGTCCCGACCAGCCGCTGGTCATTACGGTCGATGGGACAATCAATCTGGTAACCCATATACTCAATCCGCACGCCGTTCGGATACTCATACTCAACCGCGAAATGATCAAAAACGTTGCCGTACTCCGGAGCTGTTCGTACTTCTCGGCCGCCCATACCAACACATTGGACCGGATGCGCACCTAACGCCCAGTTCATTACGTCCAAATTGTGCACGTGCATCTCGGTGATAAAGTCCCCGGAAAGCCAGGTTAAAAACAGCCACCGCCGCAACTGCCATTCCATATCTGAGCAGTTCGGCTCTCTCTTTTTCGGCCCCCAGCCCAACATTCCCCCACTGCTTCTCACACACTGGCCGCCCACAAGCTCACCTATGGCACCGTCATGGATACTCTTAATACCTTCAACCAAATGTGATATCCGTCGCATCTGCGTACCGGCACCTATCGTCAGGCCCTTCCTGTCCGCCAGCTCTGATGACGCAATCACTGAGCGAACACCAACCGGGTCCACCGCCACCGGCTTCTCCATAAAAACATGTTTGCCCGCTTCTATCGCCGCCTTCAGATGTCCCGGACGAAAGTGCGGCGGTTCCGTCAGTATCACCATATCCACATCATCACAACCAACCACCTTCTTGTGCGCATCCCAGCCCACAAAGCACCTATCCTCAGTTACCTTCACTCTATCAGACAGCTTCCTTTTAAGACTTCTGCGACACCTGTCCAGGCGGTCCTTAAAAAGGTCGCCCATCGCCACGAGCTCTACGTTCTCTGCCGAGTTCAGGCACTTTGTTGCATCATGCGTACCACGTCCGCCGCACCCAATCAGACCGATGCGCACCTTGTCGGAACCCGCCGCAAAGATTTTATTTGTCCCCACGGCCAGACTCGCCGCTCCCAAAGCTGCTGAGGTCTTGATAAAGTCTCTTCGTGACAACTCCGGCTTTCCCTTCATTTCTTTGGTTTTCATAAGTTATCCTTTCAAGCAAACTATTATTAGCAGAAAATGTTAAAGTTAAATAAGCATTGTCTTACCCGGAACAGCGACCGGCCTCACCGGCAAATCGCCCCATTCATATTTAGGCGGCGTCAGGTCGAGCTTCGATGCCTTCATAACCCAGTCCCATTTTAGAGCCCGGCCGGTATAAGCGCTCATCCGGCCCATGACGGCATTCATAGTACTCTCTGCCACTTGCCTGCCCTCATTTATTGGGAAACCATCACGAATGCTCCGGATTAGATCAGCCATCTCCATAACATAGTGGTCCGGATCGGGCCCTTCGTACTTGAAAGGTCTCTCGCCGGTAATAATGCCCTGATCGACATTGGCTGCGCCTTTGGTGCCTACAACTCGTTCAGCAATCCTGTCGGTGCTGCCGGTAATCTGACGGCACATACTCGATACGCGAACACCGTTCGGATACTCATACTCCACGGCGAAGTGGTCATAGATATTGCCCAGGTCTCGCACGGCCCGACCGCCCATACCCATGCACTGCACCGGATGTGCTTGGAGTGCCCAATTGAGCACATCGAGATTGTGGACGTGTTGCTCGACAATGTGGTCGCCGCTGGTCCAGGTGAACCATGGCCAGCTCCGGCACTGCCACTCCATATCGGAGCGGCCGTCCTTCTCATACCACTCCCAGTAGCCTAACATGTCCGCTCCATTCCAGTAGCCCTGGGCCGCCACTATCTCCCCAATTTGACCGTCATGAATCCGACGGATAATCTCGTTATATTTCTTGCTGTGTCGGCGCTGCGTGCCCGCAACCACCGATAGGCGCTTTCGCCTGGCGAGCTCCGCCGTCCGGATAACTGAACGAATCCCCTTCGGATCCACCCCCCCTGGCTTTTCCATAAACACGTGCTTACCAGCTTCAACAGCCGCCTGGAAGTGCTCTGCACGCCAGTGCGGCGGCGCCGTCAAAAGGACCATGTGCACGTCAGTTTGCAGTACTCTCTTATACGCGTCAAAACCCACAAAACGCTTGTTTCGAGCGACCTTCACAGCGGCGGGCACGTCCTTCCTGAGCTTGTCGAGCGATTGCCGCAGGCGGTCTTTGAACAAGTCGCCCATTGCCACGAGCTCCACGCCCGGCGAGCTCTTCACACAACTGACAATATCCCGGGTAC
>Ga0209979_1003789_pt1 | contig 13041 bp, 11 predicted proteins | sample AnhtaG_FD_183114 | JGI IMG/M metagenome (GOLD analysis project Ga0209979, IMG submission 183114) | Deep subsurface microbial communities from Anholt, Denmark to uncover new lineages of life (NeLLi) - Anholt_01485 metaG (SPAdes) (version 2) | ecosystem: Environmental > Aquatic > Marine > Oceanic...
TGCAATAAGATGTTTAAAAATTGCCTATCCAGAACTAATTATCCATATTGTAACAAGTTCTAATGCTTGTGCTGAGGTATTAAAAAACAATCCTAATATATCTTCACTCTCTGTGATGAATATTAGCAACATGATCAATTTATCAGATTATTTTCATGCAGGAAAAGCACTTAAACTTAAGAAACCTGATGCAGTTCTTGCCGCTTCAGGTATGAATCCTGTAGCGGGAAGCTGGATTTCTTTCCTTAGCAGGGCGCCTATTCGAATTGGAGAAGATTGGAAAGGTAGGGGTTTTCTCTATACCCACAAGATGAAAATCAACAGCCTTCTTTCTGAAGTTGAGAGGAATCTGGCACTGATAAAGCTTTTAGGCATCTCAACTAGAATTATATCCCCAAAACTTTATCTAACGAAGGATGAAATTGATGAAGCTCGTAAATGGCTTTCTAAATTCAAGATTCCTGCCGGCACAAAACTTTTAGGCATTCACCCCGGTTCGAGCAAGAAACAGGAATGGAAACGCTGGGGAATAGAGAAGTTTGCGGAAGTAGCCAAAAAAATTGCTAAAATCCGAAAAGTTAGGTCGATATTCTTTTTTGGGCCGGAGGAGAGTGATTTAATGGAGGTTATAGAAAAGGCAGGTATTGATTCCGCTATCATTGTTAAAGGAAAAGGCTCGATTCGGAAAACTGCCGCGATAATCAGTTGCTGCCATCTTTTTCTCTCAAATGATAGCGGTTTGCGTCATATTGCTGGAGCGCTAGGTGTGAGAACTGTCGGGATTTTTGGGCCGACTAGCGTAGTAAAAAATCATTTTGGCGGAGAAACTCACAAGATCATATTAAAAAAAAATGTGCTCTGCTCCCCTTGTCACTATACGAGATGGTGGCTTTCTTGCGGAGGCGAACGACCTTGTTTAAGATTAGTTTCAGCTGATAAAGTAGTGAATCTATTGTTGTAGCTTCTTTAAGTTGTTAGAAGGAACCTTTGGTTCTGTCCAAAGTTTGTTATTTCCCATTTCCCAAAGCGTCAATTTTTTAATCAACGGGTACCCATAATCAACGGCGATAACCAGTAAATAAGCTATTAAAATGAAATCACTTCTTAATTTAATTTCAAGAATTAAGCAAAAACTCCATGGAGGCTACGATGCTAAAAAGTATTGGCAAAACAGATTTTCGGAATTCGAATTTGACCTGAGAGGCGTGGGGAATAAAAGCTTATCACTAAAGGAAAACGAAAGGCAATACGTCGAAGCCAAAAAGGTATTTTTATTTATTTGTAATGAAAATCAAATCAATTTTAGAAATACTTCAGTTCTAGATATAGGTTGCGGTAATGGTTTTTATACAAAGGTTTTAAAAGAGCAAGGCTGTACAAAATATTTTGGGGTAGATATAACGGATGTTCTTTTGAATGAATTGAGAATTCAATTTTCTAATTACCAATTTGATAAAATAGATGTAACAAAAGACACTTTAAAAGGTATTTATGACCTTATAATAATGGTAGACGTAACCCAACATATTACCAATGAGAAAAAATTTGTTTATGCCATGCAAAACGTAAGGGATCATTTGAAACAGAATGGATTATTTATAGTAACTTCCTGGTTGGATGGAAAAAAAATCGATACCTTCTATGAAAGATCAAGATCTATTGCTAATTATAAAAAGTGCTTCAAAGGTGATAATTTTAGTGAACCGTTAAGATTTCGGGATAAATATATTTTTACAGTTCGAAAGATTTCTGAATAATTTTGTACTGCTCATTCATATCACAATCAAGTCCGCATCGTGTGGTGATTTCTTATAAGCTAAGAAGTAGACTTTTGGGTAAGATAAAACGTATAGAGAGAACGTGTTTTTATTGTGTATTTAATATACCTTCTTGAAGTATAGATTATGTCAATTCATCATGATCAGGAATATGTTGCATGCAATCTCTGTGGAGTAGATGACTCTCTTCCATTTTTCATCGAAAACGGATGCCATGTGGTCAGGTGCAAAAGGTGTGGCCTAGTGTACGTCAATCCGAGGCCAGTTAGAACCTCTGAAACACAACACTATGAAAGCACTCATGAATACCTTGATTACATCCAGAATTATGTTACACATAAAGATGCTCATTTGCTTAAAGCTAAAAGAATGCTGAAAGAAATAGAAGGAATCAATAATATCAAAGGAAAGCTTTTAGCAATCGGTTGCGCTGCCGGTTTTTTTCTCAAAGTAGCACACGATAGTGGTTGGGATGTTCAGGGGTTAGAACCTATCGAGTCAAATGCCCGATATGCGATTGACACATTCAGCTTAGACGTAAAAAGCATTCCAATAGAAAAGGCTGAATTCCCTGTAAAGTGTTTTGATATCGTAGTGGCCTTTGATGTATTGAGCCACTTGAAAAATCCCACTGAATTTTTTCTGAAGGTAAAAAAGATGCTGAAAGATGAAGGACTTTTTGTTTTTAAGACAGGGAATAAAGGGGCAATAACTACGAAAAAAAAGGCGGAAATACTAGGTGAAGTCTGGCTCACACCTGACCATCTGTATCATTTTTCCGAACATACTTTATCTGTCCTTATTGAAAAAACAGGATTTAAAAAAAAGAAAATGATTAGAGAACATATTGTAGACCATTTATTGTCGGATGAGAATCTTATGATACGAAGAGATTCATGTATCAAATGGCATGTCAAGCAGGTTTTATTAAGGTTCAATTTTTTAAAAACGCTTTTGAGTCATATATTACGTTTTTACTTGATCAAAATTTTAAAGGCAGACGTATGTTCATTACTCGTTTTTGTACATAAGGATAAAAGGCTGTGATAGATTAATCAAATACAAGGTAACCTCTCAACAATAAAAATATATTATAAGAAGGAAATATCAATGATTAAGAAGATAACAAGAAAGCTTCAACAATTCTTTCTTTCAAAATCTTATACGACAGAGGAACTCATCCAAATACACGGCGGAAAAATTGGAAAAGGAGTATTTATCGGTAACGATGTGATTATTGACTATGATTATGCATTCCTGCTTGAAATCGGAGATGGCGCTGTTATTTCAGCCCGAACTATTATAGAATTCCATGATTCATGCCTCCCAAATGTTCTTGGCAGAGCTAAAGCCAAGATTGGTAAGGTCAAAATAGGGAATAGAGCCTATATTGGTGTGAATTCTGTACTGCTGGCAGGTGTTCAGATAGGTGACGGAGCCATTGTTGGTGCCTGCTCACTGATTAATCGTGATATTCCAGGCGGAGAGGTTTGGGGAGGTATTCCTGCCAGGTTTATATGTTCCGTAGATGATTTGGCTAAAAAGAGTAATGTTACTTCAAATCCGAGAATTGCATATTTTGATTGGATCGGTGAGCTTGAAAAAAAGGAAATAAATTATAGGGAATTTAAGGCAAATTTTATTCGTCAAGTATATCGTTTTTTTCAAGTAATCGAAAAGGACAATTCAGGCTAACCGAATTTAACTATTGCTTGATTCACCAATTGTTCAGAGCTTCTTAAATGAGCAAATTGACATTTTATATTTTTGCATATTGGCATGACCCCCGATGGAAAAAATTTGTCGGGGCTACTGTAAAAATATGGGATCTTGCTCATAATCTTACAGGATTGGGGCATGAAGTCGTTTTATTTTTACCGAAATACCACTTTGGGAATAATAAATTACCTTTCAAAAAAATCGAAATCCCAGTTTTAAATATTCCACTTCTCAGATCTCTATCGTTTAATATTTTTCTGATAATATCTTTATTTTTTTTTCATCTTAAGAAACATCCTAATGTCGTCTATATGCGCCGGATGGGGACCATAATTCCAGCTCTTTATGCTAAACTACAAAGAGCGATTTTCTTCTACGAAGTGAATGATGACCCCTATAAAAAACATCATCATGAGGGCTTTAAAATAACCTTCTTGTTAAGGTCACTGATATCTACCAAACAAGATGAAATAAACCTCAAACTTTGCACCAAAGCCCTCGTCATCACACCAGAGATTGCAAAAAAAATACTCGAGCGGAATCCTAATTTACAGGCAAAAAAAGTTATGGTTATGCCCAGCGGAACTAATATCGATCTTTTCAGACCACTTAATAAACTCGAATGTCGCTCCCGTCTAACTATTGATCCTCAAAAGAAATATATCGGATTTGCTGGAACGCTTCTAAGGCATCAAGGCCTAGATGTTCTTATCGATGCAGCTCCTCTCATACTCAGTAAAGAACCTCTAAGTGTCTTTTATATTATCGGTGAGGGCCCAATGAAAGAAGTTTGGCTCAAGAAAGTTAAGACGAATGGACTCCATCATTCCTTCTTTTTTTTAGGTCAGATTGACTACGAAAGAATGCCAATCTGGATTGGTGCGATGGATATTTGTATTGCCCCTTTTCTTAAATCTGCAGGCCTGAGGTCGCCTGTAAAGATTTTTGACTATATGGCCTGCGGGAGAGCGGTAGTAGCTTCTAATATTGAGGGAACAACGGATGTATTCTCTAACTCTGGTGCTATCAAGCTGGTTGCACCAGGGAATATCGAAATGTTGGCAGATGCTATTGTTGATTTGCTTAATAATAGAGAAAAGGCCGACAAGATGGGAGATAAAGGGCGCATGCTTGTCGTTGCTAAGTACGATCGACAATCCACAGCAAAACGAGTCAGCGATGAGGCGATTTCTTGCCTTTCTTAGAGTCTTCAAATATTAGGAATTAATTCATTAGAGAAAGAAACGAACAAATTTGTAAATTTAGGCTAACATTCTCAAAGTATATGCAAGCGTTTCTTCCTCAAATCTTATCAGGAGGTGTAAATATTGAAAAAAGCATTGATTACAGGAATAACCGGTCAGGATGGCTCCTATTTAGCTGAATATCTCTTATTCAAAAAATATGAGGTTCATGGCTTAATTCGCAGATCAAGTACATTCAGTACAGATAGGATTGACCATTTATACCAGGACCCTCATCTTCCAGGTGTAAGGCTCTTCTTGCATTATGGGGATTTATCTGATTCAGGGCAACTAACTAATTTAATCTATAATGTTAAACCTGATGAAATATACAATCTGGGAGCACAAAGTCATGTCAGAGTTAGCTTCGATTTACCTGAATACACAGGAGACATCACGGGATTAGGAACAACTAGACTTTTAGAAGCGATAAGGAGAAGTGGAATTAAAACAAAATTCTATCAGGCCTCAAGCAGTGAAATGTTCGGTGATGCCTCAGCTCCTCAAAATGAGGATACTCCATTCAAACCTCGAAGCCCCTATGCAGCATCAAAAGTTTACTCCTTCTGGATGGTCAGAAATTATAGGGAGGCATATAATCTGTTTGCTGCCAATGGAATTCTATTCAATCATGAATCACCGAGGAGAGGAGAGACTTTTGTTACCCGAAAAATTACACGAGGCTTAGCACATATAGTTGCCAAAAAAGAGAAAAAAATCTATTTAGGAAATTTAGAAGCAAAGAGAGATTGGGGTTATGCTCCTGAATATATTGAAACAATGTGGCTGATGCTTCAACAAGAGAATCCGGACGATTATGTGATAGGAACCGGGGAGACTCATTCGGTAAAAAATTTTTTAGAAGAGGCTTTCAGTTATCTCAATTTAGATTGGAAAGAATATATTGAAATTGATCCCAAGTATTTTCGCCCAACAGAAGTCAAAGACCTCAGGGCAGATTCCACAAAAGCTAAAAAATTATTAAATTGGTCTCCTAAGATTTCATTCAAACAGCTAGTTAAGATAATGGTCGATTATGATTTTAAATTACTCGGGGTTCCTTCTCGGGGAGAAGGTGAAAAAATTATACGAGAAAAAGGCCTTGAATGGTGTAAAGAAAATCTTTGATGAGGATGAAGTTTCTGGCGATTATAAGGTGGATTTTATGAATCAAACCCCTACATTCTTATCTTTATATCTATTAAGGTGGGTTTGATGAATCAAATCCCTACGAAAAAGAAAAATTAATGATGCCTTCCTGTGTTATTCCGTATAAATCTTACACCATCAAAGGGAATAATCATGGATTTAAGTAAAAAAAGAATTACAGTAACTGGTGGTAAAGGCTTTCTTGGAACGCATCTAGTTAGAAAACTCAGAGAAGATAAAGGTTACAAAAATGTCTCCATCGCTGATTCTCCCGAATATGATTTAAGAATATTAGAAGACATTAAAAGAATGTTTGATGATCTGAATCATGATATTATCATCCATTTGGCAGCAGTCGTAGGTGGAATAGGAGCAAATCAAGAAAACCCTGGCAAATTCTTTTATGACAATGCCATCATGGGAATACAGCTTATGAATGAAGCTTATTTAAGAAAAATTGATAAATTTATAGCTCTAGGAACAATATGCGCTTATCCAAAATTTACTCCTGTACCTTTTAAGGAAGAAAACCTCTGGAATGGCTACCCCGAAGAGACCAATGCTCCGTACGGATTGGCAAAAAAAATGCTTTTGGTTCAGGCTCAAGCCTATCGACAACAATACGGGTTTAACGCAATTTATCTTCTGCCAGTAAATTTATACGGACCTGGTGACAATTTCAACCCGAAATCTTCCCATGTTATTCCAGCATTAATTAAAAAATGTATCGATGCTAAAGAAAATGAAGATGACCATGTTGTAGTTTGGGGCACAGGTAAAGTATCAAGGGAATTTCTCTACGTTGAAGACGCAGCCGACGCAATAATCCTCGCTGCAGAAAGATATGACAAGTCTGATCCAGTAAACATAGGTGCAGGCTTTGAGATAAAAATAAAAGATTTGGTTGAATTAATTGCAAAATTAACGAATTTCAAAGGTAAGGTCATCTGGGATACGACAAAGCCTGACGGACAGCCAAGGAGATGTTTGGATACCTCGCAAGCAGAAAAAGAGTTTGGGTTCAGAGCAAAAGTAAAGTTTGAAGAAGGACTAAAAAAGACTATTAATTGGTATATCAGTAATAGGAAAAAGATAGATTAAGAGAGGAATAATAACTGGGCGCAAATAGAGTCCCCTAAACAAAAACTTATGGATCATCTAAAGAAACGGAAAATAACTGTATTACACATCATGAGCTCTGCTGGGATTGCTGGAGGCGAGCGCTATGTTCAAGATTTAATTCAATACTCTAATAAATCTTTCGAGCATATAGTCGTCCTGCCTTATAGGGGACCATTCGAGCAGATCTTGAAAGATTGTAGCTTCAATTACATTGTCGTTAAGATGGCGCGCAAGTTTTCTTTTTTCGCTATCTTGGTACTTATTAAACACATAAGAAAAAATAAGGTAAACCTCATCCACACTCATGGTTTCAGAGCAAATTTTCATGGTCGTCTTTCAAGTATATTTACGGGAGCAAAAACTATTTCAACCATTCATGTTTCTCTCCTGGATTACATTGATACAGCCTCATTAATAAGATACTTTTATATTCTATTAGAGAAAGCTCTTTCGTTTAAGACAAGTAAATTTATTTGCATCTCAAAAGCAATAGAAAAAGATATGCTGAGCCTAGGTATTAACAAAAATAAAATTGTTTTAATCCACAATGGAGTTGATCTTGACCGATTCTTTCCCCGTCCAGTTCAGGAAGAAAAGAAGAGAGAGCTTGGTATCAAATCAAGCGGCCCCATTATAGGTACTATTGGCCGGATGGTAACCGAAAAAGGGCATGTTTATCTAGTTGAAGCTCTCACCTATTTAAAGGCCGAATGGAAAGACTTGCTATGTCTTTTTATAGGTCAAGGTCCCAAATTTCCTGAGATAAAAAAAATGGCTGCTGATCTGGGTATTAGCGATATGTGCATTTTTCTTGGAAATCGTAAAGATGTTGAACTAATCTATCCAATCTTTGATTTATTTGTTTTACCTTCGATTAGAGAACCTTTCGGTATAGTTCTTTTAGAAGCCATGGCATCCGTTGTTCCTGTTATTGCTACAGCTTCTGGTGGTCCACTGGATTTTATCAAATCAAATGTGAATGGCGTTCTTGTGCCTGCAAGAGATGCTAAGGCGATAGCCTCAGAAATTTCTAGTTTATTATCAAACAGAGATAAGGCAAGAACTATCGCCATAGAAGGAAGAAAAACTGTGGAGAAATATTTCAGCGCTGGGGAGACAGTCAGGAAGATAGAAGACGTTTACCTTTCATTATCTCAGGGATCAGAATTCTAATATAAGAAGAGCCATTGAAATCAGTGATTGCCTTTTCCACAAATGATTTCATCTATAGATTGGTACGACGGTCATAAATGAGTAATAGCGAATGCTTTACCTGAAGACGGTAGTAACTTTGAGGTTAGGTTTATGAAAGTCGCTTATATAACCACTTATAGTGCCAATGATATCAGGCAATGGTCAGGATTGGGTTATTATATATCGCAATCTCTCAAGGACCAGCGTATATCGCTGGTCCACATCGGTCCCTTAAAGGAAAAAAAATCATTACTTTTCTCGGCAAGGCAGCGTCTATACAATCATTTGCTTAACAAGGGGTATTTGCGAGAAAGGGAACCGTCTGTTCTGGAATACTACGCGGAGCAAATTATTGCAAATTTATCAACAGTTGATGTGGATATCATCTTTAGTCCAAGCACAATCCCAATTGCCTATCTCCAGTGTAACCAACCGATTGTTTTTTGGACAGATGCCACCTTTGGTGGAATGATAGACTTCTATCCTGAGTTCAGCAATCTTTGTAAGCTTACTATTAAAAACGGAAATGAAATGGAAAAAGCTGCTTTGGACAGATGCAAACTAGCTATTTATTCGTCAGAGTGGGCAGCTAAAACAGCTATCGATAATTACGATGTGCGCCGATCTAAAGTAAAAATTGTCCCATTTGGTGCAAATATTAATTGCGATAGGGATTTTGATGATATTGAGCGGATCGTTGATTCAAGGCCTTCGAATAAATGCAAATTGTTATTTTTGGGCGTTGATTGGATAAGAAAAGGCGGGAGTATAGCGCTTGATGTGGCCAAGGAACTAAACAAATGGGGCTTAAATACAGAATTAACTGTTGTTGGCTGTCAACCTATCATTAAGGGAGAACTGCCAAGTTATGTAAGGACTTTGGGTTATATAAGTAAAGCAACAAAGGAAGGATTACTTCAAATTAATAGATTGTTAGCTGAATCTCATTTTTTAATACTTCCATCAAAATCTGAAGCATTTGGTGTAGTATTTTGCGAAGCAAATTCATTTGGTACCCCTTGCATAGCAACAAATGTTGGTGGAATACCAACAATAATTAGAGACAGCATTAACGGAAAACTCTTTTCAAAGGATGCTGATGTTGCAGAATACTGCCATTATATTTTTAATTTATTATCTAACTACTCTCACTATAAGGAATTAGCTTTATCTTCGTTTAAAGAATATCAGTCTCGCCTTAATTGGTCAGTTGCAGGTAAAAACGTGAAGAAATTATTGACAGACATAATATCATAAATTAACAATAAAAGATCGAAGAATTAATTGTAAGAGAGTCAAGAAATAACTGTCTTGGGTAAAGTATCCATTCCGCAAATTTTATAAAATTTTATATCATTAAATTTTAGTAGTTACAAAATCAATTTTCCCAAACTACTTATATTTAGTTTTATAAATTGGTCAAAATGGTTCTAATTCTCAGAAAATTCCCATCTAAATTAAAATCTTAGACGTTCCTTATGATATCAAAAAACCCATCTTTATTTATTTCAAGTGACTTTCCTCCAGTCAGTGGGGGTCAATCAAACTTTCTCTTTGGCTTATGGACTAATCTCCCCCCTGATGAAACAGTTATTTTAGCTCCAAAAGTTCCTGGATCAAACCTTATTGATCGTAATTTGAGCTGTCTTACCATAAGGAAGAAATGGCCATTGGGAAATAATAGTATTTTAAAAATCACAAAGACCTTTTTAATCCTAATATATGTGTTAAAAATCAGACTGAATATTAATTTTAAAAACCTTCATTGCGGACAACTTTTTGCTACTGGTTTTGTGGGGCTATTTCTAAAAAAAATTATACGGTTACCTTATATCCTTTATGTCCATGGTGCTGACCTTTTAGAATTTAAAAATAAGTTCCTGTCAGGAAAAGTCCTCAGAAAGATATTACTCAACGCTGACAAAGTTATTGTCAACAGTAAATTTACGAAAACAAAAGTTATGGAAACAGGAGTGAAGCCAGAAATTATAAAAATAATTAATCCGGGAGTCAGCTTGGAAGATTTTCAAACTGAGCTTGATACGGAAAAATTTAAAAAAGAGCTTAATCTAGAGGAGAAAAAAATCATCCTAACAGTATCTCGGTTAGTAGAACGGAAGGGCCATGATATGGTTTTGTCTGCTATGCCGAAAATTATTAAAGAAATCTCCAATGTCCATTACTTGATTTTAGGAGACGGGCCAAACAAAGCAAAATTGAAAAAAATGACAGAAGAAATTGGTCTGGATAATCATGTTACATTTCTTGGATTTATCCCGGATTCTGAAGTTCCTCCATATTATGCAATCTGCGATGTTTTCGTAATGCTTAGCAGAGAAATAAAGGAAAAAGGAGATGTTGAAGGGTTTGGGATAGTCTATTTAGAGGCCAATGCCATGAAAAAACCCGTCGTGGCAGGAAAATCCGGCGGCGTTGAAGATGCAGTAGAAAATGGAGTGAATGGTTTATTGGTTGACCCTGAAGACGTTGACCAAATAGGAAGAGCCATAATCCGAATCCTCAAAGACGACGAGTTACGGAACAAACTTGGTGAAAAAGCGTATCAAAGGGTTAAAGAAAAGTTTGACTGGAAAAACAGAAGAGATGAATTCCAATTCCTTTTGAATATTTAAATGTCTTATTTACGAAAATACTTCACTATTGTTTTTTTAAACTCGTTATGAATTAAGAAAGAGCAGCCAAGTTGAAAAAGATCAAGGTCTTACACATCATAACAAGAGTTGATAAAGGGGGGTCAGCTCAGAATACTTATTTAACATTATTAGGATTGAAAAGGAAAAGTTTTCAACCCTCTCTTATTTCCGGTTTATCTTTAGAATCAGAAATGAAACATGAAGAATTTAAGGCAAAAGAAAAAGACATTCAAAGTCTCAAATCAGAAGGTATTGAATTTATTCAATGTTCTTCTTTAGTAAGAAGAACAAATATCATAAAAGATTTTGTGGCATTTTTAAATATATGGAGAATAATTAAAAAAAAATGCCCTTTAATTGTTCACACTCATTCTTCAAAGGCAGGCCTTCTAGGTAGATTAGCAGCGAAACTTGCTGGAATTCCGATTATAGTGCACACTCCGCATGGTCATGTCTTCTTTGGTTATTTTGGCCCTCTTCAAACAAAAGTGTATATTAATCTGGAAAAGCTTGCCTCCCGCATAACTGATAAGATAGTGGCTCTTACAAACAGAGAAAAAGAAGACCACATAGTGTTCAAAATTGCAGATGAAAATAAATTTGTCGTTATCTGCAGTGGAGTAGAGCTGAATAAATACAATGAATTACCCTTTAATGAAAACCAAAATTTTAAAAAAGAGCTGGGAATACAAGAAAATTCTTTAATTGTAGGGACAGCGGGGAGGCTTGTGCCTGTTAAGGGACTTGAATTTCTGATCGAAGCTGCTAAACATATAATTCCTAAATATCCTGATACCCTTTTCATGTTCACTGGAGATGGATACCTCAGGCAAGATTTAGAGAAGAAAGCTTTTAACCTTGGCATTAAAGAGAATATTATTTTTTTGGGCTGGAGAGATGATGCGGCTAAAATTTTATCCATTTACGATGTTTTTGTTCTTCCTTCCCTTAACGAAGGAATGGGGAGAGTGCTCATTGAAGCAATGGCTCTCGGAAAACCAATTGTGGCCAGCGATATTGGAGGGATACCTGATTTAGTGACTCATGGGAAGAACGGCTTTCTTGTTCCGCCAAGAAATCCAAAAGAGTTGGCAAAACATATTCAAATCCTTATAGAGGATAAAGCAAAAAGAGAAAAAATGGGATCGGCAGGAAAAAAGATGGCCCTGAATTTTAGTGCCGAGAATATGGTTAAAAAAATAGAGAAGTTATACGAAGAATTATTGATGCAAAAAAAAATTTATTTTTAGCTCTCTGCTAAGTTCCCCAATTTTAGTTAATTTTCTGTTATAAAAATTTAAATTTATCGGAGAAGGGTAAATATTATTTAGAATCTCATATCCTCCTGATACACCAAGTGATTTGGAAAAATAATTAAAGACATCGTATAGACTAAGCCAATGCGGCTTAGGAACTGAAAGGTACATTTTTATCTCGACATTAACTTCGAAAAACAGCCTTTGCACTTATGCAGAATTATTTATAAAATTAATATGTCAGGAAATATGGTATAAAGAGTGATCCTCATTATTTTTTTCTTTTTTCTAGTTTCTGTCGTAATCACTTTTATAATAGTTAACACTCTCAAAGAAGAGAGAAAAATAATTTATTATCTGATAATTTTTTCCGCCATATTTGGAACTTTAACTTTTATTTTTTTTATATTCACAGTTTAGGTTCTCCCTTTACAAAATAAAGAATTCACGATTGTGTTGGGGTTTTATTTATCAAACCCAAATATTTATTTGTATGATAAAAAGGGTGGGCTTGATGAATCAAGCCCCTACATAAGATAAATCAAACACCTGCGCTAAGAAAAAAGCTCTTCGCCTTTTATAAAAAGGGTGGGCTTGATGAATCAAGCCCCTCCATAAGGTGAAGGGCTTTTTTTTTACTTACTGGCTAATTTTCTTCCGGTAATCATTAGAATTGCGACTATTATAAATATAAAAAATGCCTGAATAAATTCAAAATAAATCTTTAAATTCTCAGTAGCTATAAGATTAATGCCACCCATTCCCAGGCAGGCTGCTATTAAGTAAATTAACAAAACCGTTTGTGTTTCATTAAATCCTAAAGCTACCAAACGATGATGCAGATGGTCTTTTCCTGTGTATTCAATCCATCCTTTAAAATTTCTGACCCTGCCGTCCCAAACTCTAGCTATCGTTATATAAATCA
>Ga0209979_1003791_pt1 | contig 13039 bp, 11 predicted proteins | sample AnhtaG_FD_183114 | JGI IMG/M metagenome (GOLD analysis project Ga0209979, IMG submission 183114) | Deep subsurface microbial communities from Anholt, Denmark to uncover new lineages of life (NeLLi) - Anholt_01485 metaG (SPAdes) (version 2) | ecosystem: Environmental > Aquatic > Marine > Oceanic...
CCACCTACTCACAGACGGTTACCGGCGACGGCCAGGCGATGGCTTACCGCGCGGGACTGCCGCTGGAGGATCCGGAGTTCATTCAGTTCCACCCCACCGGACTCGTCCCGTCCGGCATCCTCATGACCGAGGGGTGCCGGGGCGAGGGCGGGTACTTGCGCAACTCCGAGGGCGAGCGGTTCATGGAGCAGTACGCGCCCGAGCGGATGGAGATGGCCCCGCGCGACATCATCTCGCGTTCGATGATGACGGAGATCCTGGCGGGACGAGGCTTCGAGGGCCCTGGCGGCCTCGACTATTTGCATCTCGACCTCACTCACCTCGGTGCGGACAAGATCAACGAACGCCTGCCGCTGATCCGAGAGGTCTGCATGGACTTCCTGGGGCTGGATCCCATCACCGCCCTCATCCCGGTGCGGCCGGTGGCCCACTATTCCATGGGTGGCATCGAGGCGGACGTCACCGGGGGTACGAGGGTCGGCGGCATCTGGGCTGCCGGCGAGGTGGCCTGTGTCTCGGTCCATGGCGCCAATCGCCTCGGGTGCAACTCCACGGCGGAGTGCCTCGTGTGGGGTGGTATCACCGGCGCGGAGGTGGCGAAGCATCTGCGCACCAATCCTCCCATGCCGGATCTGCCGGGTGAGCGGCTCCAGGCCGAGCACCGCCGCATCTTCGGCGACATGCTGCAGCGCGACGGCGGCGAGAATCCCTACGAGATCCGGCGCGAGCTCCGGCAGATCATGGACGGTCATGTTGGCGTATTCCGCACGACGCAGGAGCTGTCCGCCGGCCTGAGCAAGATCAGAAGCCTGAAGGAGCGCTTTGCCGACGTCAGCGTGCAGGACAAGGGGCGCATCTACAACAGCAATCTGCAAAACACGCTGGAAGTGGAGTGTCTGTTGGATCTGGCGGAGATCATCGTGGTGGCGGCTCTGGCCCGAACGGAATCCCGCGGGGGCCACGCGCAGCGCGATTATCCGGAACGGGACGACGAGAACTTCCTGAAGCATACCCTCGTTTCGAGCAACGACGAGGGCCCCCGCGTGGAGTACAAACCGGTGGCTATCACCAAGTGGAAGCCGGTCGAGCGGACTTATTAGGCCCATGAATGAGACAAACAACAGAACCTATCGTCGGCGTTTAGGGATACGCGGCTGGGCGGTCGGCGCCCGCTGGGGCATCGAGCGCTACGCCTACACCCTCCACCGCATCACGGGACTGGGCATTCTCGCTTACTTCCTGATGCACATCGTCGTCACCTCAAGCATAGCCCTGGGGCAGACTTCGTGGGAGTGGTGGATGACGCTGTTCGGCCCTCTGCCGTTCAAGATCGGCGAGTACCTTGTCTTCGCGGCCTTCGCCTTCCACGGCCTGAATGGCATCCGCCTGGTGCTGGTAGAGCTTGGCTTCGCCGTGGGGAGGCCGGAGGCGCCCATCTACCCATACCGCACGTCGCTCAACGTGCAGCGGCCGCTGCTGGTGGTGGTAATGATTCTCGCCGCCGGGATCGCCTTGGCCGGGGGCTACGATTTCTTCTTCATGGGCGAATTGCAGTAGCATAAGTCCGCAGTAGAACTGTCGGGCTAGAAAGTCCCTGACCTCGATCCTACGGATCGAGTCGGGACGCCGACCGCCGGGCCAGGCGCCCGACCTACGCGGAGCTGGGTAGCGCCAGGCCCACGCTGCGGCCGCCACCCGCGTAGGCGGGGCTCTTGCCCCGCCGGGTTTCGTAGACGAACTGGCGCAGCCAAGCACTAGGAGAGGACCATGCGTGAGACACGCTTCTGGACCTGGCACCTGATCGCCGGCGTTGTCATACTCGTGTTCCTGGGGCTGCATATGCTCATTATGCATCTCGACGGGCTGGTGCACTTCATGAATCTCCGTGGGGCAGAGCCGATCGAGTGGGAGAACATCATGCACCGCGCCCAACTCCCCTTCTTCATGGTGACGTACATCGTTCTGCTCGGCGCGGCGCTGTATCACGGCCTGTACGGGACCCGCATACTGTTGCTCGAGCTGGATCTGAGACCGCGCATGGAGCAATTCGTCACCATCGCGCTGTGGACGATCGGCCTGGTGCTGTTTGCCGTGGGGAGCGTAGCCAACATCGTCATCCACATCAACGGAATGGGCGCCTAGCGAAAAGCCATGAGACAGTCTGAGCACGAGCCACGCGACATCATCATCTGCATCGATCGGTACGACCCCGAACGAGAGGAATCGCCGTGCTGGCGCCAGCAGTATACGCTGCACGTCGAGCCCGGCATGACCGTCCTGGACGGACTACACGCTCTCAAGGAGATGCAGGACTCCACCCTCTGCTATCGCTTCTCCTGCCGCATGGCGGTGTGCGGGTCCTGCGGGATGCTCATCAATGGCAGGCCGGCGCTGGCCTGCAACACCCAGATTCTCGAGGTAACGAAGCGAGTGCTCACCGTGGCCCCGATGCCCAACTTCGACGTCGTACGCGATCTGGTGCCCGACCTCAGGGGCTTCTTCGAGCGGCATCGGTCGGTGCAGCCTCACTTGCAGCGGCAGGATGAGCAAGAGCTCGAGAATCCGACCGGCGAGTTCTTCCAGTCGCCGGAACAGCTCCTGAATTACCTCCAGTTCAGCTACTGTATCCGGTGCGCCCTGTGTGTCTCGGCGTGCCCCACGGTGTCCACTGACGACAAGTACATCGGCCCCATGGCGCTGAGCCAGGCGCACCGGTACAATGCCGACTCACGCGATGCAGGATTCCACGACCGCAAGGAGGCTGTGGCGGGTCGGGGCGGCGCGTTCAGTTGCCATTACGCCGGCGAGTGCTCCAATGTCTGCCCGAAGGGTGTGGACCCGGCCCGGGCCATTCAGCTCCTCAAGCGCGAGTTGGTGTTCGACTACCTGCGGCTGCGACGGCACCGGGAGCCGAGCGCCGTGCTGGAGCCGCCGGAGGATGTCGAGCGCCGACCAGAGATCCCCGAGCCACCGCCCCACACTGTCACGACGAACGAGTAGCAGGACGGCTTCCCCAGGTCAACGTGCCGGGCGCCGCGCCTCGCCGGGTCGGCATTTCGTGCGGAGACCGCCTCACCCGATGGACGGCTCTATACGCGCACTGCACTCGTAGGGAGGGAACAGCGATGAGCTCACGTCTGGGTCGCTTCGTTATCGCCGTTGCAGTGGCTGTCTCCGTGCTCGCCGCTGCCGTCGCGGCCGGCTGGGGCGCGCGAAAGGCCGTGCCCCCGGAGGCGTACGACTTCGCCGTCGAGCGCGGTATATTGACCGTCTATCCGGACGGCAAATTCCACCCCAAGCGTGTGGTGAAGCGTGGTGAGCTGGCCGTGGCGATCTACCGGACGGCCGAGGCGCTGGTCCGCGACGAGCGCCTCCGTGGACCCCTGGGGCCGCCGGGCCCCGCCGCGACTGACACGGACATCGCGAGGGTTATCGAACGCTTCGCCCATGAGATCAAGAACGAGCTCACCGACATCGAAGACGATGTGGCCGACCTACAGGACGACACGCACGAATTCGGTGGCCGAACCGCGACGCTGGAGAAGAGCCTCACGGGGATGCGGAACGACTACCGCAGTCTGGAGCGGCGCATCGCAAGGGTGGAGGCAGCGCTTCAGGCACGGCAGGAGGACATCGCCCCGCCCGGCGCGACGCCGGAGCCACAGGGGCAACCGACACCGTAGCGTGCGGCGCCGGTCAGCGCGCCGGCTCAGCCGCCAGGCGGCGACACAGCTTATACAGCTTCTCGGCCACCGCGGCGTAGCTGTACGTGGCCTGGATGGGCCCGCGGGCCTCCAGGGCTTGAGTGCGCCGGCGATCTCGCTCCGCCATGGCCCTCTGCAGCTTGGCAGCCAGGTCCGCTACGTCTCCTTCTCGGAAGACGATGCCGCCGCCCGTGCGGCGCAGCAGCACGGGGATCTCCCCGGAATCGGATCCCAGAACGGGTACGCCACAGCAAAGCGCCTCGATAATGACCCGGCCGAACTGCTCCTTCCAGCGCGGTGTCGTGCGCGACGGGAGCGCGAGCAGATCCATGCAGCTCATGGTGTCGGGCACGGCATCGTGCGCCACGGCGCTCTGCACGACGACGCGGCCGGGCCCGGCACGCTCGGCGAACTCTCGTACCGCTCCCTCCAGAGGGCCGCTGCCGACAAAGAGCGCCTGAAAATCCTGCCCGGCCTCGGCCCATAGCTGCTCCATTGCCGCCATCAGATCCGGCACTCCCTTTTCAGGCGTCAGCCTGCCGACGTATCCGATGACGAACCTGTCGAGCCCCAACGCTGCTCGGAATGGGGCGCCGTCCTGCGGATGGAAGCGCTCCGGATCGACGGCAAAGGGGAGGACGGGAATTTCGCCACGGCGTCCCTTTCGGCGAAGCACTTCTCTGCCTTCCAGGTTGGCGGCAGCCACGCAATCGCTGGTGCGCAGCACCTGTCGCTGCAGCCAGGAGAAGGGGAAAGGGTAGCGGCGGAAAATGTTCTGCTTGCTGTGGACGAGGAGCTTCGCCCGGAGCCGAGATTTCAGCCGCGAGAACTGCCATGCGGCGAGACTGTAGGGCTCCTCGTCAAGGTACATCACGTCGTAGTGTTCGTTGCGCAATGCCTGACGCAGTCCCCGGTATAGATGTAGGTTTATATGTCCTGAGAGCACGACTGGCTGCGGTCGCACGTCAGCCCGGAGGTGCTCGAGTTGGCGGAAGTGCACGTCACCGCGGATGTCGGAGCGCCAGCGCTCGGGGGCGATGAGAGTCAACTGCACGTCCGGATGGCCCTCGAGCTCCAGCAGAAGCTGCTGATTCACATCGACCACGCAGGCGTGGCTGACGACCAGGATCTTCACCGTCGCACGCCTCTCAATGGATCTGGTTGCCTGGCGCCGGGGTCGGCGGTGACGGGGGCATCGGACCCTTGGGCGGCCGGCCGGCTCTGCTTTCGTTGGGCTTGCAGAACTCGCACGGCGTGTGCAGCGACCTGGTCAGCTCGAGCATATTCGGGTCGAGACGCACTTGACGCTCCGTAGGAGGCAGATGTGAGCACTCAGGCCGGTGATAGACGCGCGTGTTGCGGTCCGCGATGAAGTACGCCGGTGGCCCGGTCGCCGGCGGCGGTTGTGGTGGTGGCGTGGGCGGGGCGTTGCGGCAGCCGCCGATGGCCGCCAGCAAGCCTCCCACCGCTATGGCTGCCGCTGCCGTGCGGAATTCAGCGAGGCTCTCGAGCGTGTTGCGTCGGCGATGCCTCATGGTGGTCGGGTACAGTCCAGGATGCCGATGGAGCGCAGTGTTGCGAGCGTGTTCCCCGGTCGGCGTGGGCTCACCTTCCAGGTCTCATTCAGACGGCGTAGGCCGGGTGAGAGTGCCGGATGAGACAGGCGCCACGAGATCGTCGGCGCGATACAGCCGGCCATGGGGTATTGGAAAAAGAAGCCGAGCTCGGCTCTGGGAAGGAGGCCGAACTCGGCTCATACAGAAAGGGCTCGCCCACCGGACTCTGGGAGATGGCGCCTAACACCGATGAGCAAGCTGAGGCCTGCGGAGGGGCGCTTCATTTGCTGCAGCAACTGGACGACCGCAAGTACGTCAGCGCTCGAATCCTGGGCACTGCGGGCTTCCGGGCCACACTGTGCTGCGACGATCGATGCAGGTCTGTTAACGTTTTGGCCACAATTCCTGCACAGGCCTCTACTGCATTATAGGGATGACCGACATGCCTGTCAAGCGTTTTTTTTGCGGGCGGCGTCTGCCTCGAAGATTTCGGCCCGTCGGCCCACCCGTTGTAGCCGGAGCAGCTTGCTCCGGCGGGCCCCAGCCCCCCCGCCGGGCCCATCTTCATCGTTTCCGGGTGGCCCAACGCGCCATGGAGAGCTGCCTCAAAAACACAGAAGCGTTCATGGCATTACGATACTGTAAATCTCTGTAACATACTGCGAATAGACGTGAGACCTGCCGACGCGGCACAAGGCACCCCCGTGACCCGCAGGCAGCAAATAGGCCCTGAGGCCATTGTAACACCGCAGTCCGGCGCCGTTGCAGCTCGACGATTCTGTGTGAATGCGGGCGGCTGTGTGCGGAATAAAGCATTAGCAATGGCTGCGGGGAGAACGGCCAGCTCCGCGTGCACCTGCGGGCAGCGGCACCAAGCTCCGGACACGGCATGTTTCCACTGCGCGCGAGCTGTCGGGCCGTTCTCGGTATTGTCTTTGGGGAGGCTGGTGGCATGGATGTTTTTGAGAAGGGCAAGCGTAGGTTCCGCATGTACGCCGCGTTCGCGATCACTCTTGCGATGGGCCTCGTCGGCTGGGGCGCCTACAACCTCTGGGCGGGCCGCACCTACGAGATAGATCCGCTCATCCTGCTGGGCGCCGTCTTGTGCCTCTGGATATACACTTTGGTGGACGCCGGGCGCACGATTGGCATCCTCACCAGAGAGAACTACATCCTGCGGCGGCAGAACATCGACAAGGATCGGCACTTCGTGCGCGCACAGGACGCCCGGCTGGAACGGCTGATGAGGTAGAGCCCCGAGCGGACGCTCTACTGCGACTCAGCGCCCCCATCGCCATGCCGCTCGCCAACAGCCACCGGGGCTGGCCGGCGGCGTTCCACGCTCAGCTCCACGCCGATAGGCTCCTCGAATGGGCCCTCTCCGGTAGTGCCCAGCTTCTCCCGGATCAACGGCTCGAAGTCGGGGTTGATCTCGTAGCCTATTGAGTGCCGGCCCTCCAGGGCGGCCGCGCGGGCCGTCGTGCCGCTCCCCATGAACGGATCGAGAACCGTCTCCCCGTAGAAGCTGTACATCTTGATGAGCCGCCTCGGCAGCTCCACCGGAAACACCGCCACGTGCTCGTCCTGCCGCTCCGGGTGGATGTCGTCCCACACTCCCCGGAACCATCGCGACCGTTGCTCCTTGGTCAGCCTGCTCTTCTCCTTGGCTTCCTCGTCGGGCCAGGCCCATTCGCCCTGCTTGCGCAGCACGAGGATGTACTCGTGCTCGTAGGTGATGTGGCCGTCCTTCGGGTGGTACGTCGAGCCCATCCAGTCGCCGCCGCCGGTGGTGTTGGTCGTGGAGACCTTCCGCCAGATGATGTTCCCCATGAAGTCGAAGTCGATCTCGTCGCGAGCCCTGACCGCGATGTCCGCCGGAATGGGCTGCACCCGGTAGCGCTCGTGCTCAGTGGCGCGCAGGTATTGGTCGCCGATGTTCACGGCCATGCGACAGCCCGGATGCAGCACTCGGTGGCACTCGGCGAGGACGTTCTCGAGCGAGTCCAGGTACTCTTCGTAGGTCTGGTCGTAGCCGATCTGACCCGGGTGGGAGTAGTCCTTGATACACCAGTAGGGGGGAGAGGTGACGACGAAGTGGACCGAGGCGTCGTCGAGCTCGGGCATCGACTGCGAGTCCGCGATGATGATGCGGTGGTGGGTGTGGTGCATTGGTGTGTCTGATGACTAATGATTGATTCGGGGCATTATAGCAGTTCGGTGCGTGCGAGCCAAGGCGTGGAGGCGGTGGGGCGAGGGATGGGTTGGAGGCGGCGGCTGGCGAGACCGTGCGACGGGGGCTGAGGCCGGAGGCGTAACTGGTGGACGCTGGCCCAGGTCAGGCCTCTAGTCGGCTTCACTCGACAGCCGCCGCACGGGGCAGGCGGGCTCGCGTCATGTCGGTGTTGTCCCAGTCCCGATCGGCACAGCTTTCTTCGTGCGCTTCCGCGTGCGCGTGGCTGCGCGGGTGGTCGACACAAGGTAGTCCGCCCAGGCGAGCATTGCCAGGGCCTGCCGCGGTTCGTCAGCCATCCCGTGGCGATGCGCGCGAGGGTTGCGGCACGCCATCATGCATCCTGCGGCAATATGCCCGAAGCCCTCCTGCTCAGCGTGGTCGGTCTTTGAGCGCAGCCGGTTGATCCGTAAGGCAGGGGACTGCCCCGACCTCTTCCCGTGGAAGGCGGCGAACATCAGCTTCTTGCCGGTCTCGTCTATGCCGGACTTGTCCTTCACGACGTTGTCCAGGCAGATGTACGCCTCCTCGATGGCTTTGGCGTAGTGGCCGTCCCGGAAAAGGAGCCGCGTGCACGCGCGCAGCTCCGCATCGGTCACGAACTCGTCGTACTGCTGAAGCAGGTCCGCCTGCACGGGAGACGGCGCCAGACGCAGCCTCCTCGCGGAGTCAGCAATCGCGCACGCGATTCTCGCCAGCCTCCCGCCGTCTTGGCGCATCGGGGAGCTACTCCTTGTAGAGGTGCTTCGCCATGCTGGCGAAGATCTGGTCGATCTGCCCACTGGATGCGTTGGAGTCAATGTGTATCTGGACATCTATGTGCAGGGACGGCTCCAGCCTCTCTTGGCCGGGTGCAGGCGTCGCGACACCCTGTGCGAGTGCGCCGACCTCGGAGACGGGAGCCGCCGGGCCCTTCCGGGCGCCTCCGGTGCCCTTTCGCTTGCCCTTTGCTCGACGGCGTCCGTTTGTCGGCGCAGACGCTTCTTTGAGGTCTGCACGACAGAGCAATAGGTAGAATGTGGCCATCATGTTCGCGGCAGACTCTCCCACCCTTACCTCCCGGCTGAACCACGCCCGTGCTTGGGCGGCATCGGGAGCCGGAGGAGGCAAGGCATCGCGCAGCGCCTGCGGATATACGGCCTCCATTATCTTCCCGCAAGCTTCCGCGTAGCTGGCGTCGTCGCGCCATTCCCCCGCCAGGTCCGTCGGAACGCCGCTCTCGTCGATGAGGCCGACGGCCCGCAACTGGGGAAGGATGTTCGCAGTTGCCTTCTGCTCTACGTGCAGGACGGGCATGAGGTAGCTTGCGTCCACCTTGGTCGGCCACGTGCGCTTGAGCGCCTGGCGAAGCTGCCACCAGTTGCGGAGGGGGATCCTCGGATATGATGTCTGCCTGTCGTTGCCCTTCTTCACGGTGCGCCTCCTTCAAGTATGCCGCTCACGGCGTGCGCCGAACCGCGTCATCCACAAACGAGGACAAGCTCGATCGCCGCCTGTGCTCTGTTGACGCTGAGACGGAGGCAGGCCCGCCTGCACGTCCTGCCACTTTGCCTCGTGCCGCCGTAGCGTAACGCGCCGCGCATCCGCTCCGGGCGTTGCGGGCCCCGCTTGGCGTTGGGCGCGTCAGTTGCTTTGGTCTGGGCGCCAGACCTCCAGCACGCGTTCGTACGTGGTGAGTGCCTTCCTCTCCTCGTCATCCGCCGCGAGGTAGTCCTCCAGCCCTTCGAGCTCTTCGACCTTCTCCGCTACATGCGCCGCTGCGCGGAGGTGCTCCAGGCGGTCGCGGATGCTTTCCATTCGCCGCTCGAGGCTCTTTACCGCGCTCTTGATCTCGTCGATGGCCTGTGCGTAGAAGTAGCCGGAGGATGTTCCGATGATCGGGGCGCTTCCGGACATGACCAGCTTGCGGATCAGTGTGCGCAGCTGTGTGTTCTCCCGAGTCACCTGCATGCCGACGGCACGAGCGATCTGGTCCGTCGTCTTCGCGCTCTGCTTGCCGCGGGCGTGCCCTTTCAGGTAGGTGAGGACCTTGTCCGCTAGTTCGTCGTCGAGGCCTGTCCACGGCAGGGAGAGCTGAAGCGGACGCTGGTGCGCTGGCGGCGTAGTCTCGAGCTTCCGTAGCATGTATTGGTTCAGAGACACCCCCTGCGCTGCGGCCTCATAGGTCAACTGCCTGTGCAGGTCAGCGGGCAGGCGCAGGAGAATCCGCCCGCTAAACTGGCGCTCTGAAAGCGGCTCGGGTATTGCGCGTCCCATCTCTTCGGCCGTCTCGAGCCAGAGCTCGATGGCTGTCTGTGCTTCCTCGACGGCCTCAGCATGCGTATCGCCGTGAGCCGTGCATCCGAGGAGTTCCGGAACGGTGACCACACAGCACTCGTCCTCCGCCGACCAGCGGACGTCCAATCGGTACTTGTGGCTATCCATGTTTGCTCTCGTCCTGCCCCCCCGGCGATTCAGGCAGCGATTCGCGAAGGCTCAGGAGGCGTTCGAACTGCCGGATCTGGAGCGGCTTCGCCTTCCCGGCTCGACCCTCCTGTACGTTGAGGATTCCCGGCACATCGTCATGTGCGTAGACACGGTGTGAGCCCCTCGTGCGACGCAGCGTGAACCCGAATGACTCGACCAGTGCGCAGAAGTCGGAGAACCTGACGTTGTGCGGGTGCTGCACCCAGTGCGATAGTTGCTCTCGCTTGTCTCTCATGTTGATCTTCGGCTCATGGGTCGAGGCTATGATATCATATGCGATATCGGCTGTCAAGCGGCTTGGGCGCCCCTTGGACTCGGCGCCCGCGAGCATCCTCAATCTGCTATACTGCCCCCGACTGCATCGGAGGAGGCATTGAACATGCGCATGCTGCTGCCGGAGGCCTTGCTGTCCATGCTGCTGATTGCCACGCTAGCCGGTGGGGTGCGGGCGGAGCTGACCGTGCTCGACAAGCCGATGTGGATCTTCCCCGGGCAGACGTTCCGCATCGCGCTGGAGCAGCCAGCCGGCGCCGGCGAGCTGCGGGTGGATGTGCCGGGGAGCGTCGAGTTGTACGACCAGTGGGCGAAGGATACCATTCAGCGCTTCTACTTGCGCGCGCTGAAGCCGGGCGATGCGACACTGAAGTTCACCGGCAAGGGCGGCGAGCTCGAGATCCCGCTGGAAGTCATTCCCTGGAGCGAGCTGTTCCAGCCGCGGACGTGGGAGGGCATCCAGCTTCCCCGCATCTGGCCGCTTGACGACCCGGAGTACGCGGAGCTCAAGGCCCGGCGCACGTGCTACACGGAGGAGGAGCTGGCGCGGATGCGTGCCTCCGGCGCGGAGCCCGAGGCATTGGCACAGCGCTGGCGGGAGATGAGCGATGAGGAGGTCTTCAGCATCATCCCCGGGAGTTGGATCCCCCGCGCGTGTCTGATCGTGATGCGGGGGAGCGAGGATCCGCGCGGCAAAGGCTGCCCGGTGTGCGGCACCAAGATCTACGAGGGGCGCAGCGGCTTCTATCCGTGGGTCTTTGACGACGAAAAGCATCCCTGGAAGGTCGGCTGTCCATCGTGCGGGACGTGGTTCCCCTCCAACGACTGGGCCAACGGGGACATGCACTCGGGCGACTTCCCCGATGATGGCTACGGGTGCGAGCCGGCCAAGCCGGTCATCGCGCCGAACGGCAAGGCGTGGCGCTGGCCGTTCATCGCCTACTACCACCAGTGGCAGCGCTACATGCGCAATCTGACGCCGGCGATCGAGCAGTGCGCGCGGGCGTTCGCCGTCACCGGCGACCCGGTGTACGCGCACAAGGCTGCCGTCGGGCTGTTCCGGTGGGCCGAGAGCAACCTGGACATGGCGCTGAACCTCAAGCACCGCAAGATCCCCATCAGCCGGTCGCTGTACGGCGGGCCGGTGGGCGCGCCGAATATGGAACGCGCGAAGAGGCTGCCGGGGAGCTTCCTCTACATTCAGCCGAACTGGGACACGCGCAGGATGGAGAACTGCGCGCGGGCGTGGGACCTCATCTTCGACCAGATCGAGGGGGACGAGGAGCTGCTGCGCCTCTGCCGGGCGCAGCATCACCCGGAGATTCGGACGGCGGAGGACTTCCGCCGCTTCATTGATGCCGGCGTGCTGCGCGTTCCGGCGCAGGCCTGCCTGGACAACGCGGTGGCGCGCAACTGGCCGATGCAGGAGGCGGCGCTGGCGACGCTGGCCCTGGCGCTCGGCACGCCGCGGAGCCTGGAGATGGTGGACTGGGTGCTGAACGAGGGCGGCGGCCTCCGGTTCAGCCTCACCAACGAGTACTTCAAAGACGGGTCGGGGCACGAGTCGGAGAGCTACAACGGCATTCAGATCCGCGACATGAACCGGATCATCCAGACGCTGGAGCGCTTTCGCGAGGTGCATCCGGATCGGTACAAGCCGCCGCGCTTCATCTCGCTGCTACACGATCCCAAGTATCGGCAGCTCTATGACTTCCCCCTCGAGAATAGCCTCATTGGGCGCACGTTCCCGGGCACCGGCGACTGCGGGCAGTCGGTCGCGCCCGATCCGTGGCCGCCGCGGCAGGGATTCCCCCTGCGGGAGGGCGACTTGGCCGACGTGTACCGCGTTACGCGGGACCCACGGTTCGCGCAGGCCATGTACGGCCCGGATGGTGACGTCCCCAGTGCTCTGCACGAGCCAGAACTCCGGGCCGAGGTCGAGCGCATCGGCCGCGAGCGGGGATGGCAGGTGCCGTTGCGCAGTCGCATCCTGGATGGGTACGGGCATGCGATCCTGTGCTCGGGCGAGGGCGACTATCAGCGCGCGCTGTGGGTGCGCTACGGCCGGGTGGTCCAGCACATACATTGGGACATGCTCACGATGGGCCTCGAGGCGCTGCAGCGGCGGATGCTGCCGGAGCTGGGGTATCCGCAGGGCTGGACGTTCGCCAGCGTGTGGGAGACGAACTGGGGGACGCACTACGGGACGCACATCACCGGCTTTCCCACATCAGGCTTCGCGCGCGGCGCCGTCAGCCTCTTCGCCGATTCAGCCCCCGCGCAGGTGGCATGGGCCGAGAGCGACTTCCGCGACGGCGAGGGCAGGCCGGCGAAGCGCGCCCGGACGATTGTCCTGGTGGATCTATCCGACCGCGACTGCTACGCCGTGACCCTCGAGACGGTCGCTGGCGGCACGGAGCACACGTGGAGCTTCCACGGGCCGCAGGGGGAGGCGACGCCATTCGGCGTCGCTCTGACGCCGCAGGGAGGGGGCACGGTGCTCCATCCCGATGTCGAATACGGCGACGACTCGCCGGTACGGAAGGTGGATGCCGAGCTCTCGTGCCTGGCGTTCATGTACGATCCGCAGCGCGGCCGGCCGGAGGGCGTCTGGGGCATCGACTACAGGCTGAAGGATCAGGGCGGCGTGGGGCTGCGGATGACGATGGTGCAGCCGGACGGCTCCGAGCTGGCGGTGGCGAGGGGCAAGCCGCCCGGGGGCACCGGGTCGTACGAGATGACGTGGGCTATCCTGCAGCGGCGGGGCGAGGACGCGCTGACGAGCCGGTTCCTGACGGTGCTGGAGCCGT
>Ga0209979_1003793_pt1 | contig 13025 bp, 14 predicted proteins | sample AnhtaG_FD_183114 | JGI IMG/M metagenome (GOLD analysis project Ga0209979, IMG submission 183114) | Deep subsurface microbial communities from Anholt, Denmark to uncover new lineages of life (NeLLi) - Anholt_01485 metaG (SPAdes) (version 2) | ecosystem: Environmental > Aquatic > Marine > Oceanic...
AATTAAAATTCTATTAAAAAACCTATAGTTTTTACAGAAGAATTAATTGGAAAAGTTATGGTAGCAAAAATTGTTAAAGCAAACTATAGAGACAATATACTTACAGCTTTAATTCCTCATAATTAGTTAGCAATTAAAAAGACTAAATATTATAATTATGAATTTACATTAGAATAATATCATAAATTATTATTAATCATTAATAAGTTGGTTTGATTATAATGAGCCCAATTATTACGCATGAAGATGAACTTGAATTAGCAAGTATGGAAAAAGAATTAGTAAATCAAATAAAAAAATTAGCTAAAGCTCAGAATGCCTTAATCGATTCTCAAAAAAAATACGCTGATAATTTGAGAAAAGCAAATCTTGCTCGAGATATGTTAAATAGAACTTTTAGAGATGTATTGAAACAAATGCAGACTTTAGTAAGAGAAAGAAGATCAAATATCAAAGACGAGGAAGTAAAATATTTTGATGACATTATCCATAAAAATGATACGTATATCGAGGTCAATAATAAATACATCGATTCGATTAAAGATCTTGCTATAAAAAAAGATTATTTAGTGGAAAAAAAATATGAATTTGCTTCAGCATTGAGTGATGTAGCAAATAAGCGAAGTGTCGTTATTAAAAAAGCCTTATCTGTCGAAAAAAAGAAAAACGATTTAATCGAAGGAGAAAAAATAAAAATCTTAGAATCCGAATTAAACGACTGTCAGAGAGATTTTGATCGTGCAAGGGATGTGTTACTGAAAAAAATTAGTCAATTTTTACAAGTTAAAAATGAAGTAGATGAACTCTGGGTTAATTTAAAAGACTCAGTTAATAAATCTAGTTAAGTTAAAACTTTTTTTTATATTTTTTTTCTCAGTAAATTGTTAACTATGAACTTAAATTTATTAAATAGTTCAAATATATAATTATTAGAAAATTTTCTAGGATAAATCGTTATAATTAAAATAGAGAGAGTAAAATGGCAGAAGAATTCGCAAATTTCATGAATGAAACTAAAAAGGCTCCACTCGAAGAAAAATTAAATGCTTTTGGAGATATCGTTGAAAGGATGATGTCTGTAATTCTAAGGATACCAGATCTAGTAGATCAGTCTTTAGCAGGCGTTAGTCAAAGAATATCAACATTAGAATCGCGAATCACTACTATGAATAATGAGGTTTCAGCATTAAGAACAAGAGGACCCGGGGCATCCCCCGTTATTGCAGCACCTTCGGCCCCTGCTAGCGCACCGCCTCCATCGGCAGGACCACCTGGTGGACCACCTGGTGGACCACCACCACCTCCTGGAGGACCTGGGGGCGCGCGTCCAGCAAGTCCCGTAAGCTTAAGAGGCGCTATAATGGGCGAACTAAAGCAATTGTTTTCAAAACGCGCTCAATCGGGATAATAAACACGATTTTTATTTATTTTTAGTTAATAAGTATAATTTCTTAATTTCTCACTTCAAGATTTAATCCTTTTTGTGTGAAATTGATGAATCTTTTCAATAACTTAATGTTTTATAACTGGAGCTACTTCTTTAGGAAAAGAAAATTTAATCGAACTCGTTTTCTTAAACCAAGCTTTAAACTTCCTCATAATGCTGTAAAAAAAATATAAGATTCTGAATTAAAAAAATATCTTAAAGACGAGAATTAGATTAATTTAAAATTCAAGAAAGCCAGGATCGTCAAAAATATCTTCAATTTTCTTTTCTTTCTTCATGTTGCTTTCTTCATGTTCTGTAAATAAGGATTCATCATCAGTTCTAATTCCCTTTTCCAATTCTGATGAGTCTAATTGAAGTAAAGCACCTTTTTCTAACCTTTTATATTCTTCAGCTTTAATTTTCCATTTATTTACTTCATCGAGATTTACATTATCTTCGTCTTCTAAGGCTTCTGAAGCTTTTACTTTGCAAAGATCCGATAAAATAGAATAACAGAGAACTAATTCCCCCCATTGATTTTTCTGTTTAAATTTCCCGATGCGTTTTTCTAATCTCTGAAGCTCTTGATCAGCGTAATGAATATCGATAAAATCTCCAAAAGCATCAACGGGTTCTGATATAGAATTAACTAGAACTTCCTTGGTTAAACCACAATGACCACACTTCACTGTAGCAATTGCATTTTTTCGAATATTCTCAACCTTGATAGATTTTTCACCGCAATCCATATTAAATGGGATATCCATTTAGTGATTTGGGCAGGTGAAAATCTTTGGAACTCTCTTGACTCTTTTGTAGGACTGTTGCTTTCTTTTTCTTCTTCCCATCGAAGTTCATACTCTAAATAATTTTATTTTATCTGAAAAATTTCTTAATCAATTAAGTATTTAGAAAGCAAAACTAAAAAATTTTCGCTTTTTCAATTGTAGAATAGAGGAAACCGAAAGATTTTTTAGGAATGATTAATTAATTCAATTACTCTTTTTAACCGAAATAAATGATTGATTTTTAATATTGCGAGTGGATTTTAGGTATGGAACATACGGATTTGTCAATTGATAATGATAAGAACTTGATTGAGAAAGTTCTTAACGATATTGATATGAGATATATCGTTTTATTTCTTTATGTCATCAGAAACGACTTATTTAGAGACCTAAATGATTCAGAACTAATTAAATCATATGAGAAAGTCTTAATATTAGACGTGATATTTAAAAACAATATCTTAAACTTCTGGACCGATGAATTCATTGAAGTAGCTGTTGACTTAGGTTTATTTAAAAATATTCGAAGTATGAGAGAATTTCAGCAAAAAGAGGGAGATTTTATAATCCGGTTAGGAGAAGAAACGGTAACTATTGAGAATGATACAATTTCAGTGCCTGATCATACACTGTTCTTAATTATAAATAAAAAATTTAAGTTTCTTACAAAGCGGAATTTTAACTCGGCATTAATCAAATTAAAAGGAGTGAGATGCGAAACGAGTAATATTATCCACCCGTTTGTCTCTGAAATAGGGGATCATGATTATACATTACCAGACGATGTTTATTACATTTTAGACCAATATGGTAATACCTATCAAGCAATTAAAATTGAGATTACAATCGAAGGTGTTTACCAAAGGTATTTAGAAATAAAAGAAAAAACCGACGAGTTTATTGATATTTTCGAGCCTAAATTAAGAACAAAACCCATTCTGAAAAAAGTATATGAAGCTATAAGGAAAGATAAAGATATTTTTAAACATCTTAAAGAAGAAAAAATTGAGCTTCCAGAAAAATTTGTTCAGAATGGCATTGATGTTGAAATTTTTAACGATTGGAATTCGAAAATGTTGTTATTATTGAATTATTCATTCCAGATGCAACAAATAGAGAAAAAAATATTAGAAATTAGGAAATATTATTCAGGAAAGGGTAAAGTGTTTAACTATCTTGAGTTTATTGAGAAAGTGTCTTTTAATGAAGATAATATTGTAACTACTATACAGAGTGCTCTAATAAAGCTTAGAGAAGAGTTAATAGGCATGAATAATGAATTGGCAAAACTAACAAAAAAAGAATTAATATTATTAAATTTAGATTATGAAAGATACTTAGTAACTAGTAGTGATGATTAAATTTGAAATGTACAGCTTGTGATATCGAAATGGAGCCTTTAGTTACCGGAATCTATCAATGTCCTCAATGTAAAAAAATAAAAAAGCAAAAGGATGATAAAATTCAAGAAGATGAGGAGAAATTGGTTGAGGAAGGGCAGTTTCTTGACGGAGAATATTTCCATAAAAATGCAAGTCTAAATAAGCAATATGAAATATGTGAAAAAGGAATAATTTTAAGTAAAACTGAAGTGCGTTTATTTGCTACATTGATTTGCCATAGCGCCTATTTAAAAGATGAAAAATATGTGAGATTGTCATGGTGGAAAAGCTATCAACATGCTGGTATGTTTAAAATCTACGATAAAGATGTTTTGAAAAATGTTATTACAACTTTAGAAAAAATCGATAAAAGCTTCGACGATATTTGGACTTGGAGCGGGAAATATGGAAAACAAGAATCTAAAACAAAAGAAATCTTAGAAAAAGAGAAATATTTAAACCTCCTCAAATACCGAATAATCGAAAATCGAACGTGTCCAAAATGTCAGAAAAAAATGGATAAAAAGAAGTCTCATTATGAATGCCAACATTGTGGTGAAATAGTAATACTTGAAGGGTATAATCAACCCATCTTTAATATATCATCTAAAGAGCTCGATCTAACTTTTCAAACTAATTTTCCCATTAATTACTATATGCCAGTAAGTGGTATTACTGTGAAATGGCTTATGGGGGAGTGGAAAGCTTTAGCTGTTATCCATTCTAAAGATAACCCAAATAAAAAATGGCTCAGGTTTTATTGGTGGATGAGAAATTTAAGTCATATCCTAAAATTTGGACAAAGAGAAATGGGAGAAGGCACGCAAATGGGCTGGAAAGCCCAAAGAGGAATAGCTTCTCCAAATGTTTACGATAAAAAGCTTATTACTCCTTTAATTAAAGCGTTAAAGAAAATACAAACAGAATTAGATTGGTAGATAATAAATTTTAATAGATTCTTCAGTGAATATAATGGAAAATTATCAAGATACTACTTGGACAGGGTTACTTCAAGATTTTGAAAAGGGATTAGAAAGAGCCATTGAAGAACTAGAAAAAAGAGACATAGAAAACATTCCAGGAGCAAAGGAAGCTCTAATTCAAAGGTTAAAAAATATGAAGCTCCACTTTCCCAAGAATAATGGGGATATATTTCTTAAGTCTATAAATGATAAAATCCAAAATGCTTTCTTTCCGAATACAAAAGATTTCACTGAAGCTTTTAAAAAAATTATAAAATCTAGAACCCATGAACAAGATTTCATTATAAACGAGTTATTAAATGGATTCGTAACGTCAAAAGCGAAAGCTATTGCTTCAGGAACTCAGGGGCCTATAATAGATCGGATGGTAGAAGCTTTTAGCAAAAGGAACGATTTTCATATTGTTGATTATCAGTTTTTCGCAATGTTTGGTGATCCAAATAAACCTCGGCGCTATATTAAAAACCAGCTTGAAGAACTTGCCCAATTGTTTGGTTTGGTTTCAAAAGAACTCGTAATCGAAAAAGATATTAGAAGAAGTGAAGAAAAAATATACACCTTTTATACCTTTCCTGATAGTGTTATTGAAATTCTTGAAGAAAAATACTTAATAATCGACGAAGAGTTAGGTTATGCTTATGTGTCTGAAGCTTTTGATAGAAATGTGTTTATATGTATGTTTTTAGCTAACATCGCTATTAATAGAGATAACCTCAATAAGATTGGGGGGTCCTACACTTTAAATGGTATTTCAGCAATTTTTGCTTTGATTCTATTATTGAGCTTCTTACCTAAACTATCCGTAGATGAAACTAGCCCTATACTCAACAATCCCGATTACGATCCAGATAGCATGAGCGTAATTCCGAAATCATGGATGATGAGGCAAGTTTTAGAACCTCTCTTTGAGCCTTTAATTAAAATTATCGCTTATAGGTTAGGAGGAGGTTTGTGGTTATCAAAAATAATAGATTCTAAAATTAATAAAAAAATCCATAACCAGATACGCTTTTTAATTAAAGATGTTAATAAGTGGGTTTTAGGTCAATTAGTCAGGGTAGAGATTCCTATTTTTGTGGAAATATCAAATATATTCACAGAAATTGTAATAGGTTATGATGAAAGTTAACATAAATGAAAAATTTGGTGAAACTTGTGAGTTATAAAAAAAAATCCAGAAGAAATGTGAAACCTGGTAGAAAGAGGGAGAAATGGACGGATATATTCCCTAGATATCTTACTTTCTTAACTCATATGCGACCTATTCTCAGAGAAACAAGGAGAATAATAATTGATCTAGATGCGGATCTTTTGTTAGATTCTGAAATTCTGGATAAAATTCGAGAAGAAGAAGAAAAAAGAAATATAAGGAAGGTGAGAGCTTTATCAGAATTTTCAGCAATGTACAGATCAAATATATACGAAATCATAAAAGATTTTTTAGTAAAATATCGGGATCGGATTCCAATCCTAGATATTAAAGATTATATTATCGAGTTCTTATATGAATCCGTAGGTGCACTAAATGTTTTACAACATATTACTAATCCAGACGAACAAAATTTAGAGAATACATATTTGTATGTTTTAGTTAAATTTATTGAAGAAAGATTGCTACCTCGAGGAAGAAACTTACAAGTAATTTACAATAAATTATTAGAAGTATCGCACGACTTATACGATTGTCAACGGCATATACTCCAACCTCATACTTATTATCGAGAAAAATTAGAAGATTCAGATTTCTTTGAAATTCCCGGAATTTCTCCAAAAGTTTATCAGTTGATAAATAATATAACTTCTCTTTATAATCTTGATCCAAATTTTGGAGATTTCCCTGAAAGAGAAAACCAAGAGCTCCCAATGATTTTAAAGGCTGAGATTTTTAACCCATATATTGATTCCACCGCAAACGCAGAAGAAGAAGCCATAAATCAGATTTCTGAACGCATTGGACTCCGAATTATAGACGAAATTTTTATCGCTCCGAGAGAAAACTTAATAGAAATCATGCTAGAGAATAATTTCATACGTAGCACTATACAGTCTGATGGAAAAATTAGGTTATTACCGCAATTGAGCAACGAAACATTGTATTTATACTATTTGGCATTTGCTTCACAACGAAGAGGTTTTTTATCAAAAGAATTGATAAACTGGATTTCGATGAATTTCGCTTTTTTGATTTACATGGGAATTTTAAAATGGAAATTGTCAGATCAAAACATTTTTTACCCCATTTTTAAAGATTTACAGACAAATGAGAAAATATTACCTTACTTAATGAAACTCATATGTTTTCCCAATTATTTAGGTCTGGATAAGATGAAAATAAGGGATTCTCCTCAGTATCGAAAAGAAATTTTTAACTTCATTGGTTCTCAAATTGATAACCTTAAAGATTTTATTAATGAAATAGCAATATTTTGTGAAAAATTTGATAAAGAAAGAAAAAATAAATAAATTACTATAATATGAGATGAGAAAAATTAACAATTCGAAAGAAGAAGCGGAAGATAACATAACATATACTGACGAAGTTATTAAAAATAGAATAGGAAAATATGGAGCAGTATATTTTCCTTCCGATATTCAAGAGTCTATTGAGGACATCTTAGGTAATGAGGCTAAAAAAGAAATTTTACATGACTTCTTTAAAGCTTTAAAAAAATATCACGAATTTGCTAAACAATTAAAAGGAGCAAAACTTAATCCCAGCTTGACTGTTCTTTTATATGGTCCCCCTGGAACGGGTAAAACCTCTCTAACTCGGGGATTTGCCAAAGAGTATGACATACCTATATGCGTGGTAGAAACTGATAGACTTGTATCTCCTTTACTAGGAGACACTATTAAACAAATTAGAAATGTTGTGGAATTGGCAGCTGAAATCGCTAAAGAAAGAGGAACTTTTATACTCTTTTTTGATGAAATTGATGCTATCGGGTCTGAACGATCAAATATTCACGAAGTTGGCGAAATAAAACGCGCTGTAATATCATTTTTGCAAGTTATTGATAGAATTAATTATGAAGGCGTACCGTTAGCTATTTTTGGAGCTACTAATCATCAAAATCAATTAGACTCAGCTATTTGGAGGCGATTCACCTTCCATTTTAGTTTTGAATTTCCTGGTTATCAATTAAGAAAAAAAATAATCGAATCGTTCCTTAATAAGGTTAAAAACGCAAAAATCGGGGTTGACGACTCAATTTACGCAAATTTAAATGATGAATATGAAAGAATTCAAGGCATAAATAGTAATTTGGAGCGTAAATTAGGTCATTCACCCTCTGAGTTTGGAAGTAATATACTATGGGACGAACTTCACAAAAAACATAAGATGAAAGGCTTGCTCGAATTAACCATGGGATATTCAGGTTCAGATATAGAAAGGGGTACGAAAGTATCTCTATTGAAAGCTATTTACACCGAACGCTTAACTTATGAACTTTTTTACAAATCGCTATCATTAGTAGGAGGTACAGCTATCCACGTTGAGAGGCAAGACGTATTAAGTGATAGGAAACAACGTTTTGCAAGTCCTAAAAGAACAGAAAATAATCGAGATAATTTATCTAGTCCACCTGAAATATAACATTTTAATATAATAAAATTGGATAGAAATATATTTTTTGATAAAAGCGATGGAAAATCAGTTATTTAACCTTTCTAAAATTAGAGAATTGACTATACCTGTCGAGAACCTTCAAGGTAAAATTAATAAAATAACTAATCTCGTTAATCAATTTGAATCAGAAAAGTTAATTGTTTCCCAATATTCTGATAACGAATCTTTTCTTAACCAAATAACCGATATAACCTTTATCTTAGAAAGTATCAATAAAAACTTAAAAAATATCTTTAATAATAATATATCCGAATTTCTAGACCTTAAACACAAACTTACCAATAAATACAAGATTGATCTAAAGAATAATTTAAAACTTATTGATTTAAACAGAAATTCCACTATAATAATCGGTCATTCTTTAATAGAAAAGAGAAGTATAAGTAAAATTATAACTCAAATATCATATACGCCCTCTATTAGCATAATACAATGGTTAGAATTAATTGATGCATTAAATCAAAACACTCTTTTTTTAAGTTCTGCTGAAAACCTTCAAAAAAGTTTTTTAAAAATTATAAAAAAACGCTTAGATTACGAATTAGAGAAAATACCGAATAATACACCTTCTTCTATTATTGAAGAGTATGAACGACAGTTCAATATAAATTACGAATTAACTTATGAAATTTTTCTAAAGACTGTTGAGAGCAAACTAACTGAAGAAGAATTACAAGTGAAAAAGGAACTATTATCTAAAAGTAAACAAAAACAAGAATTTGAAGAATTAAAAAAAAACCAAGAAGTACAAATGGAAACTTACGAGAGTTATTTGAAATTATCGAAAAACGAATTTGAAAGAAAATTACGAAAAGAGAAAAGAGAGAAGTTAACTGATGTTAGTGAAAGTGGAAACCAAAAGAACCTAGAACTTTCTGATGAAGTTACAGAAAAAATTGAAAAGTTTAAAATGAAATTTGACAAGAAATCAGATAATAACTACTTAATAAAAGAAGATAATGATGTAGATCCAATAAAGATAATCAGAGAACGAAAAAAAAGGAAAGAAAAAGAGTATAAAAAGTTCAAAGATCATTTTGAACCTGATTAATAAAGAAACTGGAGTGAATTTACCTATTACCCTAAATAATCTGGAACTAAACATTGGACCTAAGAAAATTACGATTAAAGATAGATTTACTCTAATCTTGGGTAAGTTTAAACACGATATTTTTCAAGAATATCAAAATCAAGATTTTATACAAATTGTAAAAAAATTAGATTTAATTCCAGCTGAGAAATTAATTAATCTTCTTCAAAACCAATCAGACAAATTATCTGAATTAGAAAGTTTTCTGAAAATTTTAGATTATCTATCTAATTATAGGAAAATTGTGGAATATAACTTAGAGATTTTTTCAAAATTCAACGAATTTATTGAAATCATATTGCTTACATTTAGATATGTTTACTTATTAGAAAGAAAAAATCAACTGATAATAGAATTAAAATTAGCAAATAAACACAAAAAATCTAGCGAGTTATCAGCTATCGTAGATTTGATTAATAAGTTGAAGGAATCTATAAAAACCAATAAGCTCAAATCAAATTATATAGAAGAGGACTATTTTCAACGCAAAAATCAAATAAACCAAATAAAAGGAAAACTGGTCAATTTTGAAGATAATATTCGGAAATTAAATCAAATTAAAAAAAATTGCTTTAGCCAAATTAATAGGATTACAAGACAAATAGATGGTTCAAAGAATAACATAGAAAACGACTCAATTTTAAAATTAGATATTGACGATAATCTTACTAATGCCGAAAAGATAAGAGCTCTCCAGAAAAAAGCAAAAGAGACTCAATATGAAATTAATCAAATTAAATCAAGATCAAAGCAGACAAAAGAAGAATTAGAGAAATTAACGCCTCATTACGAAATTTACAAAAATGACTATGAGAAAATCTTAGAATCAATTAAAGAGGATGAGAATCGGATCAAGATGTTGCAAATTGATTACGAAAAAGAAATTGATATCAATGGTGAAACCCACATCGAAGATATTAAAGATTTATTAGAAACCCCAGTAAGAACTTCATTAGAAATTGAGGATGAAATTTCAATAATTAATTCAGAGTTAGAGACAATTTCGATTCCAGATAATTTCTCTAGATCAGATAATCCTAGCAATTTAATAGTAGTAACTGAAAAATTGAGAGAAATTGATGATGTTTTACGAACCAACGATGAGAAAATTAGCATTCGTAAAAGCGAAAAAGAAATTACAAAAAGTTTTAAGAAATTTAACATGTTTGAGAGCGTTGTTAAAGACCTTGAAGGAATACTAAATGAGTTTTTAAAAGAAATTAACCTTGAAATGAGGTTTCTGCTCGTAATTAATGATACCAATACATCTTTTTTTCTAAAAACAGATTTCACTAGAAATAACAAAAAGAAAGCAAATTTTGAAGATCTAACCACACCTGAAAAAATATTTTTTATCATTAGCTTTTCTATCTCAATTGGAGTCCTTTTAGGGGACGATACTATTTTTTTCTCAAATTTGTTTATTCCTAACATTTATAATAAAGGTGGTTCTATTTATAGAACTATTAGAAAAATATTACCCTTATTTGAAACAAACGAAAACCTGACCAAGTATAAATTAATTTTTCTTATGTCAAATTTGGAATTGAAAAAAGAAATGAATAACATAAAAATAATAAAAGTATAGAAGAGATGATGATAGTAATTATGGAAAATGTAACTTTTGAAGAGGTTGTAAAAAATATCGCAAAAATTGTTTTAACAAGCCCTCAAAAAATGATTCGAGAGGAAGATCTCAGGATTATGAGTAAAGATTTTGAATTTGAAGAAATTATAAGCGCAGTTTATTTAAGCTTAAAAAATATTGGCTTTGAATTTGTAAAATCGAAGTTTTTAGATCAAGTTTATTATGTTTTAACATCTGAAGGTAAAGACGATAACATAACACCCTCTCAATATGGTACTTTAGCATTGATTCTGGCACTTAGCAAAGAATTAGATGAAAATCTAGAAATTAACGACTTAGAAGAAATTTTTAAGGTGGTTTGGACTTCTGATGTTGAATTTCTAATCAATAATGATTATTTAAGAAGATTTGAAGACCAAAACATATTAAGAATTACTCCATTAGGAAAAGCACTGTTAAAAAATATCCTTCAAGATTTAGATTTGAAAAATTTATTAGAAGCATTTACATTAAGAAATCAAGCTGATAAATTATAAAAAAAAAAGGATCAAATTTATTCCTTATCGAGATCAATTTTGAATTGATCGTATATCTTTTTAACGCGATCAGCTGAAGGGCCAGTACCTTTCACTCCATCCTCATTTACGATAATTTTCCCGTTTAAAATGGAAATTATATTTTGATCTTCAATGTAATTCACGTGTCCTTTAGAAAAAATGGTAGCAATTCTATCAGCTAATCCTTGCATAGGAAACGGTTCTTCTTCTACAGTTACATAATGATAGTATGAACTCCTAATCATTAGTTTTGGGAAAACTTTATTTTTTTCAGTTTTAACATTTATTAATATGAGGTTAGAATCTTCTGAAATTCCTTTTAATTGCCCTACAAAGAATCTGTCTTTTTCTATATAAACTTTAACAATCTTGTCAATAAGTAACCCTAATTCCGTATTATATTGCCTTAGACTAATATATCAACACCTTCAATTAAAATATTTCTTTATTATTAATATTATCTTCATTTACTTTTATTTTTAATTTAAACTATCTAATACCAATTTCTATTAATTAATCGGAGAATAACTCCTTTATTAATTCAGGTATGTTTTCTTCTGTAATTGCACTGGTTGTAAAGATTTTTAGATTCGGATTAATCTCTAATGCATCACTAATCATAAGTTCGATATCTACATCTATCACATCGATTAAATCAATTTTATTAATAACAGCTATGTCTGAAAATTTGAACAACATCGGATGTTTTCGGATAACCCATGGTCCTTCTGTAATTGAGACTACTATTATTCTTTTATCCGTACCTAAAATAAAATCCGAAGGACATATCAGATTTCCTACATTCTCTATAAAAACGACATCATAATTACTCAAATCGTGATTTTTTATTACTTGAGAAATATGATAGGAATTTAATGCACATTCTCTACCAGTGTTTATTTGGACGGTTTTCACTCCATGTTTCTCTATTCGATCAGCATCTATTCTCGTAGTTACATCTCCATTTATTACTAAGACTCTTTTATTTTTGGAAATTCTCTTAGTAATTGATTCCAAGAGAGCTGTTTTCCCCGCTCCTATAGCTCCAACTATATCAAATGAACGAATATTATAATTTAAGAGGATTTCTTTATTCTGAGCTGCTAAATTCTCGTTATTTTCAATTAAATCCTCGTTTAACTCAATTATTTTTGATAAGTCTTCTTCTGACATTTTTAAAACTAAACTAAGAAATCAATCTATAAAGATAAAAAAAATAGCTTTCGTTCGTTGATATTTTTTTTGGATTTGAGTGATAGAAATATTTTAAGTAACTATCGATTTTTCATTTTATAATTATAAACGAGATATGAAGCGAGAAGCCCTCCCAAATCAGGGAGATAAATAAGGAGGACCGGAGGATAATTAAATGCAAAAAGTAAACCCGGGATTAATTTTATTAATATTAAAAATGTTATAATAGTTTTCCCTTTCAACTTTATCGGCATAAAAAAAATTAAAAATGTCATTTCTCGGTTCCAATTCATAAATATCGTGAAACAGATAACACCTAGTAAGGCGCCCGAGGCTAATCCATAAGGGATTGGAAATAATATAAACCCAGAAGGCATTAAAAA
>Ga0209979_1003794_pt1 | contig 13022 bp, 9 predicted proteins | sample AnhtaG_FD_183114 | JGI IMG/M metagenome (GOLD analysis project Ga0209979, IMG submission 183114) | Deep subsurface microbial communities from Anholt, Denmark to uncover new lineages of life (NeLLi) - Anholt_01485 metaG (SPAdes) (version 2) | ecosystem: Environmental > Aquatic > Marine > Oceanic >...
TAGGAGCCGGAATTCCTCTGACCGCGGTCACAAACTTTTCAAAAGAAGGCATCAGATCAGAATTAGGATCAGCGCTGGGGAAATAGTTCATCAGCCCGCCGCGGTACTGAGCGGCAAGAGTGCTGAAGCGAGTGTTCTCTTCTCCCAGTTTGGCCTCGAACAATGACCTGATACGATGGAAGCAATGGTTGTAGAGATGGAAAATGAGCGAGAGCACCACCTCTTCTTCGTCCTCCTCTTCTGTTTCCTTCGAACGTTTGCCGACAACCTCTATCAGCTTGTTAATGACCAGGCGATAGACGGCGCGGCTGGTAACAAATTCCCCCATCGACGAGAGGTTTATCAGGTCCGGAAGGGTGCGTTCCCCGTTGATCATAGCCAGCACCTTAAACTCATCCAGTGATAACACTATCTCCTCGCGGTTTACTTTGGGTGACTTCACGATTGCCAGCAGAACGTCGTCGGGAGGAAGGACTTTCTGAATTTCCAGCCACTCGTCAATACGGCGCGTCCCTTCCATGATGACGTTCATGGTGTTTAGTTCTACCCGGAACGGAGCCGTTTTGGGAGATGCCCCTTCATGGAAGATGAAATCCCCGTCCCCCCATGAAAACAGGTTGTACACGATCTCTTCTATCTGAAGTTTCAGACATTCGCCGATCTCACTTTTGTCAAACAGGTTCATGTCGATCAGGGTGGTGCCCAGTTGCCGACCCGTCTGCTTATGCATGGTAATAGCCCGTTCGAGGTCCACTTTGGATATCTTGCCCCGCTTCAAAAGCAAATTGCCCAACAAGTCTTCGGAAGAATTGATGGACGAGGCATAGATAATATTGCCGTCCTTGAAGGCAACTTCCTTCTGACGGGTTGCGGTCTTCAGCTCAAGCAAACCGGTTTTCTTGCCGGTCGCCAGCAACTGGAGGATGTCCGGAAAAGAAACTGTTTTCAGGTTGCCGGATAGACTCATACCTGACCTTTCAAAAAAGCAGTCCGATTCGATCTTCTCCCCGCCAAGAGGGGTTCTTCCATATCTTTATCGGGTAAAAAGACCGGTTACTTGACGGGAAAATCAGCGCAGCAGTTCTATCTTTGGCGGCGTTGAGTCGCTCTGAGATATTTCGACCTTGACCGCGCCCAGCCTGTCCAGATTGTACACAGAAGCCGGGGCAAGCTCGCCGGGGCTAAACAGGCCCAACAGCCGTGACCTGGTCTGCTCAATATCCGGCCAGGGGCTGCCTTTGGTCAGGTCTATTGACTTAATGTCAAGACGCCCGCAGAAGATTAGAGACTGCTGATCTTTGCGGGGAATGAGCGTTATCTGCTGAGGCTCCATCCTGTCGGTGAACAAAACCAGCATTGAGCCAAGGTTTGCCAGGACCCCGAATCTGGAGGGATAGTATCCCTGCTTTCCGGACGCCGGCAGGCTTTTGGGAAACAAGACGACTCTCCCTGCCTTACCTTCGGCGCCGATGGCGCGTACGACGTCGGCAATACTTTTTTCGAGGGAAGCGGCTACATAAATCGTCTCCACCCGGTACCGTTCCGCCAGCCGAACCAGATCATCGATGGCGTCAAAGTCTGCAGAGACGATAAAAAGCGAGTTAACTCGGCTAATTTCTAATCCTTCGAGGATGGGAACAATAATCCGGTCATCAATCTCGTAATCCTTCCCGGCAAGACCCGTGACTATAAGGTCACCATCGCTAGCGCCTGTCTGCTTCACTATCGCCGCAACACCACCGGGAACAGTAAGAGCATATATGCTCGTACCGTCTGGTTGTTTCACGGAGCCGACAACGCCGACAGCCAGCCCAATGTTCACAACAGCCAACAGCGATATGAGCGCTGCCCGCTGCACGGGCTTGGACTTCAGTGACACCGCTATCAGCACCAGATAGGCATAGAAAAGAAGAACCGCCAACGGCGGGATTTCTCCAATCTTAATTAGAGGGATGTTCTCCCCGCCCAACACTCCCAGCAGATATACCACCAGATTCAACAGTTGATTCAACAGGGAACCGACAAACATCCCCAACAACGGCCAGATCAAATGAGCTACCAGTAACAGGATAATTCCGATAACGGCAATCGAAACCAGCGGAACTATAATCAAGTTGGCCACTACCGATATCACCGGTAGACGCTGAAAATACAGTGCAATCAAGGGCATGGAACAGACCTGCGCAATGACCGAAATCATCAAAGGAAAGATCAACCAGCGGTACCGGAAACGGAGATGATATCGTCTGAGCAGCTCCATTACTCGCGGCGTGAAGAATATCAAACCCCACGCGGTGACGAATGAGAGTTGAAAGCCGACATCATACAGTTGCGCGGGATCGAACAGAAGGATTATCAGGGCCGTGGCGGCGATCACATTGTTCAGATCATACCTCCGCTCAAGCACTCCGGCAGCGATAACCAGCGCCGCCATGACCGAGGCTCGCATTACAGATGGCTCCCCATAGGAGAGCAGCGCAAATAGAAAAACAACAAGCAGCAAGATAACCGCCCGCTTTCGGCGCGACAATGAGAAAGGCCGCAGGAGAAACATAAACGACAACACTACCAGGGCGACGTTGGAACCGGAAACCGCCAGCAAATGGAGCGTCCCGGTATCACGGAACCGACTGTAAATGGTAGTCGGGATGTCGCGCGTTTCGCCTATCAGGAAACCGGCGGCGAGAGCCGCTGCCGTCGGCGACAGGTTTCGGTAAAAGCTATTGCGGATGCTGGCGCGAAGTTTGTCGACATAGTTGAATATACCAAAACGGTTACCTTTGTCGATACGGACGTCGAGCAGGGTCGGAAGGTAGACAATCCCATACACCCCTTTCAAGTAAAGATAGCGCTGGTAATCAAACTTTCCGGGCAGGTTGCTCCCTTTAACGGAATAAATCCGTCCGTGAAACTCGACCCGATCGCCTCTCTGCAAAGCGGTAGTGGTATCGGTAAGTTTCAACAAAATGGTGCCGCGCACTTTCCGCGTCGCATCGGTAGTTATTGAGTCCAGAGCGATCTTTATCTCCGTGTGATTGGTTTTCAGACGAGGCCAGTCCGTGACCTCTCCAAAGATATGGTAGGCTTCTCCATCCTGAAGGACCCGCGAAACGTGGCGCGGCCCGACGTCGTAAAAGCGAATGCCGAAGTTGAAAGCAGAAAAAAACAGAAGGCTCAAACCGAACAGAATAGTTGACACTCTGCTGCTGTGGCGCGTCAAACCGATAAAGCCGCCCACACAACAGGCCAAACTGCCGAACAAGAACATCCAACAGGGCAGGCGCGTCTGGTCCGAGATCACGATACCGGAAACGACAAACAATAACAGCAGCAAACTGGGGTACTTGCGAATCATCCTTCAGGCTGCTGTTTTCTTCGAATGAACCTCGTCAGCCGTTGGACCTCCTGCACACGGAGCAGGAAACAGAAAAGCAGATACAACACCGCCGCCACTCCCGCAGGAACAAATAGCCCTAACAGACGATCGAGGAGCGTAGGCATATCGTGGGCAAACCGAAACGGCAGCAGAAGAGCAATGTGAAAGGCCAGCAGGGCGGCTACCGCAATCCGCGCCAGGTTTAATCCCAGTTTTCCCCAAGAGACGGCGACACCTTTGGAGGGAAGGTAAGTGAAGAGAAGGACAAAATTGACGATGCCGCCAATAGATGTAGCTGCTGCCAGCCCGGCAAAGCCCAGGACCTTTACCATGGGGTAGTACAGCGCCATATTGATGATTACCGACAGGATCGAAAACCTCATGGGAAGGCGGGAATCGCCGAAGGCATAGAAGAACGGCACCGTCACCCTGACGGCGGCAAAGCCGATCAGACCATAAGAGTAGTGCAGCAGGGCCTGGCTGGTATGGAATGAGTCCAGTTGGGAAAAAGCCCCCCACCTGTAGATCAGATCGACAATTTCATGCCCCATCAGAGCCAGGAAGACTGCCGAAGGAATGATCACAAGCATATTCAGATTGATCGTTTCCAGATAGGTTCTTGTCAGCCGTGACATATCCCTGCGGGCCACCATCTCCGATACTTTCGGCAGAGCCACTGTGCCGAGAGCAACGGCAAACACCCCGAGAGGAAAATGTATCAGCCGGTAAGAATAGTTCAGATATGAGATGGAGCCTTCCATAAGGAAGGAGGCCACCAGCGTGCTGACCAGAATGTTTATCCGTCCGGCGGAAAGCCCCACGATCATAGGGGTGATCAAGCGCACCACTTTTTTGACCCCCTCGTCCAAAAAATTGACCCGGGGGCGAAAGCGGTAGCCTATCCGCCACAGAGAAGGAAGCTGGATGGCAACCTGCCCCAGCCCTCCTATCAGCACACCGATAGCGAGCGTGTAAACCGGCTGTTCGAAGTACTGATACAGCGCCACCACCGTCAGCACCACGCCTGAGTTGAACAAGGCCGGCGATATGGCCGGGATGCCGAAACGCCCGAACGAATTGAGCATCCCCATTATCATCGCCGACACGGAAACCAGCAGGAGATAGACGAACATGATCCTGGTCAAGTCCACCGTCAGGGCGAACTTACCCGGAATCGATGTGAAGCCGTTGGCGAACAGATAGATAAAAATCGGTGCGGCAATAATCCCCAACAGGACAATCAGCCCGACCACAATCAAGACTAAGGTGAGCACCGCATTGGCAAGCCGAAAGGCTTCCTGCCCAGACTCTTTCACCAGCTTTTCCTTGAAGACGGGAACAAACGCCGACGACAAAGCTCCCTCGGCAAACATGTCCCGCAGCAGATTGGGGATTCGAAAAGCCGTCACAAAGGCGTCGGTGGCCAGGCCGGCGCCGAAAAAATAGGCCATGACCTGCTCTCGAATCAGGCCCAAAACTCGGGAAAAAGCGGTCGCCGCTGAAACCGTACCTGCCGACCTGACCAGGGAACTCTTCTTTACCTTATCTGTTGACATCACCAACGTGTCGATTATATTCTTATATTAAAGTTGATAATAGGGAAAGGGTTAGACTTTGCCAACTCATAAATCCTGCGCCAAGAGGATGAGGACCTCAGACGAACAGCGCCTCAGAAACAGAGCCCTGCGTTCGCAACTCCGGGCCGCTATCAAAGAGCTGCGCGGCGAGACGAACAAAGAGGAGGCGGCCAAAAAATATCTCCAGGTGACCTCTCTTCTCGATAAGGCCTCCGGGTATCACCTGATTCACAAGAAAAACGCCGACCGCAACAAAGCCCGCCTGGCTCAGTTCGTCAGCAAGCTGGGTTGAGTAACGACATTATCATGAGTAGGTCAGGAGTCTTGTACTCCTGACTATTATCTTTGGCGCAAGTGTCAGAACACAAGAATCCTGACCTACTTTAGCTATCTACCTCAAGCGAACTACATCACGGGCACGGCGGCGGCGCTGGACCACCGAAGAATATGTATTCAACCAAGTAAGTCACGTAAGCAATGTTAACCGCACCACTGTCGTCGACATCACCCTCCTCCGGGCACGGAGGTGGTGAGTCCTTGTAGGGCAGAAGCCTTTGTGCTTCTGCCATTCTTTGGCTTGTAGGTCAGGAGTCTTGTACTCCTGACTATTATCTTTAGGCCCAAGCGTCAGGACCGCGAGGGTCCTGACCTACTCTATGCTCTTCACTACGGACACGGTGGCGGTGCTGGGCCACCAAAGAATATGTATTCAACCAGATAGATCACGTCGGCAACGTTGATCCCACCACCTGCGTCGACATTACCTTCTTCAGGACAAGGCGGTGCGTCACCACCAAAGAACAGGAAGTCAACCAGGTAGGTCAAGTCAGCAACGTTGATGGTACCCTCTCCATCGGCGTTGCCGCGATCGACGCAGCAGCAGGCATCGCCAGTACCGTCACCGTCACTGTCCTCCTGGCCGGGGTCGGGCACGTCTGGGCACACATCGCACACATCACCGACACTGTCCCCATCGGCATCCGCCTGGTCCGGATTAGGTATAAGCGGACAATTGTCCAAGCCGTTGGGTATACCGTCGGCGTCGATGTCTGCACTGACATCGGCGGTGGCGTTCAAGCGCCGGTTGTAGCGCCACATCGGGCAGAAAGCAAGCTCCGGGTGATACTGGTAACCGGGGAAATTCTGGAAGACCACCTTTTGGCCGGCCGAGTTATACACCAGATCGAGGTTGCCGTCCTGATCGATATCTCCTATGACAGCATTGTGTATCTCCAAGGCCAAACCACCTTGCTGAACAACCATGGGGTAGCGGTTAACGAACCCGGCCTGGGGAGTATAGCCCACAATTCGTTCTACCTCATAGTCAAACGGGGGCATATCCGGGCCACAGGCGACAAAGATGTCCGGTTCATTGTTGCCATCGAGATCGGCAATCATCGCCATGTTAAACAGGCCGGGGTTGAACGACTGCGCGAACTCCCCGGACGATGATGTGGTCCCAAGAAATGGTGTGCCATCCAGACGCCAGGCTCTTAGGTAGCTGATGTCGACGTCGGCATAGGCAGTGACGTACTCAAGTGATCCATCACCGTCCAGATCCCCAAACGCCGGGTGAGAAGGTCTATAGAAGCGACCTATGGCCATGTCGTGCGGCCAGCCGTCTTTAACGGACAGGCCCTCGTCAAGGGCGTACACGTAATAATGATCGGCGGGGCAGACCCCGCTGTAAGAGAAGCCGTGGAGGATCAATTCCGATTTGCCGTCGCTGTCGATGTCAACCGCGGACATATCCGAGCCCAACTTGTGGATAGCATAGCCATCGGGCAGAAGCAACAATGAGTTGACCAGATTCCCGCACGTGTCAAACTGGGCCAGGTTGTCGCCATAGCAGTAGATCTCGTCGATGCCATCACCATCCAGATCAGCGGGTAGGCAGTACCGGTAGCTAACGTGGGGAGGGAAACCGCATGCCCAAGGAGTGCCATCCGCGTTGAAGATGAAATACCATCCCTGGCGACCATCGAAGTCGTTGCCGCCCGGAAAGTAGTGTATCTCGTCAAGGCCGTCGCCGTTGATGTCCTTCAGAAATACCCGCGGTACCTGATCCTCGTTGGCGGGAATGAAATAGTTCATGTTCGGTGTTTCCGACAGCGCTACCTGAAACGAGGGGGCGCTCGATGGATAGCCCAACAGGGAACCATCGGACCGAACAAGCACAACGTCATCGTACTCGTCGTGATCAAGCCGCCCCACCGCCGGCACGATTCGGAAATCGCCCCCTGGGAACGGTGGAAGCCCCGTGGTTTGGAAAGAACCGTCGGTGTTAAGTACGCGGATACCTGCCTCGGTACCGATTATCAGCTCGTTCTCCCCATCCTGATCGATGTCGCAGTAATTCGCCGAGGGGGATGGCGTGGCACCAACATCGGCGCTCCAGCCATTGTCCCCCGCAAACGGGGCCACGAGAAAAACCGCAACGGTATCTACTGCCTCCAGACCAACACTAGAGTAAACGGAAACCCGAATACTGTATGCGCCGTCGGGTAGGGTGGCGCAGTACCACGAGGTAAGCTGTCCGTCAAAGGTCATGGCGGTAGACGTGCTAATCTCAAACCAGTCGGAGGGAGAAGTTCCCGGGCCATATTCCACAATGGTGTGGCTGAAATCGGGACATACAGCGGTACCGAGAATCGGCGCGTGCCCGCCGAGAGTGTCGTTTTCAGCCGGAAACGTAATATCGACCTCGGGCTCATAGACCACGAATACTGGCATGGTCGCCAAATTGTCGTTTCCGACGCGCAGGCGAAGAACATACAGCCCTTCCTGTCCAGCCGTGTTCCAGGTAGTCAACAGGCCGTCTGTAACCGGCGAGACAGAGGAGTAAATCTCTGTCCAACTTGATGGGGTGCTGCCGACGCCATACTCCAGAATGTATTCAGAGAAATCCTCACCATCGGCGCTTCCCACAATATCAACTATTCCTGACACAACGGAGAACTTGTGCGGAGATGTTAACACGGCTCTGATTGCCGGCCGGGGAGCATCAAGGGCTGCCCATAGGTTGACACGACCGTGACCGCTGTACATATCCCACCCCGGGTAACTTTCCCCCTGCCCGTAGGGATCGACGAAATCATCGGCGGTTGCCCCGAGCACACTCTTGATGAAATCGTGCGTGAGTCCCGGAGACAGAGACCGAAGATAAGCCGCTATAGCCACGACGTGCGGCCCGGACATGCTTGTGCCGGAGGCCAGGTAGTAGTCGTCCTCTATGATATGGACATCCGGTTCACCTTTCGTGCCGTACATGTCGGTGCCAGCAGCCCTCAGCGAGAGTATGGATAAGCCGGGAGCGCAGACATCAATGTATTCATTGAAAGTGGAGAAGTAGGCGACGTGGTCATCACTGTTAGAGGCGCCGACCGATATCACCTCGGGATAGGATGCCGGGTAATTGATTTGCTCCATGCCATCATTGCCGGCCGAGGCGATCAGAACAACACCGCGAGACTTCGCAAAAAGCAGCGCATCATGGATCACGGATATCTCAAAGTTGGCTCCCCAACTCATGTTGATAACGTCGGCACCGTTATCGACGGCATAGACCAGACCTTGTGCCACGGTTGAAAGTGTGAGCGGCCAGCACTTGACAGCCATGATTCTGGCGTCGGGAGTAATGCCGGCGACGCCCGTGCTGTTTCCGGTCACCGCGGCAACAATCCCGGCACAGTGGGTACCATGACCGTACTCGTCGGTCGGATCATTGGTGCCGCTGACGATGTCACATCCGATGGTATCATCTATGATTCCGTTATGGTCGTCATCGACACCGTTGCCTGCTATCTCGTCGGGATTTGTCCAGAAGGAGCCGCTTAGATCAGGATGGTTCGGGTCAACACCGGAGTCCACAATAGCTACGACCACAGTCCATGTGTTGTCAGGAGGGCTCTCAAATACCTCATGGGCGTCGATATCGCTGTCGGGAGTACCGGTGACGGTTGTGAGCAAGTCGTTGCCGTTTCCACTGATGCGGATGACATGATAGTGCTCCTGACCGGTATTATTGAGACCCCACTGATGGGAGTAAAGCGAGTCATCTGGAACACCGTACAACTCCAACGGGTAATCGGCCTGGGCGTACTCAACAATATCCACTTCACGGTAAGCGCTGGCCATAGCTTCAATGTCTGTCCCAGGTGCTACCTGAAGCAGGTATACGTCCCCGAGCAGACTGTTGACCGTATGGACAGTGAGGCGCCTCTTCAGGAGCGGTTTCTCATCGGTAACGGAAAACTGGCGGCGCAGTTCGCTGAGCCTGAGATTACTGGTCGCCAGGACACCACGGACACGTGACCCGTCTCGCACCACTGTGCCCGGTCGGTACTTGACGATCAACTGGGTTGGCGCAGGTTCTGGTTTACCCCTCTGGCTCTCCGGAGCGTAAAATGAGTGTGAGTTCTCAGGGCACAGAAGCACGACTGTCGCTATGGCGCAGTGTGCCAAGATGTGCCTGATGAACCTTGCTGGAAAAGTACGCATCACTGACATACTTCCTCCTTGCTGTGGTTTAGAGACCAACGTTGTTAACAAGCACTAACAATCGTGCGATATACGTCTCGTGAGTTTGATAGATGTGTAACGGATGTTGTGTCGATTTTGGAACTCTTTTGAGCCATCCCTATTTATACCGATGCAAGTTCTCAATAGTTCCCGCATTTCCAAGAAATGGCCGGGCATGCCCAGTCGCCGGAAATCCGGCTGCAGCAGCCTCTGTAGGTCGGAACCCCTGTGGTTCCGACATCATGATCGGATATGTCAGGAGCACCCGCCACGGCGGGCTCTACTCGGACCCGCCGGGTGAACTGGTAGTAAGCACCACTCTTTGTAAACCACATAGTGGCGCCGCCGGCATTGGCACGGAACAAAACCTGCTCGTCCCATTGCCCCTGGTTTTCCGTGAATGCCAGTGGCATCGAGGCCAGGCCGGTAATCACAGTGGCCTTTGTCGTTGGGCTGTCAGCAGTTGCGGCTGAAGCCAGTCCTAAGACCGCGATGGCGAGAAAAGTTGAGATAACAGTGATATTCTTCATGGCTTTCCTCCGTTGTGTCAGCCAAGCGTGTAAGTTGCGTTTGATCTCCTACTCTTCTAATATAACAAATTCGGACTGTGAAGTCAACATCAGATTCAATCGAGGATGGGGCAGATGTGGACTCGCCTTTGGCGAGCCGCCCACCGGTTTGATGCGTCGTGCGAAAACAATTGTCGGAACCGCGGGGGGTTCGACCTACATCACTTTATTGGAGTCAATTCGCGGGTAAGGCGCTTTTTCACTTGACAAATCTAAAGTTTGCAGGTATATTTATAATGAAGCTGTCCCCACCGGCTTCATATCAACAGGGCTTTTGAGCTAATACCCTCACCTATGAGAATGCGGTTAACATAATGTCTTTAAAAATGGTCCCCACACCTGCCGTACTGTTCCCGCCCATGGGGTGTGGAACTTTAAGGATGGAGGAATCGCTTATGAAGTGAACCGGTCCGCCGGGATAGTCCCGGTCTTGACAGGGCTTCATGGTGGACCAGCGAGGAAAGCGTAAGACCAACGCGCACAGCCTGAAACGCCCTGGGGTGTTCAGTCCGCTTCGGTACGGTTTGAGAGGTCAGGGAATGACCCTGTCTGGAGCAAATCCGGACAATCAAACCCCCCCCGATACTCATCTATCATCCGGGGGTCGGCAAGCCGTTCCGAAACCGGGGATCATCGGAGGTGTTTCAAGGCGAAATGATCGAAATTCGTAGTACGAACTATCCGGCGGCATAACTTGTCGCCGGACTTTATTTTGCCCACAGCCTATAGGAATTTCCCCACTATTCCCCGGCCTTACCATCTTGTGAAACCATTCTCCGGGCCCCCGGCAGCGGCCGTCCTGCTTCGGCAATAGACAGACAGACAACAGGTTACAAGCGAGCCGACAGAACTGCCTGCCCGGCGGCACCACGCTTGCACTTACCGGGAACAGAACTGAGCTGAAAAGGAACCTCCAGCAGCACAGGATGGTAAGAAGTATGAAGGTCAAGTTTGTTCTCACAATGGATGATCTGGTGGTCGCCGACGAAAGCATTGATCAAGTGGTGCTTGACTGGGAATCAGAGATGGAACAGACAGAGATTCTGGAGATTTCTCACCAGTGGATAACCTCCAAGAACTTCCTGACCCAGCGCATGGTCGGCCTGAGCCGGGTTGGAGAATCGTCACTGACCATTGAACCTCTCGATGAGGCGGAATATGTCTGAGACAACTCTGTTAAGTCAGGCGCAGGAGCTTTCCGAGAAGGTCTCGGAGCGGCTCGATGAATACTCGGGCGTTTTTGGCTCCATCAAGGGATTGATTGTCGAGCATTTTGGGCAGAACGGATTGATTGCCGCCTATATCGTGGTGGCGGTTTTGATCCTGGTGCTTGTTTCACGTTTGGTCAAGATAACCTTTGCAACCATCAAATATCTTATCATCCCCGCGATCGCTCTGGCCGCCCTGGGGACTTTTGTTCTTCCGTACTCATTTTTCATGCTGTTGCCGGTGACGGTGACGGCCTGCTCGCTGCTTCTCCTTTTCAGGGGCTGAGACCACAGTTGTAGGTCAGTCCCACCACCCGTCCTGCATCTTTTTGGTCCGCACGGGGGCTAATGCTTCACCATAACTTGTGTCACCGCTTACAGTTACCACCGCCGACGCCCGACCGGCAGTCCCCTTGCTTATTTGTTGGACACGAAACAGTAGTTCCACAAAAGCTAAAAAGGTAAGAGTCTATGGACACCAAGGGAAAAAAGAAAAGTTGTGTCAATTGCGGGCGTCCACTGGTGCTGAAAGACGGGGTCTGGCTCTGTCGGTCGTGCAATTCGGAAGATTTAGATACCTCGAAGATCTTTGTCACCGATTTCGAGTCGGATGAGTATGTTTTCATCGAGTGCCCCGGCGCGACCTTGTATGCGCCGGACAGCAACGAGGTCACTGCCGGAGTCAAATGGCGTGACGAGAAAGACCCGTCTCAGGGGCATGAGATTGTCAACCATCCGGTGTATGCTCCCAACCACACCAAAAGGCGGCGTATCAAGAAAGAGGCCTTAGGCAAGATTCGCCGGTGTCAGTCCTGCCAGGACTTCACAGTCAGGATGCGCCGCAAGGAGGGTGCCGATTTCTTTATCCCTTCGCCCAAATATCCCAGCCGCAAGAAACTGAAGTCGGTGACGTACTCCACCAGAGCACCGAGGTAGGGGGTAAAACCCCACCTGCAGAATTGATCCTTCCGCGACTCTGAGACTGTCATACAGTGTTTGAGGGCAACCCCGTTTCATAGCCATACGGACAAAAAGAGGAAATCCGCTCTTGACAACAACCCTGTTGTAGATGATCCTGACGTTTCGTTAATGTGTATGCAGAAGCGTCAGGACTATGCGAGTCCTCACCGACAGAAGTGCCATGCCTGAAGTTCTGATTAGAGAGATAGCCCTTTCGGATGTGCCCGCTATTGCTCGCCTCGCTGAGGAGGGTTTTCGCGACTTCTATCAGTTCAACTGGCAGGCAAATGCGCAAGCGCTTCTTAGTGCCTCTGCGTCGGGGAAGGCGTTTGTAGCTGTGGCCGAGGTCGAGGAGGAGGTTGTCGGCTACTCCAATCTGAGAGCATGGCCCGCAGGAGGGTGGATCGATCAAATTGTGGTGGCTGAGAGACATCGGAGGGCTGGCGTTGGTCGGTTGCTTTTGGATGTTATCATCAAGACTGCGATTCAGAAAGGTTTTTGGAAGATAAGTCTGATCGTATCTGAGTCGGACAGCGCCGCCCTTTCATTTTACGCGAAACACGGATTCGAAGTGGTGGGAAGGATGAAAGACGAAATCAAAAAGGGGCTCGATGGGGTTCTTCTGAGTTACATTACAAGTTATGAGCTACATCCGAATAGGTGAGCTGTTATTGTCGGGTTTCGTATACTGCCCCCCATTAATGACAGGTCTAAGTTAAGCGAGTATCTTGTGGCTGGATTCACAAAGGAGTTCAGTCATGAAGCGACGGCATTGGGATAGCAAGACGAAGGTAAAGATCGTTCTGGAAGG
>Ga0209979_1003795_pt1 | contig 13020 bp, 12 predicted proteins | sample AnhtaG_FD_183114 | JGI IMG/M metagenome (GOLD analysis project Ga0209979, IMG submission 183114) | Deep subsurface microbial communities from Anholt, Denmark to uncover new lineages of life (NeLLi) - Anholt_01485 metaG (SPAdes) (version 2) | ecosystem: Environmental > Aquatic > Marine > Oceanic...
TGCTGCCAGTGTAGCTTCCCTGATGCTCACCACCGAGGCTCTGGTCTCTGAGATACCCGAAAAGGAGAAGGAGAAGATGCCCCCAATGCCTCCTGGAGGGGAGATGTACTGAGCAGAGAAATAAGGGCGGAGCCACTTGCTGGCAAACTCCAGGGGTGACTCCGCCCCCCTTGTTTTTAACTATCGAGGGTGAGATGTAATTTATCTTACGGCAATCTGTTAAGATAAAAACGACCATAGAAGAGAATTTATTAAATTCAGGAAGAGGTAGTTCTTTCTTGACCTTTAGTCGAAGATGTAGTATAAATAATAACAGAGTTTTTTCTTTCCAATAAAGCAAAAGGGAGGAAATGTTATTATCCCCAATAGACTTTTTAAAGAGAAGAATATAAGAAAACCTTTAAAGGAGGGCAGGATTAGATGAGCAAAGGGAGAATTTATTTATTGGTGTCCCTGGCGGCGGTAGTTTCCCTTGTGATTGGGATGATTATTGCCGGTTCCCTTAAGATGACGCCTCCTTCCTTAGCTCTCAATGAGACAGGGGAGGAGTCCCTTGTTTATCAGGAGGGAAGGGGGGAGAATCTCCCCTTGAACTTCGCCGATATTGTGGATAAGCTCAACCCAACAGTGGTGAACATCACCAGTGTGATGGTGCTGAAGGGAGAGTCCTTAAGCCGAAGCCCCACCCCTATGGAGGAATTCTTCTTTGGTCCGGACTTTTTCAGGCGGAGACCAGGGGAGGGTATTACCCGAAAGGTAGCAGGTTCCGGATTAATTATCAGCAAAGATGGCTACATTTTGACCAACAATCATGTAGTTAGGGATGCTGACCAGATTAAGGTCAAGCTGTCAGATGACAGGGAGTTCAAGGCTAAGCTCATCGGTGCCGACCAGTTGCGGGACGTTGCGCTTGTTAAGATAGATGCTGAAGGAGACCTCCCGGCGGCTGTTCTGGGTGACTCGGATAAGGTGCGGGTGGGCGAGTGGGTTATGGCTATTGGCAACCCGGTGGCTCTGGAGCATACAGCGACTGTAGGAGTAATAAGCGCCAAGGGAAGGACTCTGGGGGCGGAGAATGTCGCTTTTTACAACTATCTGCAGACCGATGCCGCTATTAACGAAGGAAACAGCGGAGGACCGCTGGTCAATGTAAATGGTGAGGTTATCGGGATTAACACCCTGATTGTGGCGGGAAGAGAGAATCTCGGATTTGCCATCCCCATAAATATGGCGAAGAAAATTTTACCCGCCTTGATGAAGGGGAAGGTTACCTACGGCTATCTTGGTATCACCCCTCAAGAGATCACCCCTGAACTGGCAGAGATGATGAAGCTCCCATCAACTGAGGGGACTCTGGTCGGAGAGGTGCAGGAAGGGACCCCGGCTGAGGAAGCCGGACTGCAGAAAGGAGATGTCATTATTGAGTTTGATGGCAAGAAGGTCGACTCCCGCGACACCCTCTATAATATTGTGGCAGAAACTCCTCCAGGGGAAAAGGTCAAGCTCAAGGTTATCCGTAAGGGTAAGGTCTTGGAGCTGACAGCCAAGATAGCCGAGCGTCCCGAGCTCCAGGAGGCTGAGGGAGAGAGAGAAGGGGAGGAGGAAGTAGAGGGGAAGATAGGGATCTCGGTAGAGGATCTGACCTCCCGCTTAGCCCGCCGCTATGGATACCCCGAGGATGTGAGTGGTGTGCTGGTAGTTAAGGTGCAACCCCTAAGCCCGGCAGCTGATGCCGGCATTCGGCAGGGCGATGTCATCAGGGAAATCAATCAGGTGCCGGTGGAAAACACCCGTCAGTATCGCCGCCTGCTGAAGGATGCTTTGAGTAAGGGAGATGTGGTCCTTTTCTATATCAGCTCGGTAGACTCCTTTGGGAACCTGGTCTCCAGATATGTCGCTGTCAAGCTGAAATGAGGGGAAGAGAGAACTGCTAAGGGATTATGTTTTGGGGAAGGGGGTGCTGCAAATCCCCCTTCTTTTTTAGGCAAGATGGCAAAGGGAAAAATACTGGTAGTAGATGACGAGGAGGGAATAAGAGAATCTCTCCGGATGATCCTCGAATATGAGGGTTATGAGGTGCGGTTGGCTGATGGAGGGAGGAAGGGGCTGACCCTGAGCCAGCTCCATAAGCCCGACCTTATGTTATTGGATATAAAGATGCCCGGGATGGATGGGCTGGAGGTTCTCAAGGAGTTTAAAGAGAAGCTGGTCGCTCCCCCCATAGTGGTGGTTATCTCGGGTCATGGGACCATCGGCACCGCAGTGGAGGCCACCAAGCTGGGGGCGTTCGACTTCATCGAAAAGCCTCTGGAGCGAGAGAAAATCCTTCTGCTGATAAAAAATGCTCTGGAGCAGAGGAGGCTTCAAGAGGAGAACCGTGCTCTGAGGTCCAGTTTTGAGCAGCGCTATGAGATGGTGGGGGAAAGCCCTGCCATGAAGCGGATATGGGATACTATTAGGAGGGTGGCACCCACCAATGCTACCGTATTGATAGCCGGGGAGAGCGGCACCGGTAAGGAGCTGATCGCCAGAGCGATTCAGCGTAACAGTGGGCGCAGGCAATCCCCCTTTGTTCAGGTCAACTGCGCAGCAATCCCCGATGAGTTGATCGAAAGCGAGCTCTTCGGACATGAGAAGGGCTCCTTTACCGGAGCTACCGAGAAGAAAGTCGGAAAATTTGAGCAAGCGGATGGAGGGACCATATTTCTGGACGAGGTGGCTGATATGAGCTTCAAGACCCAGTCAAAGGTTCTGCGGGTGCTCCAGGAGGGAGAGGTGGAGCGGATAGGCTCTGCCAGAACCATAAGGGTAGATGTGCGGGTGGTCGCAGCCACCAATCAGAATCTGGAGGAGAGGATTCAGCAGGGGTTGTTTCGTCAGGACCTTTACTTCCGGCTAAATGTTATACCGATCTATGTCCCACCATTAAGGGAGCGAAAGACAGACATCCCCCTGCTGGTGAAGTATTTCACCGAGATCTATTGTCGGAACAACAACTTCAAGGAGAAGAGGTTTACTGATGAGGTTATGGCATTCTTTATGAAATACAACTGGCTGGGAAATATCAGGGAGCTGCAGAACACCGTGGAGCGATTGATAATTATGTCGAGGGATGAGGTAATAGATGTGGATGAAATACCGGAGAATATGCTGCAGGGGGGTAAGCTCTCGCCGCGCAGTTTAGGAGCATTTAATACCCTTAAGGAGTTCAAGGAGGTTTCCGAGCGGGAATTTCTGCTGTCAAAGCTTCGGGAAAACAACTGGAATATTTTACAGACAGCCAGAGCAATAGGCACGCCCCGGAGCAATCTTTACAAGAAGATGAAGCACTACAGTCTCCTTGCTCCTGAAGGCAGGGCTCGCCCCGACTCAGCAGGGAGGTAGACCGGGGGGAGATAGATCGGTTTCTTCTTGCAAATCGGGGGAAAATTATTTATATTTAAAAAGGAGTCCGAGTAGAGCAGATGGTCGCTGGTGCCCCCTAAGGCATCAGAGGAAAGTCCGGACTCCGCAGGGCAGTGTGCTGGGTAACACCCAGTGGGGGTGACTCCAAGGAAAGTGCCACAGAAAATATACCGCCTTGGGACTTGGTTCCCAGGGTAAGGGTGAAAAGGTGAGGTAAGAGCTCACCGCTCCAGCAGTGATGTTGGAGGCACGGTAAACCCCACACGGAGCAAGACCAAATAGGGAAACGCTTGAGTGTGGCCCGCACGATGTTTCCGGGTAGGTCGCAAGAGGTGTTGAGTAATCGACACCCTTAGATAAATGACCATTACCCCTCTTATGGGGGACAAAATCCGGCTTATGCTCTACTCGGGCTTTTTTGCTACCCTTCTTTGAGATTTTAACTGCTGTGAGAGTGTCCTTTTTTATCCGCTGAAAAAGGTGAGCCTCACTTTTCTTGGGGGAAGGGATTTTTATGTTGTAGTTCTTCCCCCCCTTTTCGCTACAATTAAGAGGGTAAATGCCAGAGTTTATCGAAAAGGGTCGGTTTGACAACTATCTTTTTCCCCATCTCCTCCTCTACCTGGTAGAGAAGAGGTTCACCGGGGAGCTGGTATTAGCCTCCGAGAGAGTTAATAAAGCTATCTATTTTCAGCAGGGGAGAATAGTCTTTGCCTATTCAAATGAGGAGAGGCTTCGTCTGGGGGAGCTTCTGATAAGTCGAGGGAAGCTGACGAAGGAGCAGCTAAAAGTAGCCCATCAGATGGTTGATAATAACCACCCTTTGGGCAGGGTGCTGCTGAGGCTCGGCTTTATTGGCAAAGAGGAGCTTCTGTTGGGGGTCAAGCGACAGATTGCTGGGGTCCTCCTCAGTACCTTTCAGTGGAAGGAAGGTTCCTATTGGATATACCCGGGGAAACTGCCCAAAGGGCTGGCTAAGTTGCCTCTCAATACCACTCAGTTGATATTCAATGGAATTCTTCAGATAAAGGATAAGAGATGGTTTGAAAAGCAGGTGGGAGACCCTTCGGCTGTATTGGAGTTGGATAGTAACTTTATGGCGGGGTATAGGCTGCTGTCTTACAATGAGATGGTCGACCTTATAATAACCAAGATTGATGGAAAAAGGAGTGTGGCGCAAGTTATATCCTTAATGGGGAGGGATAATACCTTTACGGCACTGCAAGTATTATGCGGTCTACTTTTGTTGAATCTATTGAAGAGGAAAAACAAGGGAAACTAATTCTTTCTTATCTTCCTATGGCTCCTCCCCCCTGGTTGCCCGAGGGGAAGGGAAACTGTTTCCTCGTCAGCTCGTGGGAGCAGGATTTAAAAGGGAATGTCCTCGTCAGTGATCTCTCCCTCTTCGTGGGTCTCCGTAGCAGATTCCTCAGGGGCTTCCTCGCGAGCCTCTTCAGGGCGACGACCAAGAAGTACTATCTCAGTGGAATTGACCTCGGTGGTTGTTCTCTGATTGCCGTTGCGGTCTTCCCAGCTGCGGCTGCGGAGCCTTCCTTCTATATACACCAGTCTTCCTTTGGATAAGTACTCGCCACAGAACTCCGCCCGCTTTCCCCAGGCAACAATCCGGTGCCATTCGGTGCGCTTTTGCTTTTCGTTGTTTCTATCAATCCATACCTCATCAGTGGCGATGTTGAAGTTGGCAACTGGAGTCCCGCTGGGGAGATATTTCAGCTCAGGGTCGCTCCCCAATCTCCCTAATAGTATCACTTTATTGACGCTGTTGATATTTCTCGCCATCTATCCCACCGTTATCTTTCTATGATTGACGACCTTCCTGAGGCGGGGGGTTAAGCCCCAGGCTCTCTAATTTCTCCCGAGCTATGCGGGCTTCGTTAGAGGTGGGGAATTCCTTGATTAGCTGTTGCAGCTGGATGACCGCCTGACCTATCTGATTCAGCTCAAAGTAGGAGAGGGCTTTCTTCAGGTGGGCGGCTGGAAGCTTATCCCCCTGTGGGTAGTTCATAATCACCTTATCAAACTCCTTCACCCCCTGCAGAAACTTCCCCTGGCTGTAATAGCACTCTCCTATCCAATACTGGGTGTTATCAGCCAGCTCGGAATCGGGCAATAGGCGGAGAAATTCTTGGAAGCCGTTTATAGCCAAGTCGTAATTCCCCCTCAGATAATCGGCATAGGCGGTATCGTATAGGGACTGGGGGGAGGAGGGGGTCTCTTCGGAGGGCTGAGGAGCTTCGGTGGTCTCTGGAAGGGGTTCCCCCCTCTGCTCAGGGTATGGGGTGAGGGGAGGTCGGCTGAGTTGCAACCCAGCCACCTGCTGGGATAGGGAGGAAATGCGGAAGTTGGTGTCGTCAAGCTTCTCGCTCAGCATCTGGAGCTCAGTGGTCAGGGTGTCAATTTTGATCAGAGTATCCGTCTGGCTTCGCTTGATAGCCTCCAATTGTCCGGTTATATCCTTTTTAAGCCTTTCCAGCTCTCTATCTAGGGCAGCATCCTTCTGCTCCAGCTCCATCACTTGGGTTCTAACCTGGTTTATATCTTCCTGCATTAGGAGGAGTTCCCTGTTGCTGGCACATCCACTCGAAAGGACGGCGATAAGAGAGAGGGTGATGAGAATTTCGTCTTTTCGCAATATAGCTTACCTCCTCTCAAATAGTTCTCGTATAGGAGAGCTTACTTTGAGATTATCAGGAAGTGAGCTCTACGGTTTTTTGCCCAGGCGATCTCGTTGTGACCGGGGTCGAGGGACATCTCTTCACCATAGCTTATGTTTTTGATTCGCTCGGGGCTGACCCCCAGGGCGGCAAGGAAGGCACTGACGCTTCGAGACCTTCGCTCCCCCAAGGCGATGTTGTACTCGTTAGTTCCTCGCTCGTCGCAGTGCCCCTCAATGAGAATGTGCACTGTCGGGTTAGCCAGCAGCCAGCGGGCGTTCTCTTCCAGAGTGTTAGCCCCCTCGGGCTTGATATTGTACTTATCAAAATCAAACTGGATGTCCTTGAGCACGGCCATCTGGTTATAATCATTTACTGTTAGCTCCCCCTTCTCCACTTTGCCAGCCTCCCACTCTTCAGCGGTGGCTGGCTTCTCTACCTCCTCGGTGGCTACCTCCTCAGGGGGAGCGGGAGGCTTTTCCTGAACTGGCTTCTCGGCGACGGTCTTGACCGGCTTCGCCCGCTTGGCACAGGAGAAAGAGAAAGCCAGCATCAGGATTAGCAGAAAACTTATTAAGACTGAAAATTCCTTCTTCTGCCAACGCATGGAGCCCTCCTTTTGATAAAACATTGTCCCTTTATCTGTTTTTGCCCTCGTTTTTTCACCCTACTCCCCCCAACGAGACCAGCGGGGGGAGGTATTGTTGCCCCTGGTGGTTAGCTGTTTTTGGTTGGAGCCATCGGGGTCCATAGTGTAAATATGGTAGCTGCCACTTCGGTTGGAGGAAAAGACAAGGTGGCGCCCGTCAGGTGACCAGCAGGGGTTCTCATTGCTGCCGCTGTTTATGGTCAACCGCCTCAGCTCTTTGGTGGTGAGGTTGATGACGAAGATGTCAAATGTACCGCCCACGCGGGAGGCATAGGCGATCTCTAAGCCGTCGGGAGACCAGGAAGGGGTGTCGTTGTAACTGCCCTGGCGGGTAAGTCGGGTGATGTTGGTTCCCTCAGCGTCCATGATGTAGATTTGGGGGGTGCCACCCCGGTCGGAGGTAAAGGCTATTTGCCTGCTGGTTGGTGACCAGCAGGGTGAGGTGTCGATGGAGTGGTGGCGGGTAAGTCGGACTAAATCACTTCCATCGGCTTTTACCATATAGATTTCGGCGTTTCCGTCACGGCTGGAGGTGAACAAGAGCCTTTTCCCATCGGGGGACCAGTCGGGAGTGGTGCTCATCCCCAGGTTAGCCATAAGTCGGACTATATTCCCCCCCTGCCGGCGTAAAAGATAGAGGTCTGGATTCTGTTCCAGATAAGAGGTAAAAGCTATCGCATCACCATCGGGGGAAATAGCGGGAAAGAGATTTATCGACTGGAAATAGGTGATGCGGCGCTGGCTGTGCCCGTCGTAATCCATCATGTATATCTCTTTGTCTCCCTCCTTATCGGATACAAAGACAATCTGGGTGTTGGCTACCCCCTTCTGACCGGTATAAGTGCGGAATATTTCGTCAGCCAGGGTGTGGGCTATAAGTCGGTGCTGGTCAGCTTCGGAGCGGTATCTCTTTCCGAGCATCATCTTACCGGTCTTCACATCAAAGAGCCTACTTTCCACTATAAGCTTCTCTTCTTCGCAGATGACATTCCCCTCCAGCAAGGCTTCGGCTCCTATGGAGGCCCAGTCTTCAAAGTTTATCCTCTTCTCATCGAGAGGGGGGATAAGGCTGTAATACTCTTTCTTGACCACCTGAAAGATTCCAGAGAATTGCAGGTCGTCCCAGATAACCTGGTGGAGCTTCTGGGCAGCCGATATGGTGGATTCCGAACGCTCCTTAGGACGGAAGTCGGGAAGGGCTATATTGATTCTCACTCCCCCTTTGCCGTATATCTTACCGCGAATGTCGGGAACCTGCTGTTGAGGGTAGAAAAGGGTGGTCCAGCAGAAAAGGGCGAAGGTAGCTATTAAAGCGGGTTTTATTCTCATCTTGTTCCCTTTTAGCTGACTGCTCTAATAGACGAATTCATATTGAGCTATTAGTTTATCCTTCTTTATCTCCCAGGGCAATGGTGGGAATGGGCTGGAACGGAGCACCGCCCGTAGGACTGCTTGGTCGAGGGCAAAAATACCAGTGCCCTGGATAATCTCCGCATCGGCTATGGTGCCATCCTTCAAGATGGTGAAGCTCACCAACACGACCTTCCCTTTGGTAGCCGGGCTGGCTACTGAGGTGGTCCAGTTGCTGCGCAGGATATTGGTAAGGTTTACCTGATACCAAGCTAACTCTAAGCTGATGGAGTCTAGGTCTCCCAGACCGCCTCCACCTCCACCGATGCCACCACCTCCACCACCAAAGCCCGAGCCTCCTCCAATGCTTCCCCCGATAGCCCCTACATTGCCCCCCCCCCTTATTCCACTCCTGCTTCCCTTCTGAGAGGTGGTCTTACTCTTCGGTTGAGTCTGTCTGACTGGCTGGGGAGCTGGTTTCTGGGATTTTGCCTCCTTTTTGAGCACCGGGGCTTCGGTTTCTGTATGGGAAAAGGTGAGCTCCGGCTTCTTTTCCTCCTTAACCTCAGCCGGGCTGGTCTCCTCCTCGGGCTCGCCTCCAGCAGGTTCCCCTTGGGGCAGACCCCATCCTTCGCCTCCGCCGCCTCCACCCCCACCACCTCCTCCGCTTCCTCCAAAGCCCGGCAGAGAAGGGAACTCGACTAGGCTGGCACTTATGAACTTGGGAAAGGAAGAACGGGGGGAGGAGAAAGAGGGAAGCAAAGCGATAGATATAATAAGAACCCCGTGGAGAAGGAGGGAAAGGAAGAGCATAGGTAGCAGGTTGCTTTGCTGTTGCTTTCTTTTTTCGAGAAGCTGGTTTGTTTCCATAGGGCTATCTTCTTTGGGCAGTTTCGGGCAAGGGGGTGGTGACCAACATCACCTGTTCAATACCTGCCCCCCTCACCTTGTCCATTATGAGGAGCACGAACCCATAGGGGATATCCTTATCTGCCCGGAGGAATACCGGTTGGTTGGGGCTCAGCAGGGCTATTTTGGATAGACGGTCGTCAAGGAGGTTTATATGGACCGGGTCTTTATTTATGTAGATGCGTCGACCATTTCTTATGGTGATGACAAACCTTCTGGCGGAGGTATCATCACCGGAGACGGTTTTAGGCAAGTTCACATCTATGCCATGATACATAAAAGGGGCGCTGATCATAAAGATGATCAACAGCACCAGCACCACATCTACCAGGGGTATCACATTCATCTGGCTCAAGGAGCCGGTTGTCCTTCTTTCCCTTTCGTGAAGTTCCATAGTGGTCTCAGGTAAAGTTTCTCTCAGTTATACTGATAAATTCGGAGGAGAAATCGTCCATCTCCGATGCCAGGATTTTTATCTTATTGAGGAAGTAGTTGTAGCCGATTACCGCAGGTATAGCTGCCAGCAATCCCGCAGCGGTAGCCACCAGAGCTTCTGATATGCCAGGGGCAACCGTAGCCAGATTAGCCGTCCCTCTGAGCCCGATAGACTGAAAGGCGCTGATGATTCCCATGACGGTGCCGAAAAGCCCTATGAAGGGGGAGACACTGGCAGTGGTGGCCAGAAAGTTGAGGCTCCGCTCTAACTTGTTTATCTCTACCATTGAGGCTCGTTGCAGAGCTCGGTTTATGCTGTCGATATTATAAACCGACACCTTGGGTTTAACCGATAGTTCCGCCTTCCCGGGATTAGCTTTCAGGTAGCTTGTTCTTAGCTGATAGTTCAACTCATTGAAGGCAGCCTGGAACAGTCCCACCAGGGGGCTGTGTTTCAAGTTCTGGCACACGGAGCTGACCTCTGAGAACTTCCCACTCTTGCGAAAAATCCCCAGGAAAGCTCTGCTCTGACGCCCAGCTCTCTTGAGGAGACGGTATTTATCTACCATAATCGCCCAAGAGACGATGGAGAAGAATAACAGAATAAGAAGCACCCCTTTGACCAGGGGACCGGAGCTTTTTACCAAATCTACCACGCCCCCCCGGAAAGCAAGGGGCTGTCCCATTAGCATACAACTAACCATTGAGCAAGACAGCATCTTTCCACCTTTTGATTATTTATATCATCAAATAGGGTGAAAGTCAATCTAAAAGCTAAGGATATAGAACAGATGCCGGCGGGAACGAAGCCATAACTCTTTGTTTTAAGGGGTAGTTCCAACTCAAGCAAAAAGGGTGTAGGTTATGATACCGATCTGGATGACCCCTAACAGAGACTTTATACCAACAGCAGCCACCCGTCCCAGCAGAGAGCCTACTCCAGACAGAAAAGCCGCGGAGAACTGCTTCCCCGAAAGGTATTCCAGTAAGAAAGCCCCGGCGAAGGCGCCCAAAATAGCTCCCAGCAGAGCTCCCAACCCGAAGAGGAGGGGAGCCATCAGCAGGGCACCAGCTACCGCTCCGACCACCGCCCCTATCATCCCCCTGCGAGTAGCTCCAAACTTAGATGCTCCGACCGCCCCAGCAAGGAACTCCAGCAACTCGGCTACTACGGCTATAAGAGCCACCAGAAGCAGAGGGTTCATACCGAGCTTATCAAAATGGGTTAGCAGAGCATAGATGAAGGCTACCCCAGCAATAATGGCAGTGCCCGGCAGGGCGAAAATGATGGATAGCAACCCTCCCAAAAGAAACAGATAGAGAAGAAGGTAGCCTATTATTTTAACCGCCACTTTGCTGCGAGGAGAATGGGATAGATATTTTTATTTCTAAAAAGGGTTATCGTTTACCTTTAGCTGGGGAGATTTGCTGCCAGATGACCAGCACCGGACTGGCAATATATATGGAGGAATAGGTCCCCACTATAATCCCTACCATCATAACAAAGGCGAAACTGTTAATTACCGCTCCTCCGAGGAAATAGAGGCAAATGACCACTATCAGGGTGGTGGTGGTGGTCAGTATGGTTCGGCTGAGGGTCTGATTGATGCTCTTGTTGATGACCTTTTCCAGAGGCTCTCTTCTCAAGAACTTCAGGTTATCCCTCACCCTGTCGAAGACTACTATGGTATCGTTCAGAGAGTAACCGACGATGGTCAGTAGTCCGGCTACGATGGGGAGGTTGAACTCCCTTCCCGACAAAGCGAAAAGGGAGGTGGTGATGGTGACATCGTGCACCAGAGCAATGATAGCCGCTATGGCGAAGCGGAACTGGAAGCGAAAAGTGATGTAAAGGAGAATTCCTACCAGGGCAAAGGTGATAGCAGCCACCGCCTTCCGGCGGAGGTCGGCTCCCACCTTGGGCCCTACCATTTCTATTTGAGAGATGTGGAAGCTTCCCAGGAAGAAATCCCTCTTTAGGGTCTCCATTATCTTCTGACTCATTCCGGGGAGAGAGGCGAGCTGTTGGAAGCTGCTCAATAAGCCACTGTTTTCATCTCGTAACTGGACGATTTGCTGAGCTATCTCCTCCAAGGCGGAAGCTGATGCTGACTGCTGCTCCAGCAACTGGCTGATCACCTCTCTGCCGGTGTTATTGAGGTCGATAAGCCCCCTTTTAAGGGCATCTTGTTCGGTAGGACTACGAAGGGCATTGATGGCCGTCTTCGAAGCCTCTTCTTCCAGCGTTTTTTCCGATTGCCCTGACGCTGCCTCCTCTTGTCCTCTGTTGAGGGTAATCATCTCTATCCTGATTAACACTTCCCTTTCATCCCCGAAGGTCTGGATTTGGGTATCCCCCAGTTTCAAATTCACCATCTTATTTCTGATGTTGTCTATAGAGGGCGGGTTTTGGAAGATGAGACGGATCATTGTCCCCCCGACAAAGTCAATGCCGTAGTTCAGTCCCCCCTTGATAATCATGAATAATATCCCGGCGAAGATTAACAAAGCGGACAGGGAGAGGAAGATATACCTCTTGCTCAGGAAGTCTATATTGGTATCACCGAAAAATTTCATAGCTTAAATGCTTAACTTTTCTATCCGCGGTCCCCGACGGAAGATGGTAGCCTCAAAGATGGTTCTGGAGACGAAGACCGCCGTGAACATGCTCGCCAGCACCCCCACACTCAGGGTGACGGCAAAACCTTTCACCGGACCGGTGCCAAATTCGAATAGGAAGAGAGCGGCAATGAGGGTGGTGAGGTTGGCATCCAGAATGGTGCGCCACGCCTTGCGGAAACCCGAACTCACCGCAGTCCTCACACTTTTTCCCTGACGCAGCTCTTCCCGGATACGCTCGAAAATCAGCACATTGGCATCCACCGCCATCCCTATGGTCAGAATAAAACCGGCAATCCCCGGCAAGCTCAGGGCTGCCCTGAAGTAGGCTAATACCCCCAGAACGATAACTATATTAAGCAGCAGAGCTACCACTGCATTAATCCCCGTTTTCTTGTAATAGATTAACATAAAGAGGATGACCAGAAGCAGACCGGTGACCGCCGCGTAGATACCGAGTTTGATGGAGTCCCTGCCGAGGGAGGGACCTATGCTCCGCTCTTCCAGATAAGTCATAGAAGCCGGCAAAGCCCCTGATTTTAGCAGAAGGGCTAAGTCTCCGGCTTCCTGGAGGGTGAAGCTCCCGGTTATTTGCCCTCTGTCGCTTATTCTTGATTGGACTCTCGGATATGAATGCACTTTATCATCCAGGACAATGGCTACTAAATCCCCGATATGCTGGCTGGTGTAACGGCTGAACTTGCGCGCCCCTTCGGCGTTCAGGGAGAAGGAGACTGCCGGGAGATTGTTTTCGTCTTGGCCCCGCGTCGCATCTTTTAGGTCTTTGCCAGTGACAATGGCTGCTTTTCTCAACAGGATGTAAGGGGTAGTCCCCTCATCAAAGGGGTCATATCCCACCACCGGCAGCAGCTCCGTCCCCTCGGGTGCGGAGCCCTGAAGCTGTCTCATAGCTTCCTCTCGGGAGGGGTAGGGACCGGAGACCACCTCTTTCCATTCCAGTTGAGCGACTGTTTTGAT
>Ga0209979_1003796_pt1 | contig 13012 bp, 9 predicted proteins | sample AnhtaG_FD_183114 | JGI IMG/M metagenome (GOLD analysis project Ga0209979, IMG submission 183114) | Deep subsurface microbial communities from Anholt, Denmark to uncover new lineages of life (NeLLi) - Anholt_01485 metaG (SPAdes) (version 2) | ecosystem: Environmental > Aquatic > Marine > Oceanic >...
AGGGCGAAGCCCAATAGAATGACGGCGGGAGCGGCAACAAAGGTCACCAAAGAGCGGTATGGGTTCTCGACGTCGCTGGACAGGTCGATTAGAATCAGGATCAAGAATAGAAAACCACCAGCCAAAAACAATGCCCCCCCTAAAGCAGCCAGGGGATGTCTGAAAAGAGTGCGTTTTCTTGTCGGTTTAGCCATATTGAATCCACAGAGGCTGCAACAATAGCTGGTAAGCACTGACTTCCATACAACAAAATACACCTCTTCTGTCGGAGAGACAACAGATGAAGTTCACTTCTTTACGGTGACTACGCACTCTTGATAAAAGGATCACCAGTGTGCAGACTAAAATAGGGCGAGTAATTGAATCAAGTTGATTGATTATATCCTTTTACTCGTGCCTGATTTTTCGCTCCCCAATCCTGGCCATCAGAATAGGTAATCTCTTGTGCCACTGGTTGAACAGCCCCATCCCATGAATGCTCAGAGAATAATGCGAAAGAATGCTGTCCTGCAGAATCTCGTAGGTGCGGGTCACTTCCATGCCTTCTTTGTGGCACCTGCCGCACGTAAAGGGAATGTTGAATTTGTTCACTCTCGAATTGGGCGCCTGGGGTCCGGTGATGTCGTGAGCGCCATGACAGTCCCAGCACTGGGGCGCGAGTCTTTCTCCGGCTTTTACTGCCTGGCCATGGAGACTTCCGGCGTAGACTCCTGCAACCTGATCATGACACATGCCGCAGTCGACCGGCTCGACATTTTCCTCGTGAGGGAACTCAGCCTCGGCTAAGTCGGCATGGCAGTCGACACACTCAAAATCACCATGGACCGACTTGCGGTAGATGGCTTCGTCAACAAAAAGGGAGATTTCTTTCCCCTGTCGCTCGGCCGTCAAATCAGGATCTTCGTGGCAGGCAAGGCAGTCGTCCACTGTCTGGGCACGGAGGCCAACCATCGAAGTAAGGGGTAACGCCAATGTCAATACCCATGTTACCCCGCAGGAAGGCGATAGCCGCCCGCTTTGTCGATGAATCCGCATCATATCTTAAATGGTATCGCCGCTTAGGATAAATCAGCCTTTCACTTCATCCCCGCCACTAGACGAATCTGTGGCTGGCATATCCTGAAGGATCGGGTCATCTGGATGCTCATGCTGATACCATTCCAGCGGCATTTTGCCGGTAAGCCATGATGGATTCATGGGATAGACAGACGGGCTGAAGATTGTTGAATACAAGTGCCAAACAAAAATGGCCAGCACCGCCAGCCACGCCTCATAATAATGAATCACCAGCATCACATCAAGAAATCCTTTCGGAAACCACCTCACCGCAATGTTGTCAAACCACAAAAAGAAGCCGGTGATGATCATCAGCACTGATCCCCACGCCAGCGCCCAGTACTCCGCTTTTTCTACATAACTGAACCGGCTGAAGTGGGGCCTATTCTTTTTTAGGCCAAGGTTGTACTGCAACATTTCTAAGAACTGGCGGAAGTCACGCTTGACCGGAAAGATATCTCGCAGGAACCCACGACCGCTATCAGTTGCAAGATACAGCACATGCCAGATAGTGGTAAGAATGAAAATCACCGCTGCCACTCGATGGATTATTCCCCGAAGAGCAAAGCCGCCCTCCCAGCCAAAGAGCCATTGCACCCAGAAAGCATCCGAAAACCGTAGCGAAAATCCACTGATGCCTAGCACGATGAAACTGACCATTAAAAAGGTATGTTGCCAGACCTCATTGAAGGTCATCCGCCTGATCTGCTTTTTCAGTTTAACCAGAATGATCTGTTTGCGCAGGTCAACCAGCCAGTGCAATACCATCGTTCCGATGATCAGTACAATCGCCACGATGTAGACTCTTGAGATAAATCTTGCCAACGGCGTTCGCGAGATACCGGGTATGGCATGGATCGGCGTCACCGCCAGCGCTGCCGAGATCCCCGGATGACACTCTCCGCAAGTCTTCTGCAGATTCGCCGGATGAATCGACGAGGTCGTGTCGGTGTGTGCCAGAATCCTGTGCGCACCGTGACAGGAGGCACAGTTGGCTACCGTGACGTCTCCAGCTTTGCTCTTGAGTCCATGATAACTGTCGACCCAGGTTTGCAAGCGACCGGTCGGGATGCCGTACTTCTCATTCAGAGAGGCTGATTCGTGGCACGGCGCACAGGTCGCCTCGGCCACCCGGGTGGGACTGACCGGCGAACGGGGATCGCTCGGCGAGATGATTACGTGCTCACCGTGGCAGTGGGTGCATACCGGCGAGTCGGTCTCGCCGCGAGCTACCAGTTTGCCGTGGATGCCCTCCCAGAAATCGTTCTCGATGTTGTGGTGGCACTTGCCGCACGTTTTGGGAATGTTGAAATGGTTGATTGAAGATTCCGGATGACCCGGTCCCAGAATCCGATGGGCCGTCCCTCCGGTAGAATGACAGTCATTGCAGGTCGCCGCCAGGTAGACCCCGCCAAGAGCAGCCTTGCCGTGCACGCTGCTTTTGTACACCTCGATCGCCCTGCCATAAAGGAGATCATGTTTCCTGGTCAGGTCGAGGTTCTCATGGCAGCGCCCGCAGGTCTCAGGAAGATGGAGAGGATTGACTTGAGATTCCCGACGGCTGCAGGGAAGGATATCATGTGTGCCATGACAGTCGGCGCAGCTCGGTATGTCACCCCCGTCTCTCACTTCGAGGCGGCCGTGCTGCTGGTAGGTCTCGGCCTCAGCACTGTGACAGTTGCCGCAGTCAACTCTCGGCAACATCTCGTCATGCGGCAGCTCCTCTATGGCTGTATGGCAATCGACGCAGGCCATCTCGCCATGGACCGACTTCCGGTAGGTACGTTCATCAACAAAAAGGGATACTTCTTTTCCCTGCCGCTCGGTGGTCAAATCAGGATCTTCGTGGCAGGCCAGACAGTCGTCATTCGTCTGAGAACGCGCCGAGATGCTCGCCAGCATCAGCACTATAGTTAAAGGCCATTTACCCACTGTTGCCTCTTTCCTCACGGCCAACTCGATCAATGCCATCTTTGACTTGCACAAGTCTGTCATGATTCCGGCGGCCAGAATTACCGGCAAGATACCACAACAATAGCCGGTAAGCACGGACTTCCATAACCAACAAAATACACCTCTTTTGTCGGAGAAGCAACAGATGAAGTTCACTTCTTTACGGTGACTGCCCACTCTTAATAAAAGGATCACCAGTGCGCAGACTAAAAAAATGGCGATTAGTTGGATCAAGTAGGTTAATTATATCCTTTTACTCTTGCCTGATTTTTCGCTCCCCAATCCTGGCCATCAGAATAAGTAATCTCTTGTGCCACAATCCATTACCCCCTTCGTGGGGAAAGAGCGATTTTTTACTTGATTTTTGCTTTTGCTATTGACAAGTTGTTAAGCAAAACAAAGATGATGTGTACCTCTGCAGGTAAGTCATGACAAAAACCATTACTCGCTTACAGCAATCGGCCGTGTGTATGGTCTATCTTGCCTTACTCACCGCCGTCCATTCCCCGGCAACTTTGTGCCAGGTCTTCGAACCGGACGACGAAACCTGCCTGATGTGCCACGAAGAATACGACAAGGGCTTGGCAAAGACAGTTCACAGGTTAAGCTCCGAGGTTGAAAACGCCACGTTCCGCATAGGCTGCGTCAGTTGCCACGAAGGTGGCGAGGTACACGCTGATGATCCCTCGGCCGAGAATATTACTAATCCAGCCAAAATGACGACTACTGCCGTCAATTCGACTTGTACCCAGTGCCACCAACCGCATACAGAGATGGACAATGTTGGTTTCGATCCACATATCGGTGAAGACCTGGCCTGTACCTCCTGCCACAGTATTCACAACGGCGTCACGGCCCTTCTGATGGACGAAGAGGCACAATTCTGCGGCAAATGTCATGTGAGCGCTGTCAATGCCTTTAAGAAGCGGTCGAATCATCCCCTTATCGATGGCAATCTCACCTGCTTGAGTTGTCATAATTTCACCGGCCGGGGCAATCCAGACTATGGATACGGAGGCAATGCTAATTGTTACAGATGCCATCCCGAACAAAGCGGTCCGTACATGTATGAACACGGGGCTAGCAGCTCCTTCACGACCGAAGGCGGCGGTTGCACCGCTTGCCACTTCCCTCACGGAAGCCCCAACGAGAGGCTTCTAAATCAGCCGAATAACAGTCTCTGTCGCCAGTGTCATGGTTTGCCGCCAGCCCACGCAACAGCCCACAACGGAGAGGGAGCCAGTTTTGGTTGTCTTGAGTGTCACAGTGAAGTTCACGGATCGTACGATAACAGCCATCTGCTGGATCCCCAGCTTGGCATCAAAATCGGGGGCAGCCCCGGTTCGTGCTTCTGCCACAACGTGGGCGATTGAGGAGGGCAGCTATGAAACTAAGTATAAGATTTCAATTCTTAGTAATTTTCATCTTAATGATCATGCTATCTGTCGGGGTGACCGGGTCCGAGTACGACGGGGTTGTTAAGGTGGGCTTCGTTTACGTTGACGATGAAGGTAACCGGGGAGTAAATCAATCCACCTATAACCTCTATGAAGGTGCGGCCTTGTCGCTTGAGAAGTTCAGCTACCGTTTTGATGACGGGACGCGAGTTTTTGGCAACTTTAGAAATATAACCCTAAACAACCGCAACCTTGTGCTTGGTGTCACCAAAAGCGGCCTTTATGGTCTGACTATGAGAAACAACCAGTACCGGCGCGCCTACAATTTTCAGGGCAGTAGATTCACACGGCGTCATCAGACAAACGGTCAGTTCTGGCTGCAACCCCATCGGTACCTAAAACTGTTCGGTGGCTATGGCCAAACGAGAAAGAAAGGTCAGATGGTTGATCTTTTTGAACCATCAGGCAACACCGCCCTCACCACGGTTGATTACACTCAGAAATACTTCAACGCTGGGGCGAGGCTTAAACATAAACGCAGTGTTGCCGAGCTCGAATATCGTGGTTCTGATTACTCCGATGACACCAACGATGCCAATGATCGAAGTAGCAAACGGTTCAAGCTGACCGTTGCAACTCCTCTCCCGAAATATGAAAACTTGCTGGTTAACGGTGGTTTCCAGCGTTTCGAAAGTGAGATTCCGAATCAGATTGATACATTAACAGCCAACACTGTCTGGGGAGGGCTGAAGTTCTTTTATGGTGACGGCTATAGCCTGAGATACAGTTTCATTTTTGATCGCTCCCGCCGTACCGGCGACCTCTCGGCCACCGACAACATCAGTCACGCCGTCTACGGCAGCAAGCTGTGGCGGGGTCATGGTGGTTTCTCAGTTGGCTATCGTTACAAGATCAACGACGACGTTCGGGACGAAGTTACGACCAACGGCTACTTTTTCTCCGGGTGGGTTAACGTGGTACCCGAAGTGACCCTCAAAGCCGGCTTCGGCTCTGAAAAGAAGGAAGTGCAGGAGGGACGTACTCTGACCGGCGACGAGGATTTCACACGGTATTGGGCCTCAGCTAAGTACAAATTCACACTTGGCTTTGTCCGGGTAAAGTTGGCAAATAAGAAAACAGAGAACGACGACATCGGCAGCAGCGCCGAGTTTACGCGCGTGGCGACTGACCTGTCGCTCTTTTCAGAGAATTACGGACAACTTCAAACCTCATACGCATATCTTGATGGCGACTTTGAAAACAGCGGTGGGGCTTTTCGTTTCCGGGAACACGTTGTAACGGGCGATCTGCTCTCGGCGGCGTACCATAATAACCTACGGGCCGGATTTGGTGGAACCTACATGCGTAGCAAACGGGACCTTGATGTTGAGAGCTTCTTGGTGCGCTTGACCGGCGTTTATTCATTCAGCCATGATTATAAGGTCGAAGTCGTTTATTCCGCCTTTAATTTTGATGACCTGGCTGATCCTTCACCAACTTACAGCCGGTATTATACCGCCAACGTGGTCGAGGTAAACCTTGCAAAAGAACTCTGATAATAGTATTCAACTTTTCTGTCTTAAGGCTGAAAAGTGATTAAAAGAAAGTCCAAAAAAACAATATTCAAAGAAGGAGCTGAGGCTCCAGAAGGAGGAAGCAATGAGTAAAATCAAACTGACGGCTTTGGCCCTGACTGCTTTTGCGCTACTCCTCCCCGGCTGCGAACGGGAAATAACGGGCAACGTGGAGCTGGCAGACAACAGTTCCGCCAGCTGCTTCACCTGTCATAGCGATCAGGACATAAAGCTGACGGTTGCACGCGAGCAGTACGAAAACTCAGTCCATGCTGCCGGCGCAAACTCCAATCGGAACCGGCTGTATAACACCCGTTATCAAAGCTGTGAGAGGTGTCATACTCATGAGGGTTTCATCGCCGAGGTGACAGGCGTAGAGGCGGCTGGTGATAACTTTTCGCCGATTACCTGCTTCACCTGCCACAAGCCGCACAGCTCCGGCAACCTTGAGCCGCGGGTTACGGAGGCAGTGGTACTCGAGGATGGAATCAGCGTTTTTGACCGCGGTCCTGCCAATCTTTGCGCTTCCTGTCACCATGGTCGGGAAAATGTATTAACCCTCGTTGTGGACAGTGTCGAACTCGATTCGCGCTTTGGTCCACATCACAGCAATCAGAGTGACATGCTCATTGGCGCTAACGCTTACGAGTTTGCCGATTACGCATACACCAATTCATGGCACAGCACCGGAGTAACCAACGGCTGTGTCGAGTGCCACATGAGCAAGTCTATGCATGAGTCCGTCGGCGGGCATAGTTGGACCATGGAAAACGAGGACCGGCACTTTGTAAACTTGAGCGGCTGTAACCAAAGCGGCCAAAACGGCGAAAGTAGCTGCCACGTCACCCCCCTGGACTCGCTTAACCGGGTGGCCCATGCCGACTTTGATGGAGACGGCGACGTGGAAGGGGTTCACGATGAAATAGAAGGACTTCTTGAGAGTCTGCACACACTTCTTGAGCTCGCCGGCCTGGTCGACGAGGACGGCGACCCCCTTTCTGTAGTTGTCCCAGATGCCGATTCAGCCGGAGCCGTGTTCAACTTCAAGTTTGTCGAGGAGGACCACTCCCACGGTATCCATAATACAGACTACGCTGTGGGTCTTTTGCAGTCGTCTATCAATTACATGGCCACGGGCGATCCCAACGGCGCACCGGCCACCAATCGTTCCACAGAGCGGTTGGTCTCTGCTCACTAAGGATAAACTCCGCTGACGGAACAAGCCCCTTCCTTTACGAAGGGGCTTGTTTCCAGGCTCGACAGTAGAGCCATGCCATGCCGCAGGTTCCTCTTCGTCTGCCGGTTTGGCTTTTGTGTCGGGTCAAGCGTAACCTTGAGGATTTCCGAGCCTGTTTTGGCGCTCTATCTCCAAAGGAGCAGGCAGAAGCACTTCAATGCATCCTCAAGGACGTAATCCTGGAGCAAGACAAGATCATACTGGAGATCTTTGAATTGCCTGAACTGTTGCCTGGTTCGAAAAATCGTTCAAAATGGCACCCCCGGCAGGACTCGAACCTGCTACCCTCTGCTTAGAAGGCAGATGCTCTATCCGGATGAGCTACGGGGGCAATTTATTCCATTTGTTTCAGCAACCCCCGGGACTGCGAGTACTGTTGCCCCGCTCAGCATCTACAGCCTGGGTTTTGCCGCTAAGCTCTGTAGCTTGGCTGTTTTTTCTCCAGCCGTTCTTTGCACCTATACTAAACTATGCTGTTTGAGGGCATCTTGCAAGCGAATTCTCGAGGTGGAGCGGCCAGTAAATCACAAATATAACTGACATGGCGATGCCCGTCTCGTGAGCGACTACCCCCTTAACGACTGCAATCGACATGAGCTTAGACCTTCAGGTGTATTATCGGCTCCAACCTATCCTTCAAGAACCGCCCTATCTCGCCAGGACATTCGTAAGTAAATTCAGAACTATGTGTATTCCTTGATCTCTCCGGCTCTTACGAACTTTGTATTCGCACCCAATCGCTTCGCCGTTTTTACTAACGACCGGATGTTGTCTTCCATGTAGTCCAGGGAATACAGCGGGCTATTATTATCGATTAATACCATTTCGCTTTCATAAATAAAGAATTTCTGTGGTCGGCGTACGTCCTCGTGCGCCGACTTCTCTGTGGGACGCGGCGGACGGGGACGTCCGCCGCGCACGAATAACCAGGATACGGTATTTGATTATAGCGAAGAAGTAATCCTCGACGTAAACACCGGCTCAGGTCCGTACACCGGGCACGTCGATCCGCCGGTCAATGCTCATAATGGTCCAACCCGGATGAGAGTGCGCCTTAACTACAACTCGTACCCGCCGCCATGTGGCGTCACTACTTATGGTGAGGTTGAGGATTACACGATCATTGTTGAAGGTGGTGGTTGTTGTGAGCTGCGAGGTAACGTTGATCATAGTGGTGCGATCAACGTGGCCGACCTGATCTACCTGGTTGATTTCCTATTCTTTGACGGCACGGCGCCCCCGTGTGAAGAGGAGGGCAATGTTGACGGTACTGGTGGGATCAACGTTGCTGACTTGACCTACCTGGTTGAATTCCTGTTTTTCAATGGGCCGGCACCTCCGCCATGTTCTTAGGGATGACAATTGCGCCTAAGCGCTGAGTAAGGAGTGAAGCGGAGAAGGATGGTCCTTCTCCGCTTTTTTACAATCCTATCGAGGAGTTGGTACACGAAAACATGCACCAACCAAAACTGTGTTGTAAATACTGAGGGCGTTATGACCACGGTTTTATCGGCAGAGGCAAGAGGCTCACCCTTTTCTTCCTCCTGCCAGCCCTTTGGGAAATTCTCAACTCCCTTTGCGGGCTGATTCCAGCGACTGTTTAGCCTTGACAGGCTAAGGTGAGGCGTATATTATTCTATGGCTTTATCCGTTGGGTACCAGTAGGTTGAACCGGAAAAGATTGACTGAACATGGGTAGCAGCGCAGATGTCCGATAGCTCCGTATACGCCGGCATTGATATAGGCGGGACGAACATAAAGTTTGGCCTGTTTGATGCCTCAGGGAAAATTCTGTACAAAGAACACCGACCCACGCTCGCCGAAAAAGGTTCCACACCGCTGATGCATCTGGTCGGCAACATTGGCGAACGACTATTGTGTGCTGCCGCCGAGGAAAACTACCCGGTCAAATGGCTCGGAGTGGGCACCCCCGGTGCAGTTGACTGCCGTACCGGTATAGTCATTGGCCCCTGCCCCAATATCGACGGGTGGCAGGGGATGGAAATCGGCAGGATTCTCGGCGAGCGGTTAAATTTGCCGGTGTGGGTCGACAATGACGTCAACGCCGTTGCCCTGGCCGAGGCGAAATTCGGCGCGGCCACCGGGGTTGGATCGGCGGTGTTCGTAACGGTCGGAACTGGTGTGGGAGGGGCGGTAATCATCGATGGCAAACTATGGCGCGGGGCGACCTATTCCGCCGGGGAGCTGGGACACATGACCATAAACTTTGACGCTTCGCTCACCCATGCCGGCATACCCGGCACAATTGAAACCTACTGTTGTTCACAGGCAATCATTGAGCGTGCCAGGGTAAGGCTAAAGAAAAAGATGTCACCGATATTTGAAGAGGTACTGGAAAGCGATCTCAACAACCTCACCATTAGAAAGGTATTTTCAGCGGCGAAAAAGGGCGATGAAATTGCCAGGGACGTACTCAAAGAAACCGCCGGCTATCTCGGCATCGGCCTGGCCGGGGTCGTGAACCTTTTGAACCCGGAAGTCGTAGTAATTGGGGGAGGAGTGACCGAAGGGGGAGCCGGCTTTTTGGAGGCCGTGTCGGCCGAGATAAAAAAGCGCGCCCTCGATTCGGCCGTGGAGAAGCTGAATGTGGTGAAGGCCGCGCTGGGTAATGATGCAGGGTTCATTGGCGCCGGCCTGTTGGGTGAAAAGAGCTAAGGAAAACACGAAAGGATCATGTCAATGACCAAACGAAAAGACAACCGCCCTCTGACGTACAAGCTGGCCAGTTGGTACGCTTTCATATTCTCAGCCGTGTTTTTGATATACGGGAGCGTAAAGGTTATCCTGGGTGTCCTTGACCGCAATTACGCCGAGCTGGGAGAGCCCATCATCTTTGGCCTTATCGGCGTCGTCCTGATCTCAGTTGCCTTTGCGTATAAAGAATTGAAAACCTGGGGATGGTACGGACTGGTGGCTATCAACAGTCTCGTCATCCTGCTGGCGATATTCGGCTTTTCCCGGTACGAGAATATCATTCTCATTATCCTCTCCGGCCTTGCGCTGTACGCTCTTTTCTCGCGGCGAACAAAGCAATACGTCTTCAAGAAGCAGTGAATTTCGGTTGACATTGGCCGATAAACGGATAGATTCCTCAACTAAGTCGCTGGTGTAAGTTGGCGCCCTAGCTCAGTTGGTAGAGCAACGGACTGAAAATCCGTGTGTCCGCAGTTCAATTCTGCGGGGCGCCACTTTTCTTTTTCTTACCTCGTAGTCAGGGAATCGATTAGTTACGTGCTGCAAATCACCTGATGCTTCTGTCAAGAGCCAGATATATGGAATTAGGTAATGGAGGCTTGCGCGACAAAGTGAATTGTCCGATTTTTCTTTTGAAGTTCGCCGGAGAACGGCGCTAATAAGAATGCCCTTATCGTTGAGCAATCGGATATTGGTGGTGGTTCTGCTTAAGAATCAAACTCAAGCGTGAGCATGGAACTAGCGAGAAAGAACCTTCTTCTCACCGGGCGTCCGGGTGTTGGCAAGACAACACTCATCAAGAAGCTTTCTGAAGCATTAAAGCCCTTCCATCCCGTAGGTTTTTACACGGATGAGATAAGAGAGGGCGGTGTTCGAAAGGGATTTGAGCTGGTCACTCTTGATGGAAGAAGGCAGATTCTTTCTCATGTCGGCATAAAAGGTCCCTTCAGAGTGGGGAAATACGGCGTTGATATTGCTGGCTTCGAGACTTTTTTTGACGCGATTGATTTTCTAAGCCCTGCGACCAGACTGGTTATTATTGATGAAATCGGCAAAATGGAGTGTTTGTCCGGCAAGTTTCGGACTCTTCTGAGAGAAATCCTGAATTTGCAAAAATCCCTGATTGCAACCATAGCGCTTAGGGGCGACGGCATTATTGCCGAGATCAAAGGGCGGCGCGAGACAATACTGTTGGAAGTGACCGCGCGGAACAGGGATTCCATCTTGTCGGAAGTTCTCATGTCCATTCGAAGATAGAGCGTTATGGAGTGGGGGGGGTATCGTTAAAACCGGCAATCAATGCCGAATATCTCATGTTTGTTTGACTTACGGCAGAACGTGGGCGACCAATCTCACCGGGTCTTTCAAATCCGGTAGAAGCGAGGGTAACTTTTCACTTAAGCAACCGCAACCAGAAATAACTTGCAAAACAACTTGTGTATTCTGTGGCGGGGTGATCTTCATATCGCCCCGCGTGACAATAGCTTTCCCGTCGGGTCTGAAGACCCGCCGGGCACAGGACTATGCGGATATATTCCCGGGATACAACCCTAGCGTTCCTCGAACAATATTCGGCAGACAAGCAGCCGGTTGTTGCCGCTGTCGGAAATCATTAATCGCCCGTCGGGAAGTATCACTATGTCCGACGGTTCTTTCAAGGCCCGGCCATTTCCTGCGAGGATCGGTCCGGTCTGGAATACCTTTCGGCCCCCGTTATTAAACAAGTGGATTTTGCCTGTAGACCTGTCGAGAATCCACACACCACGATTGTCACTGGCCGCCGAGATGGGATAGTCGAGGGCATTGTCGCTTATCTCGCGCAGGAAATTCCCGTATTCATCATACACAACCAGCCTGCTGTTGCCGGCATCGCACACGATGAAACCGCCTCTTCGGTTTTTCACAATCTTTTCCGAACTGAGAAGCTGTCCCCCGGCATAGCCGAACTCTCCTATGAAGCGGTCAAAGGTGCCGACGTTGTCAAACACGGCAATTCGGTTTCTTTCTCGGTCGGCCACCCACACTTCCCCATAGTCGGTCAGGTTGACACCGGAGGGGTATCCGAATTTTAGGGGGTCCTCATCGTCATAAAAGGCCAGTTCCTCTACAAACAGGAGGCGGGAGTTGTAACGGCAGAGGCGCCGGTTGCCCTCATCTGACACCAACAGATTGAGGTCGTAATCAACGACAATAAAAGAAGGCCGGTTAAAGGCTCCCTCGTCGGTCCCAAAACCGCCAATCTCCACGTCGGCTGTGAGGTCAGGGTTTAACTTGACGATCCGATTGTTACCGGCATCGCACACGTAGACGGCACCACGAGCGTCAGTCGCCAGGCCAAAGGGCCGCAGCAACGGCTTCCCCAGTACCCGGCCGGAAATCTCTTTCTCAACCAGCAGGGCGATGGGGGTTTTCAAAAACTCGCTCTGTGGCGGTTCCGGTCTCGGGGGACGTCCGCATGAGGCCAGGAAAACGAGTACCAGAACGAGCTGTCGCAGCAGTCGGCTCATCCGGTGGTGCTTAGAAGGGAGTAAAGAGAGTAAAGCTGATCTGCCGGCGGCTGCTGAAGGGGTCCACGTCGAACCGATAGCGAATCCCGCCACTGTTTCCGAAAGATGTATCGAAGGTATGCCGCGACCGTTTGGCGTCGCGGACGGCATCAATGACCGACACCACCCTATTGAGGATTACCAGGCCAACCATGAAATCAGCGCGACGATGCGCCTCGCGGCTTCGGTTTTTCAGGTGCCGATACAACTCCTTGTCGCTGGGACTTTGCCAGCGCCAGTGGTTGGAAGCATTGTCGTCAAGATAGGGACGGTCGGGATCATACACGCGGCCAAATGAGTTGTATTCATCAATGTCCTTATAAAACCCAACCATATCCAGAAACCAGTCATCTTTTCCATTCAGGTTGGCTCCGGCCCGCTCGTTGGCAAAGCGGATGAAGTCATCTTCTTTCCAGTTGCCATAGGTGGTAAAGCCAATGAACCCGATCCAGCTTAAGACTTCAACGGTAAAAAAGAACCGGGCCTTTTTCTTGTGGCCGACATAGTATTCACCCCATCCGGGAACCAAAGCTG